>Ga0163144_10014440_pt1 | contig 16393 bp, 11 predicted proteins | sample OliLak19BULKMAT1_FD_123175 | JGI IMG/M metagenome (GOLD analysis project Ga0163144, IMG submission 123175) | Freshwater microbial mat bacterial communities from Lake Vanda, McMurdo Dry Valleys, Antarctica - Oligotrophic Lake LV.19.BULKMAT1 | ecosystem: Environmental > Aquatic > Freshwater >... | reverse complement strand
CTTCGGTGCGCTCGAGCAGCACGTCAACGACGTCGCCCTCGCGAACAATGACCTGGCCGGTTTCGTCGAGGAACTCTTCGACGGCGATGACGCCTTCCGACTTGTAGCCGACGTCGATTACGACTTCGTTGGCCGTGACCTTGAGAACGGTGCCCTTGACGACTTCACCTTCCGCGAGGTTGCGGAAGCTGTTATCGTACAGGTCCAACAGGCGGGCATACTCCTGTGGGTCGGTATCATCGTCGTGCCCCCAGGGTGACGTGGTCTTCAGCGCCTGCTTCCCCGGAACCCGGGCCGCGGGGGTCGCGCCTGGTTCGGTAGCGGGGTTTTGTTCGTCCTGCGAAATTGCCATTATCGGTGCGTGTCCTTTACTCTCAGATTTGCTACTGTCAGGTCGCCAGCGTCGTGATCACAGCGGAACTTGTGAAGTGAACTGGAAACTGGCACCCGGCGTAACCGATAGAGGTTACGCTACTTAGCCGCAAACTGTCAAGAATCCCCGGAGGATTTCGCCATGGCCCGCAAGAAGCCCGCACGGCGTACTACCAAGGCCAGCAAGAAGGCTGCGAAGAAGGCCACGAAAAAGGCCGCGCCCAAAGCGGCCGCCCGAAAAGTGGTGAAGAAGACGGCGAAAAAAGCAGCGCGGAAACCCGCCAAGAAGGCCGCGAAACCCAAGAAAACGGCCAAGAAGGCGGTGAAGAAGGCGGCGCCGGTCAAGAAAGCCGCAGCGCTTCCTCCGGCCAAGAAGCCCAACCTCGACCGGCCGCGTAAGACGGTCGCCGACATCCACGGCATCCCGTCGAGCCTGGGGATGGCGAGCCTCGCGTCGGCCGCGCACTCGGGCGGCGAAGAACTGCGCGACACCCTCAGAAAGAACAACAGTGCCAGCCCCCGGCTCACCGGCGGCGACGTCGACGCCAATTGGCAGGCCGCCGATTCGCAGGGCGACGAGTCACCCGGTGGCGACAACCCCACTCCCGACCAGGACGTCGTCGAAGAAATCGGCCGCGCGCTGGGCGTGGAATACGCCGACGACGAGGAACTGCAGGGCGGCGCGGAGATCACCGAGCGCGACACGCATCGATGGGAACTCGACCCGAGTTCGAAGGAAGATTTCGAGGAGGAAGAACGCTAGCGCTTTGTTTGGAGAGCGATGGCAATAACCGTCGCTCTCCCCTTCCCGCACGGCCCCATTTGACTTCCCTCATAACCCGTGATAAGTAACTCCTGAGTTTCGGCACCTGCGGTCGCGCCGTTCTCCGCAGCGTCACAACCCGTTCGAATCAGCGTTGCATGCGGACCAGTCGAGCATAAGAGGTCTTGGGTTCCGGGTTCCCCCACCCGTGAGATGCCTCTGCGAGCGGCACTCAGTTCCCAAGGCGCGAATACAGGCGCACCCACGGGCGCCGTGTCTGGAGCTAGGTCATGGCTGCAACGCATTCCACGTCTCGCGCCCGCTCGCCGTCTCTGGACGCGAGCGCCTCATCATCGCCACTGATGTGCGCCAGTCGCCGCTGGGCGACAGCAGTCGCGAAGGTTGCCGCCGCGCCCTCCGACCCCCGAACGCTCGGTGGATGGAGCGACATGGTTGCCGCCAGTGCGGGAGTGATTCGCGCTTGGTGCTCGCTCGCCGATGTCCGTCCCAAGCAAAGCCTGGACCTCGCCAGACTCCTGCGATTGGTCGTCCGAAACCAGCTGCACTGCGCGGAAGACTGCCTTGAAATCGTCGATCCGCGGACGATGACGCGCCTCCTGCGGATGGGAGGCATTCCGCTGGCCCGCCGCAGCCGGCGACCGCTCTCGGTCGGGGAGTTCCTCGACCGGCAGACCTTTGTCCAGTCAGAATCCTGCCTGCGCGCTCTGCGCACGGTGCTCGAGCAAGGCACGCGCCTTCCAGGCGCGCATGAAGGAGTCAGAGCGATGGCAACGATGCAAAAGATCGCCCGTTCGGTCAGCGTGGGAATTCTGGCGTTGACGCTGGTCTCGGCGGCGCCGTCAGCCCAGGCGCAAAGCGCAGCCTTTGATCCGAGCGGTCCGTGGCAGGGACCGTGCCTCGGCAAGGATCGCAGCGACCGCACGCTGCTGGTGACTTTCACGCGCGCCGAGCGCGCGTGGCAAGCCAAAGGGCGGCTGCAGACACCTGGCTATCCTGAGACCGACTCCACGTTCGAAGAAGTGAAGGTGGACGGCGAAAAGGTCTCGTTCATCTCGTTGTTCGGCCCGATGCTGGCCGAGTTCACCGGTGCTCGCAAGGGCGACAGACTTGACGGCAGCGTTACCATCTCGCGTGATGGCAAGGCTTACATGACGTGCGCGTGGTCACTCAGCCGCGTCGCAGCCAAATAGCCCAGCTGCCGCCGGCATTCGTTGCCGGCCTCGTGCTGGTGCTCGGCGTCGTACCGTGTGCCGCGGTGTTCTCCGCGATCAACGGCGTGCTGCTGCGGCCGCCGGCGTACGACGCGCCCGAGCGCGTGATCGCGATCTGGGAGAGCCACCCGGCCAGCGGCCGGCTGCACGAAGGCGTCGCTCCGCTCAACTATCGCGACTGGCGCGAAGCCAGCAAGACGATTGCGCTGATGGCGTTGTGGGAGCCGCGCTCGGTAACTCTGCGCGGTGACTTTGTGCCGCTGCGCGTCAACGTCGTTCGATCCACGCTGGAGTTGTTTGCCGTGCTCGGCGCGAAGGCACAACTCGGTCGAACGTTTCAGAGTCGCAACGGCGCCGACGAAGCGGCCATCGTCATCGGCGACGGTCTGTGGCGGCGCCAGTTCGGCTCCTCCCCCTCTGTGCTCGGACAAACGATCTTCCTCGACGACGCGCAATACCAGGTGATCGGTGTCATGCCGAGAGACTTTCAATTTCCACCGGGTGTATCGATTGACGTCTGGATGCCGGTCCGCATCTCCGCGGCGGAATGGCGCATTCGCTCGGCGCGCCGCTTCCGCGCGCTCGGGCGGCTGGCCGCGACCACGCCGCTCGAGCAGGCGGCGCAGGAGATGCGGACCATTGCGACGCGGTTGGCCGGCGACCATCCGGGTTCCAACGACGGCTGGACCGTCGCGCTCGAGCCGTTGCGCGCCGCCGAGCGCGACCGGGCGGCGCCACTGCTGGTGCTGCTTGGCGGAGCCACGCTGGTTTTGCTGCTCGCGGCGCTGACCGCCGCGGCACTCCTGACCGTCCGCGATATGGCGAAGGTCCCCGAGTGGGGTGTGCGCGCCGCGCTCGGCGCCTCGCCGGCACGGCTGGTCGGCGAGGCGCTCGTCCGCAATGCCACGCCCGTGATCGCGGCGTCCCTATTGGGCACGCTGATCGCCGTCCCGCTGACGCCCTGGCTGTTCGCGCTCGGCGCGCGGTCGCTGATTGGCGACTATCAGCTTGGAATGGATCGGCGCGTCCTGACATTTGGCATCGCGTTGTCCCTCGCCGCCGCTACAATCGCTAGTGGCGCGCCGGCGTTGACGGCGTTGCGCCTCGATCTTGCGGCCGTGCTCAACGGCCGCAACGACCTTGCCCGGCGAAGCCGCAGCATGCTGCGGGTGCGCCGCACGGTCAGTGCGATTCAAATCGCCGTGGCTGTGGTCCTGCTCACGGGAACCGGACTGGTGGGACGCAGCGTCTGGCGGCTCCTCAACAGCGACCCTGGATTTCGCGCGGACGGCGTGCTGGCGGCCAGCTTCTCGCTTCCCTCCGAGGCGTTTGGCCCTCGCGCCGCCCGCTTCTATGACGACATCCTCACCAAGGTGCGATCGCTCCCTGATGTGCACTCCGCCGCCGTGGTCACGGCCCTGCCGATGAGTCCAACGGAGATGGACGAGTTCTGGCTGCCGTTTCAATTCGAGGGCGAGCCCGAGCCACCGGACGAAGCGAAGCCACGCGTGCAGTTCCGCGCGGTGAGTCCCGGCTACTTCACCACCTTGGGCCGCCCGATTGTCGCGGGTCGCGACTTCACAGCTGCGGACGCGGAGCGGGCCGCGCCGCTTCGTGCAATCGTCAGCGAGAGCGTCGTGCGGCAGTACGGAGCACGTACGGAGCCGATCGGCCGCCGCATTCGCCTCTCCATGGGCGGTTGGTACGAGATCGTCGGCGTCACGAACGACATTCGGTTTCGGGGCCTCGACGATGCACCTCGCGCGGAGATCTTCGCGCCCTTTGCACGGTGGCCATTTCCAGGCGCGCACCTGATCGCGCGGACGTCCCGGCCTCTGCCGGCGCTGGCGAGAGAACTCGCCGGCATCGCGCACTTCGCGGATCCTGCGGTGCCGGCGGCGCGGGTGGCTCCGCTCAGTGATCTCGTCGCCGACACCGCCGCAATGCGCCGGTTTGCGCTGGTCGCGCTCGCATCGCTCGCCACGATCGCGTGGCTGGTCGGACTCCTGGGCACTTATGGCCTGGTGGCGCACGCCGCGATGACGCAGCGCGGTGAGCTGATGGTGCGCGCGGCGCTCGGCGCGCAGCCAGGGCAACTGGTGTGGCTGACCATCCGCGAAGGACTGCTGGTGGCCGCAGCCGGCACGTTGATGGGGCTCGTCGCCGCAACGGCGTTGTCGGCGTATCTCGCCAGCGTGCTGTACCAAACGCCGCCACGGGATCTGGCGACGCTCGCCGCGGCCGCCGGCGTGCAGCTCCTGACCGCCACCCTCGCAGCGTGGTGGGCCAGCCGAACGGTGGCCCAGTTGAATCCGGCCGGCACCCTCACCTAGTGGCGTCGATGGCACGTCGGCGCACTAATCGCGCGGGCACTTGACCGACGTCGTTGGTTGCCCCGCCATGAAGCCGGAAGGCGCGAGCTTTAGGCCCGCTCGATAGACGGGCATGACCGGCCACTCCTCCGGCCGCGGTAGATGCGTCAGGCCAATCGTGTGCCAGAGCACGAGGTCTTGTCCCTCAACCGATCGCGCGTTTTGCGTCCAAGTAACGAGATCGTCGGCGGCGGCCTGGTTTACGAATCTGCCGGCGGGGTATCGCTGGCGGTCATCGAACGGCGTCACCCACAGAGGCGCGTCGAGGAAACGCGCGCGCTTCCTGATTGACGCGTCGGGCCGCGTTTGCGGAACGCTGCCTTCGCCCGGCAGCAGCGTATAGCCGGCCGGCTCGCCGAGCGCGTTGCGCACGCTCCAATTCACGATCCGCCATCGCCGTCCGCCGGCGGAATTCGAGGTCAGCGGCCCCTCGGTCTTGATGGTGCGATTCGTAATCGACAGTGCCTGCGATGCGGCCGACGCTCGCCCAGGGGGCGCCGCCTCGACCTCGATCAGGCCATTGCAAGATGGACCATCAACATCGACGTCGAGGCGGATGCTGAAGAAGTGTTGATGGTGGACACCGCTCAGTCCGGCGGCCACGCCGTGGCCGATCGGCGCATGCTCGACATCGTGTGCGGCGCGAATGGTTTGCACCTGGAGAATGCCGCTCAACAGGATCTCGAGTTCGATCGAGCCATCAGTATCGAAGATCCAATTGACGCTGTAGTCATAGTTGGCGGCGGTCACGACCGACGCCAGGACGAGTTGCTGCCGGCGCTGCGTCAGAGCGCGTCCGGTCAGGTAATCGGTGTGTCGCCACGCCAGTCCGCCGTCACGCTCGTACAGCCCGACCGCTCGAGCCAGGCGGCGAGGGACGCCCGCTGAATCGGCGACGAAAGCATCGATCAGCTCCGCACTCTCAGGAACATCGCCGCCCGGAACGAGCGACACCATGCCGTTGCCGAGTCCATACTCGCCCTCGTCGAACACGCTCTGATACGCCCAACCCGGGCCGGCTTCGGCGTAGATGACCAGCGTCTCGGCGATGGAACCCCGGTACAACACCGATCTGGGCCCCGTGCCACCGTCGTACTCTACGCGTGACACCACGACGCCTTCGCGCAGATGGACGGCATAATGGAAACGCCACGGTCCCCATCGCACCGCGTTGCCGGTGCGCACGAAGGATCGCGACGCGTCCCTCGCGGGCGCATCGCGTGGCGGCGGCCGGACCGCGCCGGCCATCAAGTCGCGGTCAGGCATAGGAGCCGCCACGTCATCGCGATCGACCACGGCGTCGACCTTCTTCGCGGTGAGATCAACGGTTGCGACCAATCCGCTGAGCGGCCGCGCGTAGGGATTTGCCGAAGCTCCGCGAACAAACCCGACGACCCGAACCAATCGATTGAGCGTCGTCCGCCCATCGGCGAGAGGTACCGCCTCGAGCTGGAGATCGGCCGCGTTGGCGATGCCGCGGCGTGCGATCGCCGCGCGCCAACGGTGATCTCCCCGCACCAGACGGTCGGCCTCGAAGAAATCGTCGATATAGAGTGCCGGCTGCACACCACGCCGCTCGGCGATCGACAACACGCGCGCGCCGACGATATCAACTGTCGCTTCGTAGGTTCGCCCTGTGTCCCGGTCATGTAGCGTGGCCAACGCCGCCCGCGGGCCTGCGGGCGCCGCCGGCGCTAGCACCGTCGCCTTGTCCGGCTCCAACAGTTCGAGCTGTGCGAGCCGGCGTGTTTTCGTGAGATGCCCGGCTTCCTGGAGGACGCGCGCGACACTGCGGATCTCCTGCTCACCAAGTGGATCGAGCAGCGGCATCCCTGACGGCGGCGGGATCTCCTGCGCGGCGAGCGACAACACCGCGGCGGCAGCCGCCCCGATCACGACGGCACCCCGCATCATTGGGGTTTCTTCTTGTTGATCTCCGGCAACAGCGCGGCCTTCACCCAATAATGATCGGGCGCGGCAGCCAGCGCGCTGTTGTACTCGACCTTCGCGCCGGCGACATCACCTCGCTCGGCGAGCATCTGGCCGAGCCAGATGTGGGCATCAGCGCGGCCCCAGTTGGGCCACGGGCGATCGACCGGTTCGGTCGCATACAGCGCGATCGCCCGGCGAAGCGTGGCTTCGGCCTTGGCGAGGTCTCCGCCCCATGCTTGCGGCGTCTTGTACAAGCGCAGCGCCTCCTGCAGCAGTACGCGCGGATTCTGCGGGCCGAGTTGCAACGCGCGCTCGATCGCTTCGGCGGCGTCCTGACCCATCGTGACCGCGCTCATCGGGTTGAAGCTGAAGATCGCGCCGTAAATCGACGAGCGCAAGGCAAGCGCCTCGGCGTTCTTCGGCTCGTCGATGATCACCAGCCCCGTCTGCGCGAGCGCCTCTTCAAGGATGCCGTCGCGCTCGGCCGCGGGCAGAGTCGGGGCGCGGACCAGCCGCCAGCCGGCATAGGCCATCGCCGTCCTCACGAGCGCACGCTCGGAGGAGGTCAGCGTCGAGGCGATGAGCAACCGCTTGCACGCCTCGCGCGCGCCCTGCAGGTCGGCGGCGGCGCCCGTCACTTCGCCTTTCTGCAACGCGCGAACAATTGCCGGCCAGGCATCATCAAACGGAGCCGCGGCGGTGTTGACATTCAACGCGGTCACGAGCACACAGACCGCTGCACCAGAGAATCGATTCATACCTGCCTCCTGGGTCACTTCACAATCGAGATCCCGAAGTAGATGGTTCGCGGCGTCGCCGGCCGCTCCGGTTTCCGTTCCGCAAAATCGGGCGAGTACACGTACTGAAAGTAGTTGGGGCGCCCGAGCAGATTGTTCAGGCCGACGAACATCGTGAGCAGTCCGGTTCGCCGCCACGACGTCGAACGGCTCGCAGATAGATCGACGCGCTCGTAACGCGGCAACCTCTGGCTGTTGATCGCGCCATGCACGGGTTCATAGCCGGATTCGAGTGGCGTCGCGCCGAGCACCGGTGTGTACGGGCGGCCTGATGCCAGCCGCCATGACCCGCTCAACATCACCGCCTTCGGCAGCGTTACCTGGCTCAAGATGTTCAGCGTCTGGGGAATGTCAAAGTCCGGACGCCACGTCCCTTCTTCGGGAATCTCGAACTGACCGGTCTCGGCCGTCGGGGTCCAGCGCCGCCGGGAGTGGAGGTAGCTGTAGCTGGCGCGCACCATGGCGATCGAGCGCCGGGCTCGCGCAAACACGTCGATGCCAGATGCGGAACCGTATCCTTCCGAGGTGTAGCCATGCGCTGCGTCTTCGAGGGGCAGGTGACGGTAGGCCTTGTAATAACCTTCCGCCCTGACCTGGAACGCCCCGTTCTCCGAGCCACGCTCGAATCCGGCCACGTAGTGATCGGCGCTGAGTGCGAGCAGTTGCTGCGCTCCGCGGATGGAATCGAAGTAGCCGGCGGCAGGGCTCTGATGGAATCGGCCCACTCCAAGGCGGAGCCGGTAGGCCTCGTTCAGGCGAACCACGACGTTGACCCGGGGATCGAGGGTGAAGTCATCGGCGTTCGAATAGTGATCGACGCGCAGGCCGACCGTCGATGTGAACCGTCCCTGCCGCCGCTCGACTTCCGCATACGGACCGCCATACCAATCACCGTGGTCGACGACAAAGGCCGTCGTCCCCGACACGCCGTTGAAGTCCGCGCCTCTCAGCGGAGCGATCCCGCGATACTGCCAGAATGAGAACTCGCCTGAGCCGCCCAGCCTGAGGCTGTTGCGCCCGCGAGCCCACTCTGTGTCGACGCGCCACGAACGCCGGCGTTCATCATCGTGAAGATCGAGGACGCCGAGACCGCTGTGCTGACGGTAGCCGCTGTCGCCGTAGGCGGCGGACGCGCGCCACTCGGGACTGAGCGTGTGCCGCCAGTTCAGGCTGACCATGCTGGTGGTGGACGTCGAGTTCAGCACGCCTCGAAACGCTTCGGCTTCGGCGTCCACGCCGACCCCGTCGCGTTGGTACATGACGAACGCCTTGAGCGTCCCGCAGCAATTCGGGGCGTAGTGAACGGTGCCATTCACGTCGAGCGAGTCCGGATAGTTCGGGAAGTTCCTGGTCTCGCGGTTGACCTTGAACAAGAGCTTCGTGAACGAGTGATTGCCTGACACCCGGACGCCGGACCGGCCGCCCAGAGGGCGCGAGACATTCCAGGAAACGGCGGCGAGGCCCGCCGTCGCCGCGACATGCGACGTCGCGGGTCGATCGAGCCCCTCGAGCTCGAGCACCCCGCTGAGGGCGTTGCCGATGCGAGCTGAGAACGCGCCGGTACTAAACGACATCCCTTTCGTCAGGAACGGCTCGACGGCTCCAAAAATGCCGCCGGTTGGCGTCTCGTACTTGTAGGGGTGAAACATCACGGCGCCATCAAGGAGGGTCTGCAGCTCGCTGACATCGCCCCCGCGTACGAACACACCTGCGCCGTCATCGACCTTGGCCACGCCAGGCAGCGTCTGGATCACCTGGAAGAGGTCCGCCCTGGCGCCCGGCGTCGTGACGATGTCGATCGGCACGAGCACGTGTCGTGACTCGATCGGCACGAGCCGCTGTCCCGTCACCGTGATCGATTCCTCAAAGGACTCCATCGCCAGCCTCAGTGTCAGCGTCCTCGGGGCGCCATCAGCGACGATCGTCGACTCCGCCGGCTTCAGGCCGTCCTTGATAGCGACGATGGTAATCTGCCCGGCCAGCTCGGTCTTCAGCTCGAATTGGCCGGCCTCATCGCTGATCGTCGAACGCTGCGTGCCCCTGATGTAGACGACCGTCCCGGCCACCGGCTGACCCGACGGATCGCGCACGACGCCGGAGATGACAGTGGAAACGACCTGCCACAAGGCGACAAGCAACACGATGCCGGAACCCATCCGTTACTCCCAACGAAACAGCCTGGTCGCCAACAGCACGCTGCCGAAGAGAAGCACCGTGAGAACGGCGACGTGAGTCGTCAAGTCAGGGATTGGCCGGTCCAGCCACAAGCCGCGCATCAGCACAACGACGTGCGTCAGCGGCAGCACGTCGCTGACCGAGCGAACGCGCTCCGGCATGATCTCGACCGGGATGGCGCCGCCCGAGAGGAACATCAATGGAAAAAACAGGATCTGTCCCAACGCCTGCGCCATGCGCGCGGTCGGCGCCACGCTCGCAACGACGTAACCGAACGCGAAAAACGCGAGCGCCGAGAGCGTGAAGCCCAGCGCGACATAAAAGGGGTTGCCGTCAAAACGAAGGTTGAAGATCAGCCTGCCAGTCGCCACCAGGATGATCACCCCCACGACGGTCATGCCGAAGTTCATCACTACATCTGCAGCCAGGTAGGTCGCCGGGTGTAATGGCGTGGCGCGGTATCGTCGGAGGACCTTGTACTCTCGGAGCGCGGCCGTGGCGATTGGGATCCCCATCAAGGCTACACTGGCGATCAGCACGGCGATAAAGCCTGGCACCATCATGTCGACGTAGCCCAGCGTGGTGCCCCAATCAGTCCTCGGCCGGTTGCCGAAGATCGATCCAAACACAATGACGAGGAGGCTCGGAAAGACCAGCGTAAAAAAGAACGCCGGCGGTTCGCGCAAGAACAGCTTGGCCTGCATACCGGTCAACTTCCAGAACGCCAGCATGGTCACACCTCCGAGCCTGGGCCCGTAAGGGCGAGAAAGACATCGTCCAACGTCGCGGGTACGGTCCGCACATCGCGATAGCGGCAACGCTCAGCGTCGAGCACGGCGATGACCATCCCCAACATGGTCTCCGGCCCTGTGATGGTGATGCGATCTCCGGAGCGCACCGCACTCGTGACACCCGGTATGGCTGCCAGGGTATCGAGGTCAACGGGGCCGCCGACAGCGAACTGGATCCGAAATTCCGCCCGGCAGCTGCGAATCAGACCGGCCGGGCTGTCCAACGCCACGATCCGGCCGTGGTTGAAAATCGCCACCGTGTCGCACAGCTGCTCCGCTTCAGTCATCAAATGCGTGGTCAACACCACCGTGCGGCCCGCTTCACGAACACTGCGAACCAGGTCCCACATCTGTTGACGAGCGTGTGGATCGAGGCCGGTCGTTAGCTCGTCGAGAAACACCAGTCGCGGGTGGTTGACCAGGGCGAGAGCGACGAACAGCCGTTGCTTCTGCCCTCCCGACAGTTTCTGGAACTCACAATCGAACTTCTCGCCGAGTCCGACACCGGCGAGCTCGGCGCGAGCGTCGACGCGAAGGCCGTAAAAGGACGCGAACAGATCGACAGCCTCCCAGGCCTTCATTCGCGGCGGAAGACTCGCCTCCTGTAATTGCACGCCAATCTGTCGACGGAACGCAGCCGACGCGCGAAAGGGATCGGTGCCGAGCACTTCGACACGTCCCGAATCACGTCCGCGCTGGCCTTCGATGCATTCGATGGTGGTCGTCTTGCCCGCGCCATTCGGGCCGACCATGCCGAAGATCACGCCCGCCGGCACCGCAAACGAGACATCGTCCACCGCGACGGTCGCGCCATAGGTCTTGCGAAGACGGTCGACGCAGATGACCGGAGCACCGTCGCGCGGTGCGGTGGCCGGGCGGTCAACAGCAGAAAGCGCACTCGGAACAGCCACCGACGGGCCCATGGCTGCGTGACCGGCAAGCATCGGCGACCCACGACGGTTGAGGCGCCGCCAGACCATGAATTGAAACGCCGCATGGGAGATGAAGGGGGCCAACAGGCTGCCGGTGCCGACGAGCAGCAAGCCCCACGCCGCGCCATCGAGGGCCTTGAGCAACACGTTGCGCACGCCGAAGTACGCATGGATGGTCCCGAACAGCGCGGCGGAGACCGCGATGCCAGACGCGACCGGCAGCGCGAAGCTTGTGGTCAACACATGGATTAAGTAGCCGCGCCAGAGAAACTCTTCAACGCCGGCGATCAAAGTGGCGCAGGTCATGTAGCCGGCTACACTGGGCGCGTGCGTCCGCAGGGAACCTGATCCACCCTCCATGATCGACTCGGTCATCGACGATCCCATCGCAGGCGTGACGAACGATCGGATGGCAATCGAGACCAGCAGCTCGTTGTAGTACAGGACGATGCCAATCAGAATCGACCCGACAACCGCCAATGGCGTCGCGACCGCCGCTGGCAGCATCGGCAACTCGGCCCACCGCACACCCATCGCGGCAAATGCGCCGGCCGACTGTGCGTCAACCACGACGACGCTGAGCGGAACCATCAGGAACACCAGATGAGCCCAGCCGGCATAGCGCACCATGGCGTCTGGTGAGTGGACGCGCGGGAATAGACTGAACCCTCCCTGAATCAGGGTGAAGCCGACTCCTGAGATGACGGGAAACAACGCAACGAGGTACAGCCCGCGCATGGGGTCACACCCGGATCGGGGAGGCCTTGTTGCCGACGGTGTAGATCAGTGCGGTGAACTCGTTTTGGCCGTCAATCTCCAGCAGCTCGTTCACACGCTCGTCGTAATAGCCGGCGACTGCGCAGCCGCTCAGGCCGAGCGCGGTGGTCACGAGGTAAAGATTCTGCGTCAGGACGCCCGCATCCATGTGCGTCACGCGGTATCCGCGATTGCCGTACTTCCAGAACACGCGCGCCATGTTGATGCTCAAGATCACGACGACGTGCGCGTTCGAGATCCAGTCCTGCATGATGCAGCACTGCGTGAAACGCCGGCGCACGGTCCCTTTGTCGAGCTGGATCAGCGCGTGCTGCAATCCGTCGAAGTAGTACAGACCCTGCTCGAGACCCGTGACATCGTTCGCGACCACGTAGAGATCGATGGGCTGGAGGCCACCGCCCGACGGCGCCATTCGGAACGGAAACGCCTTGCTGTTGTAGGCGCGCCCGCGCTCCTTGACGCCATAGCTGTAGCGAAGCAGCGTGCTCAGCGTGGCGAGACTGATCGGCGACGATCCGTAGTTGTGACTCGACGTGCGTAACTGCAGCAGCTTGTCGAGCGGCATGTCGACGGGGAGATACTCGGTCGGCAACGGCACCACCGGCAGACCCGGATAGGCCTTCACGAGCGGCGGCGTGACCGACGCCATCACCTCCGGGATTGGCGAACCCCAATCCGCGGTGAGGTTCTGCTGAATGAGGTTGAGAGCGCTTACCTCTCGTCCCTCGCTGGCCTTGACCTTGTCGATCATGCCCGCCAGCACCAGCTGTTCGGCGCCGCTGAGGCGGCTCACTTGAACCCGCAACTCACGAGTGAGCTCAGTCGCCGTGCTGGATACCGGCGCATCATCGATCGCGATCGAGTTCATGAGGCTCCCCCTTCGAGCGCGATGATCGCGAGCGTCGATCGTTCGGTGCCGTCCAGGCGCAGCACGCGATCGATCTTTTCGTCATAGAAGTCGAGGCTGACGGTCGGCGTGAGCCCGAGTTGTCCGGACACGCCGCACAGCTGACCGATCAGGTTGCCGGCTTCGAACATCATGTGCCGATAGCCTCTCGGCCCGAGGAAGAGCATGTAGCGCCAGGCAGCGCCGGTAACAAAGAGCAGCGCGCGCGCCTTGTCGACGTCCACGCCGTCGGGCCGAATGATCGCTCTGGTAATGGCTCTCAGGTCATCCGGGCTCATCCGTTTTTCGACCCACAAGTAGTCCGCGCCTGGCACGACGCGGTAGAGCGTATTCTCAACGGCGACAAACAGATCCACGCTGTAAACCAGCGAGATGAGCGGGCCGTTCTTGCCGAAAAGCGGAAACAACCGGTCGAGCGGCGCCGGAAGCGCCTGATGGACCCGGCGGACCTTGTCGTCCTGACCGGGGACGATGTCGGCGTCTTCGATTCGATAGGCCGTCGAGAAGTACCACTCCTTGGTCTCCTTGAGCTCTTGTTCGGGCGCCAGCGTGGCCAGCGGCGAGCAGGGGGACAGCTTGGTATTTTCCTGGAAGAGCTCGGCGATCTGCGGGTACCGGCTGTCGAAGCGCAGCAGGTAGTCGTTCCGAGGGCTCCTGTTCAATTCGACGCTGTTGGGCGTCGGTATCACCGTCTCCTCGATCAGCGTGAGGAAACGGGCGAGCGCCATTGGATCCTCGCGCGACGCAGTAATGGACAGCTTGGCCTTCATCGCAACCCCCTTTGACCAATCAGAGAAACGTGTGTCGATAATCAGATCTAAGCCCGGCGCAGGCGGGACACCGCGGAAGTTTGAGCAGTTCCTGGTAGTCCACCGAGAAACGCTCGAAATCGAGCCGCAGGCTGCGTCCAGCGAGGAAACACTGGCCGGAGCCCAGGAACGAAAGGACCGCCGTGGCAGCCCAGCCGCTCACCACGCTGACAAACGGCGAGAGCGTGAGCGTGGATCGGGCCTCACCATTGGCGTTGGCGAGCGCTTCCTTGTGGGTCAGGAATTCGTCTCGCAGACCGGTTGCCGCTTCGTTCTGAATTTCGAATTCGCTGTAACACAGGGTCTCGCCGGGAACGTAGAGAGGTCCGACTACACCCTCGCTGCCATCCAGATACGCGCTGAGCCAGGGCTTGGTGGCCGCGATGGCGGCGCGATTGACAGCATGAAGCGTCGAGGGCGAGAAGCCGTCAACCGCCGCGATCACGAAATCCACGCGACGAAAGAGTTCGGTCAACGCCGCCGAGTCGTGCATCGCGCCTTCGACCAGCGACACAGAGGCGCCGCTGGCGCCTTCGAGATCGGTACGAACCGTCCCGGCGTCGGCGCGGTCATCGAGGAGTGCGTAGCCGCCAAGCCGGAATGTCCCGAGTTCCTGCACCACCCGCGATGCGAGTGCGCCTGCGCCGAGAATGCCGACGGTCTTCTCTGCCAGCTTATTGACCTTGCTGGCGCCGTAACGCATTGAGAGGTAGACATGAGGCAAATACGCCTCGGGAGAAATCAAGATCTGTTGGTCGACCAGATAGGCCAGCAGCTGTTGTGCCACGGGGCGCTCGTCCGGTCGACACACTTCTCGATGTTCCAGCTCCCGCAACGTTGAAGGCTCATACAACGCCCTCACGATCCGCCCTAGTAGCTTGGTGCGGCCGTCGTCGCGCACCACTTGCGAGAACCGCGAGCGGCTACCGTGCTTGATCATGACCTCGTCGCCGCCGCAGATGGCAACGCGCAGGTACGGATTGACCATCAGATGGCGGTCGACCAGCGTCTCGTCTAGGTCCGGCGCGATGCCTGGTTCCAGTTTTTCTGAGGCGAATGCAGGGGTAGTCATATGGTTTTAATTCTCGTCGAAGGCCAGCACGGTCAGCACCTTACGGGTACGGCATCGGATCGGTGTTCAGGTCGCTCAACGTCAGGTCGCGATCGGTCAAGCCCAACTGCCGCGGCAACTCGTAGTAGCGCCGGTGCGCCAGCAACGGATCCGAAGGCGGACACGGCGGCGTGAGCTCCGGGATGTAGACCTTCGTCAACTTGACGTGCTTCATCTGTGGCGGCGTGAAGTCGAACACGATCGGGTCGATTCCCGTCCGGTTGAGCAATCCGCCCAGCCGGCGCCATCGCTCGTCGAGGCTCGAGCCCGCCGACGGCAACGACGACAGCGGCACATGCCGCTTGGTGTTGATGTACCAGTCGAGCTTGTGGAAATTCTGCGGGTAGCCGTAGTACGGAACAATCTTGAAGAAAATATTCAATTCGCGACGGTCGGCGTCCGGGGACACGTCGAAGAAGTGACCCAACGCCCTCGAGAACCGCCAATTCGGAGCGAACAATGCCACGCGCATGTTCCGTTCGGATTGACCGTACTCGCCAAAGGCCGAGAGCAGCGCATTCTCGATGTCTGGATCGACTCCAGCGCCCGAGTAATACGCATACCGGGCCAGCCGCGGATCGACTTCGATGCCGGTGACCGTCGGCAATTCCGGGGTATCGAGTGCGTGCAGGTAGAAGCGCACCGAGCCCGGCAACTCCTCGGCCATCTCAAGCTGGCGGCGCAACTCCGGATTCGTGATCGGCCGATCGAAGTCGACGATCTCAGGAGGAATCTTGCTATACCAACTCACGTTCATCGCATCGCGCTCGAACAGCTCGATGATGCCGTGGTACAAGGCCTCCTTGAGGTTGATATGAGTGGCGAGTCCGCCTGACGTTCCGAAACAGATCACCGCCTCGTCCGGACGCCGCAGGTAAAACAGCATCAGTACCTGTGCCGGCATCCACACTTCGTCGTGGCTGAAGAGACGCTGCCCCTTGATCCACCGGAGGGGCGTGTCCTCGGTGAAGGGGTCGTAGAAGTTCCCTTGCTGGTCGTGCTGCTCAGGCGCGAACAGCGGAAGTTCCGCCGGGCCGATACACCGATGCCCCTTGGCCGTCATCTCCTTGTAAGAACCAAAGATCAGTCGATCGGCGTGTTGCAAAAAGGCGAGGGACCCTAACACACGTTCGATGATCTCGCCGAGCGTCGACGCAAACATCTTGAACAGCGTGTTCCCCTTGCCGCCGCCGTAGAGCGTTCGCTTCGTGCCGGTATCTAGGCCGGACATGCCGCTGAGGTGACGCAGCAAGTGCTCGAAATCGAAGTAGCCGCCGTGCCCGACGTACGAGGGCATCGAGCCCCCGGCCCGAAAATAGGTCGACGCTTTCCGGATGACGCCCTGAGGGCTATAGAACCGAAGTAGATCCTGGAAACCTTCGGCTTCGTCGTCGCTCATGTAAGGAAGCACGGGCTCCCAGCG
>Ga0163144_10014439_pt1 | contig 16395 bp, 10 predicted proteins | sample OliLak19BULKMAT1_FD_123175 | JGI IMG/M metagenome (GOLD analysis project Ga0163144, IMG submission 123175) | Freshwater microbial mat bacterial communities from Lake Vanda, McMurdo Dry Valleys, Antarctica - Oligotrophic Lake LV.19.BULKMAT1 | ecosystem: Environmental > Aquatic > Freshwater >... | reverse complement strand
CTGAAGGACCCGCGCAACAAGCTGTTCAAAGACTACGTTCGGTTTCTGGAGGAGTTCGAGCCGAAAACATTCTTGTTTGAGAATGTTCCGGGTCTTCTCTCCCTAGGCGACGGCAAGGTACTCGACCGCATCCTCGCCGAATTCGTGCGCCTCGACTATCACGTCACCGTTAAGATTCTGTTCGCGGCCCACTACGGCGTCCCGCAGGAACGCTGGCGTCTAATTCTGCTGGGCTCAAAGCTTAGCGAAATCGCGCCGCCGGTTCCCCCAAGGGCAGATTCGCGCGCTTGAACTCGGAGGCCAGTCCACAACCACCATTGACCAGGTCGCGCTCGCCTTCACCGCCCCCAGTAACCTACCGCCTGCCAAGGTATACGAACAGGCGATCATGGCGGAGCTATGAGGTAGGGACCGTGGCGAAAAAAAAGCACGGGCGGCCCGCTCTCGCGATGTGCAACCTCGTCCACAGGCAGGGCCACCGCCTCGGCCTCCATCGGAAAGACCAACAGGGAAAAGCCGGACTCGTGTTTGCTTGGCGACGCCGTTTTTGGGTCTCCGGAGTCGGCTTTCACAAGCAATTCACATTTATTTCTCCTCTGTTTTCAATCTATTAAAAATACCGGGAGGAATAATTGAATTATTCGGTGATATAGTAAATCGAGAAGAAGCCCGCTGCGCCCAATCGGCCCCGTGGGCTTTTTCATTTCCCCACCAGGAGACTAAAATGCAAGATAACCTGACCAACGACGGCCTCACCGAAGAGCAGCGGAAAGCGCGCCGCGCGGAAATAAACCGTCAAAACGCCCAAAAAAGCACTGGCCCGAAAACTAGCGCCGGCAAAATGAATTCCCGCCTCAATAGCTTCAAGAATGGCAGCCGTACCGTCATCGTCGACAATACCGGCGGCCCCGGCTTAGCCCTCCTTTATGGCGAAGACCCTACCGAATATCGCAATATGGTCGCCGAATACTCCCGGGGATTAGCTCCTCGGGACCGCGTCGAAATGGGCATCGTCCAGCGTATCGTCGATGCCCAGTGGCGCACCCTCCGGAATTCGCGGCTCCAAACGCTGGAACTCGAAGGCTGCCTCAGCGAGGTCCGCGAAATCGAACACCCCGGCATGTCCGCCCAAATGGAAGGCGACATCGACCTCATCAGCGCGACCCGCATGGCCTTAAATTCGAAATTCCCCCAGCAACTCGAGCGGCAGGCCGCAGGCCTTCTCCGAATCATCAGTGCCAGCCTCCGAGAGCTCAATATGTACCGCAAGCTCAATCCGTTGCCCCAACCGCCGGTTCGGCCCCGCACCGAGTACCTCGGGCCGGACCTCGGCCCCCTCGGAGACTCCGAAAAAGATGCAAAAGCCCAAGCCATTGAAAACACAAAGGAAAGTACCCCAGCTGCCACCGAGCGAAGCCAAGTCGAAACCGCCTGGGCCCCCATTTTGGAGCGTCCAGCCAAGCCGCTCACCCGTTCGGTCGGCTCCGCCTACGAAACCAATGCGTACATGGACCAGGAATTCCCTCCGCGGGATGAAAACTAACGGCGGTTCGCCCCGTTCCGTGCCGCTAAAAAGGTCGATCCCCTAACCGGTTCGGCCGTGCCCTGCCCCAAAATCACCTCCGGCTCCGCAGCCACCCCTGCGCCTCGCCCTCATCCAACACCCGTTTCACCGCCGCCCACAGCGCCTTCGACCCCTCCCCAATCGGGCTCAGACGCGCGTCCGCCTTCTCCCGCGAAACCCCAAAATCCTCCCAGGAACCACCCCCATTGTCGAGATTCTGAAAACTCGGCAACACCCGGTCCATCGCATTCGCATACCGCGCCTCCGCCGTCTCCCGCCCCTCAAACTCCCGCCAAAGCCCCATAAACTCCTCCCCCTGATCCGTCGGCAACAGCCCGAAAATCCGCTCCGCCCCCGCCGCCTCCAGCTCCGCCTTGCTCCCCTGCTCGCCAAACGCCGGCGTATCCCCCGCATCAATCTCCACCAGGTCATGCACCAGCAGCATCCGGATCACCCGCCCAATATCCACCGGCTCATTGCTATGCTCGGCCAACACCACCGCCATCAGCGTAATGTGCCAACTGTGCTCCGCCGTATTCTCGAACCGCCCCAACTCCTCCCCCGCATGCAACAGCCGCGTCCGCCGCAGGATCTGTTTCAGCTTGTCGATCTCCAGGACAAAAGCGAGTTGCTGTTCCAGCCGGGTCATACGAAAACGGTAACACCCCCTCGCTTACCCGCGTAAATTGTCTGCAAGGATCGCCGCCCACCCCACATATCCTCAGTGCTGCCAGGAACCAATTCCCGGTTCCCGCGTCCAATCCAACTATCTAGACGTCCGATGCAGAGCGCCCGTCTATCAAATCCGAGGACCTCACCATGCGCACTCTTCTCGCGGCCACCCTTCTGGCTGCCTCCCTCTCCGCCGCTCCCGATGCCTCCCACGCGGCCATCTCCACCGGCATCAAATGGCTCGCCGCCAACCAAGGCGCTGACGGCGGCTGGGGCCAGGATGGCACCGGCACCTCTCACGCCAGCCAAGGCCAACGTCCAGAGACCAACCGTAACGACGTCGCCAACACCGCCTCCGCCGTCCTCGCCCTCGTCCACGCCGGCAGCACCCCCACCAAAGGCGAGCACCGCGCCCACATCCGCGGCGGCGTCAACTTCCTCCTCGCCCAGATTGAGAAATCGCCCGGCGAAGGCCTCGCCATCACCGACCTCCAAGGCACCCAAATCCAACGAAAACTCGGCCCCTTCATCGACACCTTCCTCACGTCCATGCTCCTCTCCGAACTCGACGGCCAAATGGGCGATCCCGCCGCCAACCGCCGCGTCCGCCTCGGCCTCGAAAAGTGCGTCCGGAAGATCGAGGCCAACCAAATGAAGGACGGAAGCTGGAACCTCTCCGGCGGCTGGGCCCCCATCCTGGGCACCTCGCTAGCCTCCCGTAGCCTTTACCAAGCCAAGGATAAGGGCCTGAAAGTCAACGAAATGGCGATGGCCCGCGTCGATACCTACACCAGGAACAACGCCAGCGAAATCATCGCCCAAGCCGAGGCCAGACCCGTCGGCGGACCTAGCGACCGCTTCAACCGAACCGACGGAACAAGACTCGGCACCGGCTCAGCCCTCGGCTCAGGCGCCGGCATGGGCGGAGGCGTATACCGTGGCTCCGCCGTCTCCACAGCCGGCGCCGGCGTCCCCCTCTACGACCGCGCCCAAACCCTCGAACAACTCAGCCGAACCGCTGCCGACCGCAAAGCCAACGCCCCCGCCATCGCCGTCATCGCCCGCGAAATGGCCAGCCCCCAAATGGTCAACGGCTACGGCTCCATGGGCGGCGAAGAGTACTTCAGCTACCTCAACGTCTCCGATAGCCTCCGCCGCGTCGGCGGCGCACCCTGGGAAAAGTGGAACTCCGAGATCAAGGCCAAACTCGTCAAACTCCAAAACGCGGACGGCACCTGGGCCGGCCACCACTGCATCACCGGCCGCGTCGCCGTCACCAGCGCCGCCGTCCTTACCCTCACCGCGGACCGGCAACCCCAATGAAACGCCGCCTCTTCCTCAGCGCCATCGTCGGCGGCAGCGCCCGCACCCGCGGCGTCGCCTACCTCTCGAAACGCCAAAACCAGGACGGCGGTTGGACCAGCAACACCTACGGCCTCCTCCGCTCCGGTCAGTCCCTTACGCCGTTCGTCTTGAACGCCCTCCTCGACGCCGGCGTCCCAAAATCCGACCCCCGCCTAACCAAAGCCCTCGCCTTCCTCCTCCCGCACCTCACCGAGGAAGGCGACTACCCCTGCTACGCCAACGCCCTCGCCCTACGCGCCGTCGTTCGCCTCCAAGGCCAGCACCACCCCGAAGTCCCCCGCCTCATCGCCTGGCTGCGGACCCAACAAATGTCCCCGCAAAACGGCTGGGCCGAACCAGACCCCGCCTTCGGCGCCTGGGGCATCGGCGGCCAACCCCGCCGCGCGCCAAACTCCGGCCACGTCGACCTGTCCATGACCCGCCATGTCCTCGAAGCCCTCTCCGAAGCCGGCGTCCCCCCCACCGACGAAGCCATGCGTAACGCCCTCGTCTTCGTCCGCCGCTGCCGCAACCCCGACGGCGGCTTCTTCTTCTCCACCGTCGAAACCGGCGCCAACAAAGCCGGCGAGGACTCGACCGGCTACCTCGCCTACGGCACCACCACCGCCGACGGCCTCCTCTGCCTCTATTCGACAGGTGCCCCGGACACCGCCCCTTCCCTCGCCTGGCTCCGGCAAAATGACCATCCCGCCCTGCCCCCGGGCTTCGTCTCCGCCGCCCGCCAACGTTACGCCGAAGGCCTCCGTTACTACTACGCCGACGCCGCCGTCCGCGCCTTCCGCGCCGCCGGCCTCCGCCGCGCGGTGCCCTTCGCCGCCATGCTCGAAAAGGCCCAGCGCCCCGACGGCAGTTGGTCCAACCCCGAGGTCCTCGTCAAAGAAGACGACCCCCTCATCGCCACCGCCTTCGCCATCTCCGCCCTGGGCTGATACGATGGCGCACATGCGCCTAGGCATTCTTCTCCTCATCGCCACCCTCGGCTTCGCCCAAACCAAGCCCGTCATCGGTCTCGGCGGCATCGTCCACGAGACCAACACCTTCAACCCCAAGAAGACCACCCTCGCCGATTTCTCCACCGGCATCGGCGGCGCTGACGGCACCCTTCGCGGCCAGGACCTCATCGCCAACTCCATCAAGGCCAACAACACCACCGCCGGCTTCATCCACGGAGCCTCCCAATACGGCCTCACCCTCTATCCCACCCTCGTCGCCGGCCCCCAAACCCTCGGCACCGTCCTCGATTCCGCCTTCGAATCCCTCACGAAAGAACTAATCGACCGCCTCCGCCAAGCTCCCAAGCTCGATGGCATCCTCCTCTTCCTCCATGGCACCATGGTCACCGAAACCTATCCCCACGCCGACGCCGAAGTCGTCCGCCGCGTCCGCCAGGCCTTCGGCAACTCCATCCCCATCGTCGTCGTCCACGATTTCCACGCCAACATCTCCGAAGAGATCGTCAAACTCTCCACCGTCCTCCTCGCCTACAAGGAATGTCCCCATCTCGACGCCCGCGACGCCGGCGTCCACGCCGCCCGCATCATGGCCGATATCGTCTCCGGCAAGGTCAAGCCCGTCCAGGCCCTCGTTAAGCCGCCGATGCTCTTGAACATCCTGTTTCACAACACCTACGCCGCCCCCCTCAAGCCCATCACCGACGCCAGCAAGTTACTCGAAAAGAATCCGAAGATACTCGCCGCCACCGTCGCCGGCGGCTACCAATACGCCGACATCCCCGCCATGGGCCCCAGCGTCGTCGTCGTCACCGATAACGATCCCGCCCTCGCTAAACGCGAAGCCGAACGCCTCGGCGCCATGCTCTGGGGCATCCGCGACCAACTCACGTTGAAAGCCCCCAACGCCGCCGAAGCCGTGCATCTGGCGATGAATAACGGCCAATGGCCCGTCGCGCTCATGGATGCCGGCGATAACATTGGCGGAGGCTCCGCCGGCGACAGTACCTTCATCCTCGCCGAACTCATAAAGCAGAAAGCCGAAGGCTGGGTCGTCGTCATCTCCGATCCCTCCGCCGTTCAAGCCGCCATTCGTTCCGGAGTCGGCGGCGCGTTCGATATGCCCGTCGGCGGCAAGACCGACAACCTCCACGGCGATTCCATGCGCGTGAAGGGCCGAGTCAAAGGAATCCACGACGGCCGCTTCGTCGAAACCGCCATTCGCCACGGAGGCGGCCGCTACTGGGACATGGGAGTCTCCGTCGTCATTGAAGTCGAAGGCTCCACTCCCGACATGCCCAACTTACTCTTGTTGACGCCGAAGCGCATCATCCCCTTCAGCCTCAATCAGCTCATTAGCGTCGGCATCTACCCCGAGCGCATGAAGATCCTGGTCGCCAAAGGAACCATCGCTCCTCGCGCCGCCTACGAAGGGGTAGCCGCCAAAATCATCGAGGTCGACTCCGGCGGAGTAACCGCCGTCAACCCCGCCCGCTTCGACTACAAACACATCCGCCCCAACCTATTCGGAGTAAGGTAGAATCTCCCTATGCTTTTGCGCCTGCTTGTCTTATCCGTCGCCCTCCCCGGCACGTGTCTCGGGCAATTAACCACCGGCCAGCGCCTCCTCGATTTCGACTACCTCGCCGCCCGCCTCGCCGTCTCCTACGCACCTTACGAATGGAAACGCGAGCTCATCAAATTCGACCACTACGATACCGCCCCCTGGCGCGAACGCATCCGCAACGCGAAATCCGACCTCGAGTTCTACGAAATCTCTCACGAGTACATCGCCGCCCTCCAGGACACTCACACGGCGCTCTACTTCCCCTCCAATTACTCCGCCTTCATCAATCTTTTCGTTGACGTCTATGACGGAAAGTTCCTCCTCGATTCCATCAACCGGACCAGCTTTCCCATCGCTGCTTATCCCTTCGCCGTCGGCGACGAAATCGTCGCCATCGACGGAAAAACTCCTGCGGACATTACCGCCTCGATCAGTAAGTACCTCTCCTCCGGCAACCCCCGCGCCACCCTCCGCTCGGCCGCCGATTATCTCTTCTACCGTCCCCAGGAAGTTATCCCGCGCGCCCACGAACTCCCCGCCACCGCCTCCGTCCAGATCCGTCGCCGCTCTGGCACCGTCGAAACCTATGAGCTCCCCTGGATCAAACGCGGAGTGCCCCTGACAGACGCCAGTCCCCTCCCTCCGTTACTCTTTTCTAAAAAGCCCCGCGCCTTCGCCGCCCCCACCGCCGATCAACTTTTCCGCCGCTTCCAAACGAAGTCCGCCGCCCGCCGTCCCCAACGCCTCCTCGGCTTTGGCGTTCGGAATCCCATCTTCACTCTCCCGCCCGGCTTTGTCCGCCGCCTCGGCTCGCAAAACTCTCACTTTCATTTCTCGGGGACTTACCAGGCCGAAGGCAAACGGATCGGCTATCTCCGCATCCCTGACTTCGATCCGCCCACTTTCGGCGCCTATAACGAACTGGCCACCGAAATAGCCTACCTGAAGGCGAACACCGACGGTCTCGTCCTCGACATTACTCGCAACCCGGGCGGCGTCTGCTACGGTCAAGACGCGCTGCAGTTAATGATCCCCCGGTCCTTCCGCGGAGCTACCGATGAGATCCGCCCCAGCCTCTACGACCTTCAATATTATGAGTACGTAAAAAGCAACCCATTTCGCGATCTGGAACAATGGCAGGTCAATCTGTTGACCTCCATCTATCAACAACTCGCCCAGGCCTACAGCGAAAACCGCGGACGCACCGGCCCCCTCCCGGTCTGCTCAGAGTCGATCGACGTCCCGCCCTTGCGGAACCGCGACGGCTCACTCACCGCTTACGATAAGCCGATTCTCCTCCTCACCGACGAGTTCACCATCTCCTGGGGCGACACCTTCGCGCAAATCTTCTCCGACGCAAAACGCGGCCCCATCTTCGGCTATCGCACCAACGGCGCCGGCGGCTCCGTCCTCGAAGGCGAAGGCGGTCCGTATACCGAAGGTTACTTGAGTTACACCACCTCCCTTGGCGTCCGCGCCGCTCCGGTCGCTGCTCCTGGTTACCCGGTCACCGCTTACTACGAAAACGTCGGCATCCATCCCGACATCCCCTACGACATCATGACCGAAGAAAACCTCCGCAACGGTTACCGGCCTTTTGTCGAAGCCTTCACGCAGGCCATCCTCGCCGAGATCAACAAGGCGGCTAACTAACATGCGCAACCTCTTTCTCCTCGCCATCCTCGCCCTGCCGCTGGCTGCCCAGTTGACCCCCGACCAACGAGTCTTCGAACTCCAGGCTCTGGCCGCGACCTACGCCCGCAACTACGCCCCTTACGAATGGAAGAAGCAGCTCTACAACTTCGATCTCTTTGACCTCCGCCCCTGGGTCGCCCGCGCTCGCGCCGCCAAAGACGACATCGAGTTCTTCGAAATCGCCTCCGAATACGTCGCCAGCCTCCGCGATACCCATACCTCCTACTTTCTGCCCTCTACCTTCGTCGCCTCCACGGGCCTCCATGCCGACCTCTATGACGGCAAGGTGATCATCGACTCGATCAACCGAACCCTCCTCCCCGTCGCCCGCTTCCCCTTCCAAATCGGAGATGAGATCATCTCGGCCGACGGCCGGCCGGCCGAAGAGCTTGTCACGTATTATCGGAAATTCTCGTACTCCGGCAATGAGCGCTCCGCCCGCCGCCTAGCCGCCCTTCGCCTCGTCTCCCGCGCCCAAGCCACCATCCCCCGCGCCCCCGAAGTCGGCGAAAGTCTCGTCTTAGTCCTCAAGCGGCAAGCCCTCGGCACCGAAGAAACCTTCACCATACCCTGGAATAAGTCCGGCGAACCCGTCGGAAAGCTCGGCCCCGTCCCCTCCCCCCGCGAGTCCGAGCCTCCCAGCGACGAGCCCCCTGACTATCTACTCCCGCTCAACCAACTCGCCAACGAGTCCGTCCCATCCGACGAAGTGCAGGACGTTCTCAACTACGGTTCTCTCACTCAAGTTTGGGCTTGGCCCGCCACCTCCCGTTACCTCGCTCGACCCTCCAACTATTTCCGCGCCGGCACTTTCCAGACCGAAAATCTACGCGTCGGCTACCTGCGAATTCCCAACTTCTCGCCCTCCAGTCAGGCCCAGGCCCTAGCCGACCTTGAATCGCATATCCGCTTCTTCAACGACAACACCGACGGCCTCATCATCGACGTTATGCGCAATACAGGCGGCAGCGCCTGTTACAACGAGGAGGTCCAACGGCGCCTCATCCCCTATAATTTCCGCGCTTTAGGACGCGAAATTCGCGCCAACCGCGGTTGGCTGAACAGCTTCTCCCGTTCCTATGAATCGGCCCGCGCCAACAACGCCGAAACCTGGATTATCCAGACTTATGAAACCCTCCTGACCGAGATGAAACTCGCCTTCTCGGAAACCCGCGCCCGCACCGGCCCCCTGCCCATCTGCTCTCCCAGTCTCGATCGCATCCCAGCGGCGGTAACTTACAACAAGCCTCTGATGATCATGACCGACGAGTTCTCCACCTCCGCCGGCGACGGCTTCCCCGCCACCCTCCAGGATGCCCGCCGAGGGCCCATCTTCGGCTACCGAACCAACGGCGCCGGTGGCTCCGTGCGAGACTTCGCCATTGGACTCTACTCGGAAGCCTCCACCCGTTCCACCATCGCCCTGCAACACCGCCAACGACCGGTCGTCGTCGAAGGTTACGCCACGAGTAACTACGTCGAAAACGTTGGCGTCCAGCCCGATATCCCTTATGACTTCATGACCATGGAGAACCTTATGACGCAAGGCCGCCCCTTCGTCGAAGCTTTTTCAAAGGCCATCGCTGAGCATATCCGCCGGAATCCCTAGATCCTAAAATAGTCCTGATACGCTTGCTAAGGGTTTGCCGAGTATTCCGGCAGGACCCATATGCCCATCGGAAGCAAGAAGACCCAGGGAGGGCACTCGGCCGGCCATCCAACCGCGGCAATCCTACCCGTTTACGCGGCTACGACCACCGGTAACGAAAAGACTGTCATCCGCGAAGAGCTGCAAACCATCGCTTGTTGACGACTCAACGACGTGCGCTTCGACTTCGGCAGCTCGTTCGTCGGATCGGAAGCCCAACCAGAGTTCGAAAATCTCCGCATGGTCTGCGACGCCTACCCCGGAGCACCGCTCACCGTCTACGGCCACGCCGATCCAATCGGTGATGATGAGTTTAATAAAATCCTCAGCGGCCGTCGAGCCGAAGCGATCTACGCCGTCATCACCCATGACGTCGCCCGCTGGGAAAAACTCTACTCCAATCCCCCCGGCGGCGAATACTGGAGCCTCAAACACACCCAACTCATGCTCACAGCGCTGGGTTTCGATCCCGGCACCACCGGCGGTTCCGCTACCTCGCAATCCACCGGCGCCATCCGGCGATTCCAGGAAGCCAACGGCCTCACCGCCGACGGTGCCGCGGCCCCCAGACTCGCGCCAAACTGTTCGAGAAATACTTCCTCTTCCTTTTCCCGCGCAAGCTTGAAAAATCAAACTTTCTCGGGCAAGGCCAAGACTCGAACGGCAAGGCGGACTATCAGGGCTGCGGCGAATTCAATCCCGCCATGGTGTTCTCCCGAAGCGAGGCCGCCGAGTTCGACCGTACCGGCAACTACACCCAACGAAACGAGGAAAACGGCGTCAATCGCCGCGTGCTCGTCTTGTTCTTCCGGCCCGGCACCTTCGTTCGCCCCGATAAATGGCCCTGCCCCCACGCCGCCGAAGGTACCTCGGGTTGTCGCAAGCGCCTCTGGAGCGACGGCGAATTCCGGCGCTCCCAACAAGCCGAACGCCGGGATTTCCCGACCCTCTCCAATACCTTCGCCTGCCGCTTCTATCACCGCCTCACCGAAAATTCTCCCTGCGAAGGGATCGAGTCGCCGCTGGTCGCCGTCGAGATATTCCTCGAAGTGCCCCAGGATAACGACGGGGTGACCGACGACTTCGAACTCCTCAGCACCGACGGCTCCTACCGGCAAACGCTCCCGCGCACCGCTGCCGTCGCACAGACGGCCACCCGCTGCGTCCTCATCTTTACCGAAGTCATCGTCGGCCTCGCCTATACCCTCAACCACTACCCCGTTCCCAGCGTGAAAAGCGTCATTTTCGACGCCGTCCCCTTCGAACTGCTCGATAACATCGGAGGCGCCCCCGGCAGCCCTCGCGTTGTTCTTCCCGCAAAGTACGCCGGTCAACCGCCACCCAAGCTCCCCACCAACGACCCGTTAATTGTCCATAGCCCCGTCGATGACCAGACCCCCCATGAGCGCTACGAGGACCCCCATACCTCCAAGACGGCCATGAAGTAAAGAGAGCGAAATGAGCACAGATATTGGCCCCGCCTTCAAGTTCGTAGAATGGAAACGTTTCGTCTGCAACGAGCTCGACGAAAAAACGTGGACGCCGGATATAGTCAAGTCGACGCAGATCCCGGAAAGCTGGCCCCACCAGGACGCTGTGACCAAGTGGGTCTATGTCTTTCAGACGCAGAGCAAAGGTCCCGTCTGGGTCGGCGAATACTACGTTGACGGTCTAATCTATCCGGTCGACCTGACAAAGTGCCGCACCCTGGAACGATCCCAAAGACCGAAGGCCAACACCGGCACCCCCGCCCTCTCTCTACCCACCGTCATCAACGACCTTCCAACGAAGCACTACGTCTACATCAGCCGTATTCAGCTGCCGCTTAAGTTCGTTCAGGAACTGGAACGGCGCGCCCCGGAACTGCTCCTCCACATGGACGCGGCCTATTGCGACCCGCCCAATGACTACCCCAAAGTCCACCAACTCTTCTATGACATCCAATGGCTATGTCGTGCCGTGGACCCCTTGACCGTCGCTCTCTCCCTGGCCAACGAGTATCGCGATGCTTGCGACGACCTCATCGGCTATACCACGCTCTATCTCGACCAACCCGCCCGCCAGGCCCAACAAGTTCGGGATCGGCAAAACAAAAAACTCATCGCCGAAACCCTCGCCGGCATCCTGGATTCCGACCCCGATGACTCCTTGGATACCCGCGGCAACTACTCAGCCACCGGGCAAAAGGACATGCGCGACTTTCTGGAGGGAGACCGCAACCAGGTTCTCGCCAAGTCCGGCGAAAGGGACCGCCGCGCAGCGCAACTCTGCTTTTGGATCAGCGGTCAACTCATCGACTTCGCCAAGCGCGCCCACTTTGCGAATGATTCCGATATCCCCGCTTACTTGAACGTCATGAGCCAAGCAATCCATCGCCTCGTGGAATCCACGGCGGGAAAGGCCCTTTTGGGCCGTTGGGTCATCGACGAAAACCACTGGATCTACATTTACGTCGTCCCGCCAAACCCTTCGCCAGAGAATGTCTTTCAGGTCGCGCGTAAGGCGGGTGCCGCGGTCACCTCCCTTTGGGTCGACATCGTCGTGCCGTATGCGGATCTCAAATCGAAGGACGCTGAAGAAGTAGCCAAAGCGCTAGTCCTGGGATGGTCGAATATTACGCGAATCCCAGGCAAAGAAATGACCGTCACAGTTGAAACGGTGAGCGGCGAAATGGTTGACGTCTACAAAGACCACTTCGACGCCCGGATCAAGAATGTAGCCGTCAAGTTCACCGTAGAAGACCATGTGTCTTGGATCAATTGGCTGGAAGGGACCGGCGACGCAACACGCACTCTAGAGATCAGAGATCGCTTTCTGAAAGGCATGGAAATACTTAATTTCGCTCTCTCTCTAAAGGAGGTCGTTAACGCTGGCCTCGTGCCCGACAACAAAGATTCCGCAGTCGCCCTCATCGGCATGGTGGGGAGCACCACAGACCTCGGTTTGATGTTTGCATCGAAGTTGATTAAGGAATCGTTCAAGAAAGCTACGTTCGTCCTTGGAGCAATATCCGCTTGCGTTGACATCATTTGCGGCGCGGTCGTATTAGAAGATGCCGCTCAGCAACATGACTACTCCGCCTGCATCGGCGCGTTATCCGTAATCGCCGGTGGACTCATGGCCTTAGGCGGGGCTGCCTGTATGGCCGGGGCCTCCACATCCGCGACGGGCGTCTTACTTCCCATGGGGGCCGTGCTTTTATTTTGCGCTGGAGTTGCCGCGCTTGGTGGGTGGGTGCTGATTGCCTTCGGCGAAGAAAGCGCCATCTCTCTCTTCGTCTCCCACTGCGTCTTCGGTGCCAACTACAACAGTCTTGGATACACGGAAAAGCCATGGTCGCTCGGGCCCTTCCGCGGCTGGGTCAACCGGCTCGACTTACAAACGGCGGCTCTGTTTAACATCATCTCCTCGTTCACTCTCCAAGGCTGGAATATCGGTTGGCTCCGCATCTTTTGCGACAACGCCACCTGCTCCTCCCGCTTTGACATTACCTTCGAATCGCGCACCCCCGCCGGGGTTCACCGGCCCAAATGTTCCGTTCGAGTCGGGCCGAAATCCATGGTCCACACGGGCGGAGACCCGCTGATCATCGACTCGGTCCACTTTATGTGGGGCGAAGAAAACGGCCGCCATTACTTTCAAATCCTGCCCCGATGGCCGTATCAACTCGAGCCCCCCGGATGGGTAATGAGCAATAACGTCAAATGTACAGTGCGGATTGACCTTACTGGGGATGGCTCTTATCTGATTCCAAACTCCGGGCCCGTCGAATACACAATCGTCGATCCAACTTGGGGCGTTAACGAAACCCCCGTAAGCAGCGCAAATACGTAACGGGGTTCCGCTTACGCTCGATCCAACTTTGTGATAAAGTTCTCCCGATCGAACGGTTAAAGGAACTCACTTTGTTCTTAAGAATGGCGCGTCTCTATTTACTAGCTCTTTGCACCCTCACCCCTGCCCTGGCCCAGGATACCGGCGTCCTCACCGGCACCGTCACCGACTCAAGCGGTGCCGTCGTCATCGGAGCCCAGGTTGCGGCCATCAACGTCGCCAACAACTTCGAATCCACCACGGCCTCTAACTCCGAAGGCCTCTACCGCCTCCCCTTCCTCCGTCCCGGAACCTACCGCCTCACCTTCACCGCCCCCGGCTTCAAAAGCTTCATCCGCGACGGCGTCGAACTTCGCGTCGGAGCCATCCTGCCGATTAACGCCGCCATGCAACTCGGTTCCGTCAGCGAGTCCGTCCAGGTCTCCGCCGCCTCCCCCCTCCTCGAAACCGAAACCTCCTCCACCGGCACCGCCATCACCGGCGAGTTCTTCCAACGCATGCCCCTCTACCAGCGCCACGTCCGCGCCGTCCTCTACCTCACCCCCGGCGTCAATACCAGCGGCCTCGCCTACGCCGGCTCCCTCGGCGGCTTCTCCATCAACGGCGGCGCCACCGGCAATATCGGCTACTTCGAAGACGGCATGTACGGCGTCCAACCCAGCGGGAACAACACCACGGACACCATCCTCAGCACCATCGCCGAAGCCAAGGTCATCACTACCGTCCTGCCCGCCGAATACGGCCACTCCGCCGGTGGCGCTATCGTCATTGTTAAGAAAAGCGGCACCAACCAGCCCCACGGCGGCGCCGGCCTCCTCTTCCGCGAAGGCCCCATGCAGCACCGCCGCTTCATGCAACCCGCCCGCTTCGAACAAACCGGCAACAGCCTCCACTTCTACCAGCCAGACTTCAACCTCTCCGGCCCCGTCTTCATCCCCAAACTCTACGACGGCCGCAACAAGAGCTTCTTCATGGTCGCCGGCCAGTACCTCAAAGAACGCCAAGGCGAACAGATCTCCTGGAGCGTCCCGACCGCCGAAGAACTCAACGGCAACTTCAACTACGGCGGCCGCCCCGGCGTCAACGCCATCTTCGATCCCCGTACCACCACCGTAGCCAACGGCATCTGGTCCCGCTCCCCCTACCCAGGCAACATCATTCCCAAAGCCCAATGGGACCCCGTAGCCACCAAGTTCCTCAGCCAGAAAGTCTGGGAACTGCCCAATCTCCCCGGCTCTCCCCTGGTCAACGGCGTTTCCGGCAATCTCCAACTCGCCCGGCAGAAAACCGTCGACTGGGTCAATTACAGCGTCCGCATGGACCAACAATTCTCCAGCCGCTTCAAGATGTTCTTCAACTGGAGCTTCAACACCCGTACCTCCTTCACGCCCAATCTCGACGTCGTCGACCTCGTCTACAACACCTCCCAACGCATCTCAACCGACGCCCAAACCACCAGCGGCATCGGCACCACTTACACCCTCAGCCCGACCATGATTACCGAAACCCGCCTGAACTATTACCGCTTCCGCAACGACACCACGTGGCCCGGCTTCGGCAACGATTTCGGCAAACTCCTCGGCATCCCCAACATCGGCGTCGGCAGCATGCCCAACATCAACGGCATCCCCAACGTCGCCAACCCCAGCCTCAACGTCGAAGAAACCATCAACTTCCGCCAGGATCTCAGCAAGCTCTCCGGCAAGCACGCCTTTAAAGTCGGCTATGACTTAATGCGCCTTCGCCGCAATAACTACAGCACCGACAACAACGCCGGAACCTTCAATCTCTCCGGCACGGGCGGCCTCCTCCCCAATGGTACCGGCCTCCCCAACACCGGCGGCAACGCCCTCAGCCAGCTCATGACCGGAGCCGTCTCCAGCTACTCCATCACCAGAAACCTCCTTAGCAATCTCCCCCGAAACTGGATCAACTCCTTCTATGTCCAGGACGATTGGAAACTAACCTCCACCCTCACCCTGAACTTAGGCGTCCGCTACCAGTTCCAAAGCACCCAGAACAACAAATACGGCCAAATATCCACCTTCGACCCCACCGGTGCCGACAACGTCGTCCCCGGCGGCATTGGCGTCATCACCCATCCCCAGCAACTCCACCGCAAGGATTGGAACAACTTCCAACCCCGCATCGGCCTCGCCTATTCCCTGCCCCGCCGCTTCGTCATCCGCGCCGGCTTCGCCATCTCCTCCATCGACGAGCGCCTCCCCGTCGCCCCCACCGAAGAGTTCGGCGCCGCCACCGGCCGTATCGATACCCCCAACGGAGACTTCCGCCCCCGCTTCCAACTCGCCCAAGGCCCCCTCTCCTCTCTCCTCCTCCAACCCGTCCTCCGTGCCGACGGCAGCATCCCCTTCGCCGGCACCAACTACGCCGGCCGCGGCGCCAGCTGGGTCGACCCCAACCGCAAGTCACCCTATTCCATGAACTGGAACTTCGGCCTCCAGCACAGCTTCGCCTCTAACTATCTGGTCGAACTTACTTACACCGCCAACGCTTCCGTCAACGGTTTCGAAAACCGCGAGATCAACAACGTCTCCTTCGACTGGGCCAACAACCTCCGCCTCAACAACCCCACCCAATTCAGCGCCTTCCAAACCAACACGCAGCCCTTCCGCCCCTTCCCGAACTTCGGCAGCATTCTCTTCCGCACGAACGGAGCCCGGTCCAACTATCACGCCGGCACCGTGAAACTCGATAAGCGCATCTCCCACGGCTTGTCGTTCCTCACTTTCTACACTTACTCCAAGGTCATCGATTCCAGCTCCAGTAACAACCTCCTCCCCCGCGCCATGGATCGGGCCGAAAGCGGCAACAACCGGACCCACCAATTCACCGGCAGCATGAACTATCAGCTTCCCTTTGGCCGAGGCCGCAAGTGGCTCAACTCGGGCAAGTGGATCAACGCCATGCTCGGCGGTTTCGACATGGTCTATCTCTACCGCATCCAAAGCGGCGACGCGCTAACCTTCGGCTTTGCCAATAGCCCCTTCCAGTACATGCCCGGAGTCGTCGCCACCCGCGCCGGACGCCCGAATTCCACCGGCGACCGCGCCCGTCTCCGCGACAACTGGCAGGACAT
>Ga0163144_10014435_pt1 | contig 16398 bp, 11 predicted proteins | sample OliLak19BULKMAT1_FD_123175 | JGI IMG/M metagenome (GOLD analysis project Ga0163144, IMG submission 123175) | Freshwater microbial mat bacterial communities from Lake Vanda, McMurdo Dry Valleys, Antarctica - Oligotrophic Lake LV.19.BULKMAT1 | ecosystem: Environmental > Aquatic > Freshwater >... | reverse complement strand
GCCCGTAGGTGGATATCCCCACGACACCCAGCCCGATCCCGATGGGCAAGATGGTGGGCAGTCCGTCGTCGGGCTTCAGGCTCGTGCGCTGGTCGCCCGCCCAGATCACGTCGGCCAGAGCCGGAGTCCCGAGCCAGCCGCTGCGGCCGAAGAACAGGCGCTCCTTGCCGTCGGGCGCGCCGTCGATCGCCTCGCGCGCCGTCTCCTGCCACAGCACCGGATAGACGTTGTGGCGGTCCATTCCGGAGCCGGCGAAGGTCACGCTGTCGGTCGGCAGCCACTCGGCAAAGTCGTTCATCCAGCCGTCGACGCCCAGGGCCATCGCCGCGCGCATCTTGCCCACGACCCAGGCCCGCGCGTCGGGGTTGTCCAGATCGATGAGGCCGGTGTCGGTGAACTTGGCCCCCGGGAAGGTGTAGGGACTGCCATCTTCTCTCTGCACGAGCCAGCCCTTGTCGGCTGTCTCGTCCCACGCGGCCGACTCCTCGTAGATGAACGGATTGAAGTAGCCGTGCAGGTGGAACCCGAGCGTGTGCAGGTCGTCCGCGAGCTCGGGGAAGTCGGGGTAAAGGGTGGTGTCGACGCCCCACTCCTCCGAGAGGGTGTAGTTGCCCTGGACGCACACCCCGCCTTTCCAGTCCTCGGTCCAGATCACGCTGGTGGGCACCTTCTCGGCGCGGAGCTTCTGCGCGATGGCGCGCACGTTGTCGCTGCCGAAGACGGCGTCGTTCCAGGGCGCGAACGCCACCTTCGGCGGCATGCGCGGCCGCCCGAACGTGGCCGTCGCGCGCTCCAGGGCCTCGGCCGGGCTGGGCCCGTCGAAGAGGTGGAGCTTCACCGGCAGCTCGACCTCGACGCGCGCCGCCGACTCCGACTCGGAGCAGAGCGCGAAGAGGGACTGTCTCTGGGTCTCTGTCGTGAAGATGTAGCCGCGCCGCGCGAGGTACTGCGGAATCGGGATGTGGCTCGAGTGGCGCCTTCCGGTCACGAACCAGGCGCCGACGAAGTCGTCCGTCGCGTCCTTGCCGACGCCCTGCTCCTGGACGAAGGTGGGCACGCTCTGCCCGCGGTGGTCGACGTCCGCGGTCTGCGCGCCGAAGCCCGCGAAGTGGTCCGCCGCGTCGCAGGCAAACCCCATGGAAAAGCGGCGCTCGGGGCCGTCGCCGGGGGCGATGTCGAGCACCAGGTGGCCCGCCTCGGGGGTGGTGATGATGGCCTGTGCGAGCCTCTTGCCGGCGCTGTCGCCGAGGCTCAGGACGACGCTGTCCGAGCCCTTCTCCGAGGTGAGCCTTTCGGCCACGCGCCACGGGCCGGAGGCGGTCTCGCTCGGCTTGAACGAGCCGAACTGCATCTCGTAGGTGGTGACCACGTCGCGCAGCGCAAAGCCCACGAGCGGCGGGCCGTCCGCGGGGACGTCGCCCGGCGGCAAGCCGTCGATGAGGGTACGGCCGTCGCCCGAGCGGATCACGAGGCGGGCGTCGCCGTCGGTCAGATCCACGCGAAACCCGCCGGCCACACCGATGTCGCGAGGACCGCTCAGCTCGGTCTCGGGGTCGTCGCACGAGGCGAGCGCGCAGGCCGAGAGCAGGCACGAGAGGAGGACCGGACCCTGGCTCGAAGCTCGCTTCATGACAGCACTTCTACCGGAGGCGACGGACGCCCGGAAGCGGCGAGTTGCGCTGCCAGTCCGGCGGCCGGTTGGGCGGCACGTCGGGCGACGAAAGGACGCGAGGCGAGAGGGGGAGAATGCGGGACGGCGACGGCGGGTGGCCGCCACAGGCTACTTCGTGCGGAGTAGCCCGCGGAACGCTACGCAGGCGCGAGCCCATGCAGGCGCGAGGTCATGCAGGCGCGAAGATCAAGTGGACGCCGGCGAGAGCGACTTCAAGACCTCGTCTTGCTCGGGGAATCTCCCCTCTTTGTGCTTGGAGAAGACGACCTTGCCGTCGGCCAGCACGTCGAACACTCCGCCTCCGCCGTGCTGGAGAACGGCGTCCACTCCGAATTTTTCTTTGATGGCGGCCGCGAGACCCGCGGCCCGTGGCTTGTAGTTTCAAACCACGCAATACTTGATGACGATGTTCATGGCGCAGTGAAGATGGGCCAGCCCCGGCGGGAAGGCAACCCCTGCCGCGGGCAATCCCCCAAGGGAGGAAACATGAAGCGAGCATATGTCACGGCGTTGAGCCACGGGGATGGCTACGCCGCGGGGGTGGAGGCGCTGGGGTGCTCTCTCAAGGCGAGCGGCACCAGCGAGCCGATGGTCGTCATGGTGACGCCGGACGTCACGCCCAAGGCGCGGGCCCGTCTGGCCGCGCAGGGCTGGCTGATCCGCGACATCGAGCCCCTGCAGAACGGGAATCCAGACGCGATACCGCTGTTTCCGCGGTTCGTTCACTCCTACGTCAAGCTGCGCGGGTGGCAGCTCACCGAGTTCGACAAGATAGTGCTGCTCGACGCCGACACTCTGGTCCTCCAGAACGTCGACGAGCTGTTCGAGAGGCCGGAGTTCGCCGCGGCGCCGGACTTCCTGGTACCGGATCACTTCAACTCCGGGGTCATGGTGCTCGACCCCTCGAAGGACACCTTCGAGCGCATGATGGCCAGGCTGCACACCGCGGAGAGCTACGACGGCGGCGATCAGGGGTTCTTGAACTCCTTCTTCGGAGACTGGTACTCGCGGCCGGTCGCCTACAGACTGCCTGTTGGATACAACCTGTTTCACTTCCTCTATCAGTTCATGCGCAGCCATCCGGGGCTGAAGCAGTCGCTCGAGCACACCGCCAAGATCCTCCACTACGCCGTCCAGAAGCCCTGGCGCCTGGCGCCGCAGCTGACGGGCGCCTCGGCCACCTGGTGGAACATGTACTTTGCCGCCCACCCCGAAGAAGACCGGCCGTGGCGGCGGCAGCTCCACGCCGTGGAGGACTGGACGTTCGACCGCGTCGTCGATCTCTGGCTCGGCTGACCGGCGGCGCGTTCGCGGGTCCATGGACCTTCGGATCGTGCGCAGACTGTAACTCGTGGTTGCAGTCTGCGTGGCGGGCGGAGCAGTCTGCGCGCGGTGAGCGCGCTGGCAGGCCTCTTCCATCGAGACGGTGCTCCGGCGCCGCCCGGTGCGGTGGCGCCCATGCTCGAATCCCAGGAGCGGCGTGGCCCCGACGCCCGCCGCATCTGGTCCGCCGGCGACGTCGCCCTCGGCCACGGCCTGCTCGCCACGACACCGGAGGACGATCTCGGAGCGCAGCCGTTCTGCACGGCGGACGAGGCGATCGTCGTGGCGCTCGACGGCCGCCTCGACAACCGCGAGGACCTCGCCGAGGCGACCTCCACCCCCGAGCGCGGCACGACGGACGCGGCGCTCGTCGCCGCCGCCTACGGCCGCTGGGGCGAGACCTTCGCGGATCACCTGCTCGGCGACTTCGCCGTCGTCGTGTGGGACGGGCGGCGCCGCGCGCTGCTCTGCGCGCGGGATCCGCTCGCCGGCCGCCCGCTCTACTTCACCAGCGACGCGCGCACGTTCCGCTGCGCGTCAGAGCCATGGGCGCTGTTCGCCGGCACCGCCGAAAGGCCCACGCCGCGCTTCGAGGCGATGGCGCTGTTCCTGGCGGAGCGCTACGTCGAGCGCGGCGGCACGCTCTTCAAAGGGGTATTTGCGCTCGCACCGGGCGCCTCGCTGGTCGTGACAGCGGGGGCGCTGCGCCACCTCGCGCCGGCGTGGCCCGACGTCGAGCGGGGCATGGTTCGAGGCACCGCCGCGGAGCACGCCGAACAATTTCACGCGACCCTTCGCGAGGCGGTGCGCGTCCGGATGCGCGTTCGCGGCCCGATCGCGGCGCACGTCTCGGGCGGCCTCGACTCGTCGTCCGTCGCGGTGCTCGCGACCCAGCACGCGCGCGCCGCCGGCACCCCGCCGCCGCTGCTGGTGCGGTGCGTGTTCCCCGGGCTCGCGTGCGACGAGGCGTTCTACAGCCAGGCCGTCGCCGATCACCTGGGCCTGCCGCTCGCGAGCGTCACCATGCCCGGCGACCTCACGGCGTACCGCCCCGCTCGCGACGTCGTCCCGCGCAGCATCTTCTACAACCCCATCGCGCGCATGCTCACCCGCATGGCCGAGCTCGGGAACGCGCACGGCGCCCGCGTCACGCTCACCGGCGCGGGCAGCGATCAATTCCTGCAACCGACCGGCCACGAGCTGACCTGTGCGCTGCTGCGCGGCGACGCCCGCGCCGCCGCCGCGCTGTCCGGCCTCGACTCCGCGCCCCTCTCCCTCGCGCCGTACCGCATGCTGCTCCACGAGGGCGTCCGCCGCGCGCTGCCCGAGCGCCTGCGGCTCGGGGTGCGCGCGCTGCTCGGCCGCGGCGACGGTCTGCCTTCGTGGCTGAGCCCGGCGGCGCTGCGCATCGCCCGCGCCGCACGCCCCGACGCGCCGCGCGCGCACACCAGCTGGTCGGTGAAGAAGCTCGTCACGCTGCTCGCGCACAGCCCCGACTACGCGTACTCGTTCGCGCTCACCGACCAGCTCGCCGCCGCGTCGAGCAGCGAGCTGCGCCACCCGTTCTTCGACCGGCGTGTCATCGATCTGCTGCTCTCCTTTCCCCCCGAGGTGCGCGCCGAGAGCCCCCCGGGCAAGGCCCTGCTCCGCCGCGCCATGGGCAGCGATCTGCCACGCGCCGTCCGTGATCGGGTGAACGCGGCCGAGTTCTCGCCGTTCGCGAAGCGCATCCTGGTGGACGCTCACGGCGACCACGTCGCGGAGCTGCTCCGCGGCGGCCAGCTCGCGCGGACCGGGCTCATCGACCCCGCGGCCGCCGCCGGCCTCGTCGCCCAGGCGCGCAGCGACGCGCCCGTGCTGCGCGAGCTGATCTCGCTGGTCTCGCTCGAAGTGTGGCTGCGCCAGGTGGCCGAGCGCCCCCGCGGATGAGACGGGCGCGGCGGACGCGCCGGGCCGCCAATCGGCTTGCACCCTCGTGCTCCTGGCCCTAGACCCCTTCGCAACCGTCGCGCGGGCTCGGCCCTCGCCACGAAGGAGCACAAGAGACCATGCTGCGAACCGAATGGGTGCAAAAGCGCGCCTCCTCGCCGAACCAGACGCAGATGCACTTCGCGCGGAAGGGCATCGTCACCGAGGAGATGGAGTTCGTCGCGCGCCGCGAGCAGCTCTCTCCCGAGCTGGTGCGGAGCGAGGTCGCGCGCGGCCGCATGGTGATCCCGGCCAACGTGAACCACACAAACCTGGAGCCGATGGCGATCGGCATCGCGTCGCTCTGCAAGGTCAACGCGAACATCGGCAACAGCGCCGTCGTGAGCGACGTCAAGGGCGAGCTGGAGAAGCTCGCCGTGTGCCTCAAGCACGGCGCCGACACCGTGATGGACCTCTCGACAGGCGGCGACATCGACGGCATCCGCAAGGACATCCTCGCGGCGTCGCCCGTGCCCATCGGCACGGTTCCGCTCTACCAGGCGCTGCAGGTCGCCAGGTCCGTCGAGAAGCTCACGGCGGACGACTGCATCGACATGCTGGAGCACCAGGCCAGGCAGGGCGTCGACTACTTCACCATCCACGCCGGCGTGCTGCGCGCCCACCTGCCGCTCGTGAAAGATCGCATCACCGGCATCGTCTCGCGCGGCGGCTCGATCATGGCGCAGTGGATGATCGATCACCACGCCGAGAACCCGTTCTACACGCACTGGGACAAGGTCCTCGAGGTCTGCGCCAAGTACGACGTCACCATCTCGGCGGGCGACGGGCTGCGGCCCGGCTGCCTGCACGACGCGAGCGACGCGGCGCAGTTCGCCGAGCTCCAGACGCTCGGCGAGCTCACCACGCGCGCCTGGGAAAAGGACGTGCAGGTGATGATCGAGGGCCCTGGGCACGTCCCGTTCGATCAGATCGCGATGAACGTCCAGAAGCAGATGGAGGTCTGTCACGAGGCGCCGTTCTACGTTCTCGGTCCGCTCGTGACCGACATCGCCCCCGGCTACGACCACATCACGAGCTGCATCGGCGCGACCATGGCGGGCTTCGCCGGCGCCGCGATGCTCTGCTACGTGACCCCCAAGGAGCACCTCGGCCTGCCCGACGCGAACGACGTGCGGCAGGGCCTGATCGCCTACAAGATCGCGGCGCACGCCGCCGACGTCGCGCGCAAGCGCCCCGGCGCGCGCGACCGCGACGACGCGCTCTCCCGCGCCCGCTACGCCTTCGACTGGAACCAGCAGTTCGCGCTGTCGCTCGACCCCGAGACGGCGCGCAGCATGCACGACGAGACGCTGTCGGAGGAGTTCTTCAAGTCGGCCGAGTTCTGCTCGATGTGCGGGCCCAAGTTCTGCTCGATGCACATCAACCGCGCCGTCCAGGAGCACAACGCGAAGCTCGCCGCCGCCGAGGAGCAGAACGCCTCGGGCAAGCGCTCCCTCCAGATCGCGCCGTGAGCCACGGCGCGCGGGCGGCCGTCGTCGCGGCGAGCATGTCATTGTCGCTCGGCGCGTGCTCGCCCGGTCCCCCCTCGCAAGCTCCCCCGTCCTCCAGCTCCAGCACCTCGGCTGCAACTGCAACACCGTTGCAAGACGGCCCGCACCCCCTGCGCGGCGAGCCCGCGGGGGGCAGCCCGCGCCGCGGTGACCCGCGCTGGCAGCGCGCGCTCGCCGGCGATCCGCTCGAGCTCCGGGCGCTCGCCCAGGCCGAGGGCGCGACGGGCTTGCTCGAAGGCGTCGAGGACGGCGGCGAGCTGTTCCACGCGGCGTGCGACGCGCTTCCGTTCGCGGACGACGCCGAGCTCGCCCTCGGCCGCCTCGGCGAGGTAGCGCTCCTCGACGACGAGGCGCTGTCCGGGATCGCCGTCGCCGCGATCCACCGCATCGCATCGTCGCCGCCGTCGCGCGGCGAGCCGCTCGATCCCGATGGCGTCCGCTCCGCAGCGCGCGCGGTGCTGACGCTGGCGTCACGCACCTCCCTGACCCGAGAACGCCGCGCCCGCACGATCTCGGTAGCCCGCGCCTTCGCCGAGCGCGGCGTCCTCGATCCCGCTAACATTCCTGCCGACCTCGACCCGGCCACGGAGCCTCGGGACGCTCCGTGACCCAGTGCCGGCCCCGCGCCGCGCAACCCGGAAAACCATGCCACCCACCCCATACGCTTCCGAGCAGTACATCCACCAGCTCATCGGCAAGGCGCTCGTCGCCAACGCCAGCGACATTCACCTGCGCGTCGAGAAGCCCCCGGGGGCCCGCGTGCGCGGCGCGATGGTGTACTTCCACGTCGAAAAGATCCGGCCCGAGGACACCGAGGCCGCGGCGCGCGTGCTGCTCGGTGCGCGCGGCACCGCCGACCTCTTCGCCAAGCTCGGCGAGCACGTCACGTCGTACGATGCGGGCGCGCACGGCCGCTTCCGCGTGAGCCTCTACCGCGAGCGCGCCGGGCTCGCGATCGTGATGCGCCACATCGCCGCGCGGGTCCGCACCCTCGACGAGATCGGCGCGCCCATCGCGGCGCGCGTCCTCGCCGAGGTGGAGCGCGGCCTGGTGCTGGTGACCGGGCCCGAGGGCAGCGGCAAGACGACCACCGCCGCCGCCATGATCGACCACGTGAACAAGAGCTTTCCCAAGCACGTCGTGACGCTCGAAGACCCCGTCGAATTCGTCCACAGCGACGAGAAGGCGAGCATCAGCCAGCGCGAGGTCGGCAACGACACGCAGTCGTATCTCACCGGCCTGCGCTCGGTCGTGCGGCAAGACGCCGACGTGGTCCTGATCGGCGAGATCCGCGACACCGAGACGCTCGAAGCGGCGTTCGGCGTGGCCGAGGCCGGTCACTTCGTGCTCGCGACCATCTCGACGCTCGACGTCCTGCGGACGCTGAACCGGCTGGGCGCCGTCAGCAAACACGCCCGCGACGCGCGCGAGCGCATCGCCGACACGCTGCAGGGGATCGTGTCTCAGCGCCTGCTGCCGAAGCGCGACGGCTCGGGCTCGGTCCTCGCAGCCGAGGTGCTCATCGCGACGGCGTCGGTGCGCGATGCGCTGCGCAACCCCGAGGACGCCCCGCCGCTCAAGGAGCTCATGGAGAAGGGCGTCTCGCCCTACGGGATGCAGTCCTTCGAGATGCACCTCAAGCAGCTCCTCGCCCAGAACGCCATCACCAAAGAGGTCGCGAAGGCGGCCGTCGCACTGTAACGAAACCAGGCAAACTGTCGCAAAACGGCGACAGCCGGACACGGTGCCTGGAGTCGCTGCACATCCCCGTCACGTCCCCCTCGCGTTGGCGCGCTTCCGGACGGCGCGCCGATTTGTTACGACGCCGGTCGATGCACTCGCTCCCCGTCCTCACCAGCGCTCCCGCGCCCCCCACTCTCGCACCCCCCACCCCCGCGGCGGCCGCTGCCACGGCTTCCATCCCCAAGAACGGCACCGTTTCGCACAGTGACGGCGAGGTGCGCCACGACTGGACCGTGGCCGAGGTCGTCCACCTCTACGAGCTCCCGCTCTTCGATCTGCTCGACCGCGCCCGCGCCGTGCACCGCGACAAGCACGTCGCCGCCGTGCAGCTCTGCACGCTGCTCAGCGTGAAGACCGGCGGCTGCCCGGAGGACTGCAAATACTGCCCGCAGTCGTCGCACTACGAGACCGAGGTCGGGCCGGAAAAAATGCTCGACGTGAGCGACGTGCTCGCCGCCGCGCAGCGCGCGAAAGAGGCCGGCTCCACCCGCTTCTGCATGGGCGCGGCGTGGCGCGAGGTGAAGGAAGGGCCGGCTTTCGACCGTGTCCTCGACATGGTGCGGGGCGTGAAATCGATGGGCCTCGAGGCGTGCGTGACGCTCGGCATGCTCAACCCCGAGCAGGCCGGGAAGCTGAAAGAGGCGGGCCTCGACGCCTACAACCACAACCTCGACACGTCGCGCCGCGCTTACAAATCGATCATCACGACGCGCACCTTCGACGATCGCCTGCAGACGCTCGCCAACGTACGAGAGGCCGGCATCACCGTGTGCTCGGGCGGCATCATCGGCATGGGCGAGACGACGGAGGATCGCGCGAGCATGCTGGTGGAGCTCGCGTCGCTGACGCCCCATCCCGAGAGCGTGCCGATCAATGCGCTGGTTCGCGTGCCCGGCACCCCGCTCGAAGCGATGCCGCCGATCGACCCGATGGAGTTCGTGCGAATGATCGCGACCGCGCGGCTGGTGCTGCCCGGCTCGAAGGTGAGGCTCTCGGCCGGCAGGACGGACCTGACCCGTGAGGCGCAGCTCATGTGCCTGTACGTCGGGGCGAACTCGATCTTCTACGGAGACAAGCTGCTCACGACGCCGAACCCCGGCGCCGATGAGGACGCGTGCCTGCTCGACGCCGCCGGGCTGCAGGCGTTGGCGCCTCAGGGAGCGTGACCGACGGCACGGGGTCCACGGCGCGGGGTCGGCGTGGCGATCGCGGCGCGTAGACGCGGCCTCGTGATCGACGGCGTGTGATCGCGGCCTCGCGATCGACGGCACGTGATAGCGGCCTCGCGATTGACGGCGCGTGACGGCGGTCTCGTGACCGAAGGTTGGTGATGAACGGTGCGCCGCCGCACGATCGTGATTGATCGTTGGTGACGGGCGCCTTGCCGGCACGAGCGACCTCCCCCCCACGGTCCTGGTTCGTGCCCCGCGGCTAGCGCACCGGCCTACGCACGGCGTAGACCTCGGCCGCCGGCGGCAGCTTGCGCCGCGGCGCCGGTGCGCGGTCGGCGGGCTTCGGCTTGGCCGAAAACGCCGGACGCGGCGACAGCTCTTTCGGCGCTCGGCGCTGCGGCACCGCCGCCTTCGCCTCGCGCGGCTTGGCCTCGCGCCAGCAGAACGTCCGATAGAAATCGCGCGGGCGAAGGGTTCCCTTGCCCACGAGCTCGAACGCGGCACGACGCGCCAGAGCGAAGAACACGCCGCTCTGGGTTCGTGCCGTTCCGTCGGCCCGGAGGGTCAGAGGGCCGGCGTCGCTGATCTCTTTCGAGGCCCGCTCTGCCACGTCTTCTGCCCAGGCCGCCGTCATCAGCTCCACGATGCGCTCGATCTGTTCTCGCGGACGATCGCCACTCTCACCGAATCGCTCGGCAATCCGACGCGCCATTTTCTCCACTTCCGCCTTCTCGCTCATCCCTGTCGCCCTTTCGCCGCGCGTCCCTCCGGAGGGGTGTGGCACCGCCGGTCATCCGCGGGTCACTTTTCATCCCGGCTGCCGCCGCTCTCGTTTGCGAGGTGCAAACGTCGCGCCCAGCGACCGGCCCCCCTGTTTCGCGGATCTACCGCCGTGCACCCAAGTTGGCGAGGTCGAACGTGAGGGTTGCCCCCCTCAATCGTTCCAACTTCGCAATGTCACGCCATTACACATGAGGGTTGGTCCCTGGGGAAGCCCCTTTTTGTAGGGCAATGCGTCATCCGGCCGGCCGGTTCATTTCACCGCGTTTCACTCGCGAAAAGTTCGCCGGCTCCGATCGCGAAAAATTGGAGGCCGTCCCCACCGAGGCAGAATTGTTCGCCGCGCCGGAACGCCCCGGCGCGGTCCTGCCCACCCTGCCCCGCTCGACCAGCGAGCCCGGCGGCGCTCCTGACCTTTCGCACAACGGACGCGACGCGGAACGAGGGCGACCGGGCATCGGACGAGCGCGGCATGGCGCCCCGACCGGCGAGGCACCGTTCACGCGCAGGTGGGTGGCGCCACGTTCACGTGCGGCTGGCAGGCCCGGGCGGGCGAGCTCCGCGGCCCGTTAGCACGCGCGCAGCAGGTGGCACGCCCGAAGGGACTCGAACCCCTGACCAACGGCTTAGAAGGCCGCCGCTCTATCCAACTGAGCTACGGGCGCGGATGCGGCGCGCAGGATAGCGGAAGCTGGGGGGAAGTTCGAGCGAGGTTCGAGGGTGCGAGCCAGCCGCGAGGCGGACGGTTTCTGGCGGAGCCGCTCACTGCGACGCGCAGCGCCGCTCACAGCGACGCGCAGAAGCCGAAGCTTGTCGACTCGGAGGCGTCGAGCACGGCGTTGTGCTGCACACCGCCAAAGCCGAGCTTGGTGCCGTCGGGAGTGCTCACGGCGTTCCAGAGGTCGGTGATCATGCCGTCGATGGCGAGCGAGACGTTCCATGTGACGGTGGTGTCGCCCGTGTTCTCCACGGTGACGGTGGAGCAATAGCCCCCCTGCCACTGACTGTCCTCGTGGACGTCGACTGCCAGTTGTCCGGACACCGGACCTCCGCCGCCGGCCCCACCCTGCCCTGCGCCGCCCGCTCCCGAACCGCCGCTCCCGTCGGCACCGGTCGACTCGGGTTCGGGGTCGACGCCCACGCCGGGGTCGGCTGCGCGTTCGATGAAATGGCTGGTCCTGGCCAGACTCACCAGCAAGGTGTCGATGCGCAGGCCGCCTGCGGCGAAGTCGCTCGCGACCTCAGCGGCGAGACACTGGGTGTCGGGGCTCTCCGCGATGCCGTAGGCGAAGCGGAGCCACTGGAGCGAGAAGCATGCGCCGGTGTCGGGACTGGCCGCCAGAGTGGACATCAGGTCTTCGGTGCCGTCGAACTCACCATTGGTGTGTGCGGTGGAGACGATCTCGCCGGCGGTGTCGATGGGCTTGCCGTTCTCGGTGGTGCGGTAGCGGCCGACACCGTCGAAGCGCTCGAAGCCGAAGCCGATGGGGTCCATCAGTTGATGGCAGGACTTGCAAGGCTCTTCGGAGGCGTGCGCGAGGTAGCGCTCGCGGGTGGTGAGCCCGGGGTCGAGGGGCGGAGGCTGGACGTTGAAGCCGGCCGGTGGGGGCGGCAGATCCTGGCAGAGGACGCGGGTGCGGACGAGCTTGCCGCGGTGGATGGGGGAAGAGTCGGTCGGGTGGGCGTGGGTGGAGAGGACGCTGCCCCGGGTCAGAATGCCTCTTCGCTCGGTGCCTTCGAGGTCGACTTCGAGGAGGCCGTCGGGGCCGGGCGCGCCGCCGGAGACACCGTAGAACGTGGCCAGCTCGGGGGAGACGAAGGTGCTGCCGGAGGTGAGCAGCGCGGGCAGCGTGGCGTCGCCATCGCGGAGCACGTTGCGGAAGACGGCGCGGGTCTCCGCGCGCATGGCAGCGCGGATATCGGGGGTGAATCCGGGATAGATCGCCTCGTCCTTGGGGACGTTGACGACGTTGCCGATCTGGAGCCACTCGTCCACGAAGCGATCGAGCACGGCGTTGCTGCGCGGGTCGGCGAGGAGGCGCTCGGCTTGTCCGGCAATCTCATCTGCAGTGGAGAGCTTGCCTGCGTCGGCCGCGGCGAAGAGGTCGGGATCGGGCATGGTGCCCCAGAACAGATACGATAGCTCGGAGGCGATCTCGTAGGGGGTGAGTGTGACGATACCGCCCATGACGGGGCCGCCCAGCTCGGTGCGATAGAGGAAGTGCGGCGACTGGAGCATGGCCGTGACGATGGTCCTGGCGCCATCGAGGAAGCCGTCTTCCGCCGCGACGGTGGTGTAGAGGGCGAGGTAGCGGGCGCGGTCGGCGTCGTCGAGTGGGCGGCGGAAGGCGCGCTTTCCGAGCGAGTCGATGAAGGCGGCGGCGCACGCGGCGTCACCGCTCGCGGCGTCGCACGGCAGGACGGCGGCCGGGCTCTGGAACACGGCGACGGCGATCTCTTCGGCGGCGCTGCGGGCCTGATCGGCGAGGAGCGGACTGACCACCAGGGCGGAGGCGTTGTTGGCGAAGCCGTTCACGACGGTGTCGGGGGTGAAGGCCGCGCCCCAGGCCGACGGGATGTCGAAGAGGTCGGAGATGGTGGCGTCGTACTCGGCGCGGGAGAGGCGGCGGAGCATGCGGCCACCGCGGGCGGGGCCGTCGCAGGCGAGCACCGGGCTGTCGCATTTGCCCTCGGTCACCCGGTCGACGAAGGCGGAGAGGGCGAGATACTCCGAGGTGCCGAGCTCGATGAGCTTGCCTCCGGTGTGGCCTTCGGGATACCGGCCGGTGGGACGCAGCAGGAGCACCGAGGTGCCCTCGACCTCGAGCCTGGCGACGTCGCGCACGGTCTCGAAATTGGCAGTCTGCGCCTCGGGGGTGGCGGCCGGATCGAGCACCAATTTGGATTGACCTGCGAGGCCACCCTCGGCGTGGCAGACGATACACTTCTGTCCGAGGATGGGGGCATGGACGTGCTCCTGGAAGAACTGTGGGTCGTCGGGACAGCCACCCTCGCCGGTGCCAGCCCCGGCGCCCGTGCCACCGGTCGTGTCGTCGTCGCAGGCGCCGAGAGCGCCGAGCACGGCGGCGCAGAGCAGCGCGAGCGCCCAGGAAGATCCATGGAGAATCGGTTTCATTGGTGGTCTTTCGCGGATCGAGGCAAGTCGGTGCAGGTCAAACGATGAGGCCGTCGAGCGGCCCGGTGCCCTTATCGGCGTCGCCGAAGGTCTGGTTGTCGAGCCCCATGGCGTGGCAAATGGACACCAGGAGCTTCTGGTGGGGAGCGCCGCCGAAGTCGACGTAACGGCCCATGGAGAAGCTCTTTCCACCGGCGAGCACCCAGGGCACACCCTTGCAGTCGTGCAGGCGCCCGTCGCCCAGCTCCTTGCACCAGACCACCAGGGTCGAGTCGAGCAGAGTGCCACCCTCCGGGTCGGGCGCGGCAGCGAGGGAGTCGAGCAGGTAGACGAACTGCTCGGAATACCAGCGTTCGGTCTTGATGAAGTCGGCGATGCCCTGGGCGTTGCCGTCGTCCGAGTGGGAGAGCGAGTGGTGGCCTTCCGAGACGCCGAGCCACGAGAAGACGGCCGGGCCCACGGTGTGGTTCCATTGCAGCGAGGCGACGTTGGTCATTCCGCAGGCGAGGGCGAGGACCAGCAGGTCTGTCTGGGCCTTGCCGATGACGGGGAAATGGCCGTTGTCGTAAGGGTCGATGTCGAGCGGCGCGCCGGGCGCTTCGCAGGTGGCGCCGCTTTTGCCCTGGAGGCCAGCCTCGACCTTGTGGATGGCCGCGAGGTGGGCTTCGAGCTTGTCTTTTTCGGCCTTGCCGACCCGCTTTTCGAGGTCTTTGATCTCACCGGCGACCAGATCGAGGATGCTCTTCTTGCGGGCAAGGAGCTTGTCGACCGCCATGGGATCGGCGCTGGCGTCGCCGAACATGCGCTTGTAGACGCTCTTGGGGCTGTCGTCGGGCGGGGCGTAGGCGCCGGGGCCAAGATACGACATGCGGGTCTGTACGTTGCCGCCCCACGCGCTGGTCTGGACGCCGAGCTCGAGCGACGAGAACTTGGTGGTCTGTCCGATCTTGGCGGCGACGAACTGGTCCACCGACATGCCGTTGGACGAGGACCCCGCCCCTCCCCCGCCGGTCAACATGGAGGCCATCCCGGCCTCGTGGTTGTCGGTGGCCTTGTAGTCGATACCGCCGCAGACGAGCACCCTGGACTGGTGCTTTGCGAGGGGCTCCAGGATGGATCCCGGCGCGAACGAGAAGCTCGCTCCGCTGCCCTGAGGGCGCCAGTGTTCGTGGACGGTGCCATTCGGCGAGAAGACGACGACGAGCCGTTTCGCGGTCTGGGTGCCGTCGGCGCGGCTCTCGCCGCGGAGGACACCGAGCAGGGACGAGGCGATGAGGCTCGCGCCCGCGCCGACCAGAAAGCGCCTTCGAGAGAGGTTGTTGGAGGACATGATGGGGATTCCGTGGAGAGGGCCCGAGGAGACTGGCCGGGTCAGTTCTGGCCGAGAGAGGTGTGGAGCGCGGACAGGAGGGCGTGATCGGCGGTGTCGCCGGAGAGCTCCCAGAACATGGCCCCACCGAGGCCCTTCTGGAGCGCGAGATCGGCCTTCTTTTGCAGCGATTCGGGGTCGTCGTAGCTGATCATCAGGCCCGTCGACGGGTTGTAGAGCCAGGGGACCTGGGCCTCTTCGTGCCAGTAGCGGGTCATCTCGGGGACGTAGTTGCTCTCGAGATCGTGGTAGTCGAAGATGCCGGCTTCCCAGGTGCCGGCGGGCATGCCGGCGAAGGGCTGGAAGAGACCGTGGTCCTGATCGGCGACACCGGCGTAGCCGCGGCCGTAGGCGGGTGTGCCGAGGACGAGCTTGGCCGCGGGGACGCCGCCTGCGAGATAGGCATCGACGGCGGCGGCGACATTGAATTTGGTCTTGACGGCGGGATCGGCGCTGGGGTCCTTGGTGGAGGCGTGGAGGGCGGCGTTGAAGTTGGTGGCCGGGTCCCAGCCGCCGTGGAAGTCGTACGCCATGAGGTTGATCCAGCTCACGGCGGCGCCGACCTCTGCGAGCTGCAGGTTTGCGAGGGTGCCGGGGCCGGCGGGGGCGGCAATCGAGAGGTCGTAGGTCTTGCCGTCGGCGGCAGCCTGGGAGTCGAGCGCGGCGCGGAAGTCCTGGAGGAGAAGGGTGTAGTTTTGCTTGTCCTCGGGACGGTAGGTGTTGCTCTCGAGGCCGCCGGAGACCGGGTATTCCCAGTCGACGTCGACGCCGTCGAAGCCCCACTGTTTCATGAAGGCGACGCAGGAGCCGACGAATTTGGAGCGGGATTGGGCGGTGAGCGCGACGTCGGAGAAGCGGCCGGACCACGACCAGCCGCCGATGGAGATCAGGGTGCGGAGCTTGGGGTGGGCGGCCTTCAGGACCTCGAGCTGGTGGAAGCTGCCGCGCTTGGCGCCGGCGTCCCAGCTGTCGCCCGGATAGAACTTGTCCGAGTCTGCATAGGAGTCGCCCATGACGCACTCGCCGGCATCGGAGATGTTGGCAAAGGCGTAGTTGACGTGGGTGAGCAGCTCGGCCGGGATCTCGGGGACGTGGTAGTCGCGGCCGTACACGGCCCAGGCGGCGAAGTAGCCGACGATACGCTTCTCGCCGGGCGAGCCGCCCGCGCTGCCGGCTCCGCCGCCGGCGCCGTTGCCTCCCTGAGAACTGCCACCTTGCGCACTGCCACCTTGCGCACTGCCACCCTGGCCCTCGCCGGCGCCGCTGCCGCCGTCTGGATTGGAGGCGGCGCCCGCACCGCCGTCCGCGCTGGACGCGCCCTCGCCGTTGCCGGCGGTGCCCGCGCTTTGATCGCCGACGTCGGTGGAGGAGACGCAGGCAGCGAGGAGCATGGCGATGGGGAGGAGGGAGAGGCGGCGCATGACGGTGTCCTTTCGCGACGAGGAGCGAGAGAGCACGCAGCGGGCCAACCTGTGAGGGTGCGGGAAACGGCCTGGAATGAAGAGGGATCGCGATGAAAAGCGAGCCGACGTGATCGGGCTGATCGCCGGGTGCGATCAACTGGATCACGGGGCGGTGCCTCGGACGGGATTGGCGGCGAACGACGGCGGCGCGTGCACCGGATCAGGTGGCGCGGGCGCGATGATGGCCTGTCAGGCGGCACGATGGTGGCCTGTCAGGCCGCGCGATGGTGGCCTGTCAGGCCGCGGCGCGATGATGGCCTG
>Ga0163144_10014434_pt1 | contig 16398 bp, 10 predicted proteins | sample OliLak19BULKMAT1_FD_123175 | JGI IMG/M metagenome (GOLD analysis project Ga0163144, IMG submission 123175) | Freshwater microbial mat bacterial communities from Lake Vanda, McMurdo Dry Valleys, Antarctica - Oligotrophic Lake LV.19.BULKMAT1 | ecosystem: Environmental > Aquatic > Freshwater >... | reverse complement strand
GTTCGCGAAAACGGCGGCCAGTACACCCACGGCGTCCTCTGGTTCATCCGCGCGATGGCGGAACTCGGACGCGGCAGCCGGGCAGTCGAACTGTTGGAGATGCTGAACCCGATCAATCACGCCCGCACGCCGAGCGAAGTCGGCGTCTATCAAGCCGAACCGTACGTCGTCGCCGCCGACGTCTACAGCCAGCCGCCGCATGTCGGCAGGGCAGGGTGGACGTGGTACACCGGCAGCGCCGGTTGGATGTGGCGCGTCGCCGTGGAGTCGGTGCTTGGTCTGCAGATGGTCGGCGGCAGCGAGTTACGCTTGAATCCTTGCATCTCCACCGAATGGCCGTCGTGCGGCTTCAGTTATCGTCTGGCGGACGGCGCGACGACGTATCGCGTCGAGATCGTTAATCGGCACGGCAAGGAACGTGGCGTCACCGCGGCGACCGTCGATGGAGTCGTAGCGACAGTCGAGAATGGCATCGCCGTCATGCCGCTCGTCGCCGACGGCGGCGAACATCGGATCGTGGTGACGCTATGAACCGCGATTACAGCAAGGGTGGCGGCGTTCGGGCTGCACTCGCAACGTTATTCCTCACGGCGTCTTCACTCGCCGCTTGGCCATCGCTCGTCGTTGCCAATGATCTCTCCGTCGTCAAACTGTTCGACGGTGAGCGGACCGGCGCTCTCGGTTCGTCGCAATTTCTCAACAACTGGGGAGGCCCCTTTTCTGTTAGCAGCCTTTCGTCGATCCAGCGTGACGCGACCGTTTCGCACACCGGCGCTGCGTCGGTCCGCGTCAACCTCGGCACGATCGCCGCGGGCGGCAGCGGCTTCTTCCAGACTTTCTCCAGCGAACCATCGCCGCAAAGTTATCGCCAGACCCGCGACCTGTCGCGCTACGAGAGTTTCGAGACGTACGTCCGCAACGACACCGGCGCACCGCTCAACCTCAAATATGAATTGAAAGACTACCGCGACAATCTTTCGCATCAAGCATATCGCACCTTCACCGTTCCAGCGGGGCCCGGCTGGACCAAGCTTTCGGCGTCGCTCGATCTACAGTCGCCCGGGTGGACCGTCGTCGGCACGCCCGATCTGGCGCGGACCTATGCCTCGAGCTTCATCGTCTCGCCGCAAGCTGGCAGCGTCTCAGGCTCGATTTACCTTGATGACTTCAGCCTGCGCGAAGCCCGGCCCGAACTCGATCCGCAGACGGCGCCGATCGACAACGTCGTCGAGCGTCTTGCCGAGCGGCAATTCAGCGGCTTGTGGACGGCGCGCAATCGGACCACGGGCCTGATCTACAACTCCTCTGACGACGCCAACCTCGCAGCCATGAATACCACGGGCGGCGTCCTCTGGATGCTCCCCGCCGCGGTGCGACAAGGGTGGGTCACGCAGGCCGACGCCGACGTCTTCGCCGGGCAGGTCGTCGCCAGCCTCAATACGAATCTAAACCAAACGAATTTAAACCAATTGCGTTACTTGCCGACGCGCTTCATCAATCCTTCGTCTGCGCTGCCTCCCGGCGGATCAAACGAAGAATCGAGCATCGACGGCTCGTTCATCGCTCTCGGACTCCACAACTATCGGTCGCAAGCCGCGACGCCCGCCCCGCTGGCCGCCTCCATCGACACGGTCGTCAATCGCTTCAAGTTCGACGCCTTCGCGGCGCCCGCCGGCTTTCGACTAGCCTATTTCCCAGGTTTAGGCTTCACCGCCGGAACCTACGACGGCTACACGAATGAGGGTAAAGTCGTTTCGCTTGCGGCTGAGCTTTCAACCGATCATCATGTGCCGCTTGAGAGCCGCTGGAATAGCGACGTGAACCGCGTCCGCGCGTTTCTGACGAATCCCGACGACGCCCACTTGGTTCACAGCCTGTCGCAGTTTCGCGCGCCGTTCGAACAAGCCCTACTGAACCTGTTCGTCGACACGTCCGACCGCGGCATCGACAACTATCCAAACCGCAGCCTGGCGACGAACCCATGGCAGAACTTCGTCCGCTACGAGCGCGAAACGGCGGCGAAGCTTGAAGCGCTCGGCCGCACCGGGCTCTTCCAGGCCGACGCCGGGTTCGGCGGCTCCAGCGGTTACGAGCAATACAGTCTCTACAACAACTTCGGCCAAGGCGATCTCTTCATGCCGTGGAGCGTCGCCCTCGCGTTGCTGGCAGGCGCAGACGGTGCGGAAGAGGCGCTCCGCATGATGGCCGGCAACGATCTGCTCAGCGGGCCGTTGGGCCTGGCCGACTCGGCCCGTTGGGCGACCGGCGCCGCTGGGCCGACGAACATTCCCGCCCTGCAAGACAACTGGAACGTCGTCCTCTCGACGATGGCCCTGCTCGAATTTCTTGAAGGAGACGCGAGCGCCAGCCGACGCTTCGCCGATTTGCCGGCAGTCGATGCCGCACTTGACGGCGTCTTCGTCGACGGCGATCTCAACGGCAATGGCGAGGCAAACGGGGCTGATCTCGCCATCTGGCGGACCGGTTTCGGGGATGTCGCCGGCGCCACCCCGGCGGGAGGAGACGTCGATGGCGACGGCGACGTCGACGGGGCAGACTTCTTGCGGTGGCAACGAGGGGTCGTCAGCGGCGGGTCGCTCTCCACGACGGCGGCGCCAGAGCCGAAAGGAGCCATCCAGGTGCTGGTCGGCGTCGTTCTTGGGGGAATGTTCGGCCTGGGACTCAAGCGGAGACGCCCTGGCTCGAAATTTCTTTGCGACCGAGAAAATTCGACATGAAAGCGCTTGCAACGCCTGGGAATCCATGTAGAATGAACGACGGCAAGAGTTACTTTTCGTTTCCTAACTTTTCATGCCAGCGCGGTACAAGTTGACGCTGGAAGGCACGGGCACGCGGCAGACGCCCGAAAATGGTCCCGACTGTGGACGCGCTGAATACGCGCCCCATCAGGACTGCGGGCGACCCGAGCGACCAGCGCTGACTTGACTCGTATTCGTACTGGAATTGGCGCACGAGGCGGAGGCGCTCAATTGTGGTTCGTCGATTTTGTTAATCGAAGGAGCTGCCCGTGAGTTGAACTGCCAGCGCTGACTGGCCCACCGATCAGATATTGCTTTGCTTCAAAACTTGTCGTGGTGAACGAGAACAGGCTTGTGAGGAGGGCGCTCAGGCGGCCCCTCGGACTACTGCCGTGAGAACCATTCTAAGAGGGAAGTCCTAATGAAAAAGAGACTCGTATTACTGACTGTATTGAGCACCATCGTGCTCGGCTCGGTGAGCGCCCAAGCGCAGAATCTGTTGACGAACGGAACTCTGGACGTCACCTATCAACAAGAAATCGTCCCGGCGTTCTTCCTACCGAAGCCAGCTAGCTGGGTCAACGAAGGATCGCTAGCCATCACCGGCCCGTACGAAGACGAGATGTCATCAGAACCGTGGGCAGGGCCCGCGCCGACGCCAGTAACCACGGGCGGAGTGGCCGGCGACGATTGGGCCGTTTTTTTCAAGCCTTTCCAAGGAAATGCAACCAATGGACCGGCGACGGGCCACCTCTACCAGGACGTCCCCGCGACGCCCGGCCTCCGTTACAACCTGAGCGGTTGGGCCGGCGCTGAGCTGAACTTCCTGGCCCAAGGGGCGGAAATCGCTCTCGAATTCCTGGACGGGGGAGGCGCTGTCATCGGCGGAGACGTCGTCAATTTGCTGCCGACGCTGACGGTCGATAATGGTCTCGCGTTCGACTACAAGCAGTACACCGCCTCGGGCGTAGCGCCTGCCGCGGCCGTCTCGGTTCGTTCGCGAGCTTCGATGATCGGAGCGATGGGCAATCCGGCTGGCGGCGGTCAGGCATACGTCGTGGACGACTTCGTCCTGACGGCGGTGCCCGAACCCGCCACGCTTGGCCTGTTGGGCCTTGGCCTGGCAGGGCTAACAGTGATTCGTCGCCGCAAGTAATTTGCGATCGGCATTGATAAGTCGACTCTCGTTTAGGGCGCTCGGCGACGCCGAGCGCCCTGGACGAGATTGATCAATCCAATCCGAACGCCGTAGGAGATGCGCCACCTCCCCCGGCCTTCGGACCCGATTGACCGATTAGATAGTCATCACCAAACGTTTTCGTAGACGGCCAACGATAACTTCTCTGACCGACCCAGAGAATCTTCAGGAGAGCATCGAGATGAGGAACAAGAAGTCGTACTCCGCCGCCGGCTTGCTAGTCGCCGCTTTGGCGTGCTCCGGCGCTCCTTCGGCTTCAGCCGTCGAGCTATTGATCAGCGGCAATTTTGAAACCCCCGGTGCAGTCGTTGGCGACATTCCTGGCTGGGGTCTGCAAGAGTTCCTCACTGGCGTCGGAGGAACCGCCAATACGGCTGAGCTCACGGGCAGCACGGACGTACAACTCTTCTTGCGGGCGTTCGAAGGCGGCGGACCGTTGACGCCGACTCAAGGGAATTTCAATAGCGACGGCTTGCCGGCCGGAACCGTCGATGGCGCCGACTTTCTTATCTGGCAACGCAACTCCGGCCTCACCGGCACGGCGCTTCCCGAACAAGGTGACGCCGACGCTGATCTCGACGTCGACGGCGCCGATTTGACACGTTGGAAAGATAATTACGGCCGTGCTTCGCAGAGCTACTCGAACGCCCGCCTCTTCCAAACCGTCCCCGCCGCCGCGGGCGAAACCTACACGTTCCAAGGGACGTCGATGTTCGAGGACAATTACTCGGGCTTCGTCACGACTCTCGGCAATGAAAGCCCGTTCGGCGCCATCCCGTCCCCGACGACGACGCAGTTTCGCATGGAGTTTCTCAACGCTGGCGGCTCCGTCATCGGCACGCCCACGACGCTTGACCTCCGCACCGAACAAACGTTTCCCGGCTTCCCGATCGTTCACTCGCCGTTGGTGGCGCAAGCCCCCGCCGGCACGGCCAATGTCCGCGTCGTGGCCGAAGCCCTCAACATGGCCTGGAACGGCAGTACGGGCACGAACGGCGCCGCTCAATCGGCATTCTTTAATGACTTCTCGCTGCAGAGAAGCGGCAACCCGGGAACGGATCTTTTGACGAACGGCAACCTGAATCTCGGCCCGCCCGACGCACTCGATTTCTGGAACCAAGTCGAAACGCCTGCAACCCGCAATGAAATCCTGCGAACCCCTATCGCCGGCTTCTCGAACCATACCCCGGGCGGCACCCGCGGCGTCTGGCTGAGCGCGTTCTTCGGCTCACATCCTTCGTTTGAACCTACGCCTGTCGACGGCGTCATTTCACAGACGGTCACGGCCCAGCCGGGCGGAACGTACACCTTCTCTGGTTGGACCAAGTTCGAAGCCAACTACTCGGGCGGCGTCGATACGATCAGCGCCGCTAGCCCCGGCACGCTGGCCGGCCAAACGTCGCCGACGCACACCGAGATCAAGCTCGAGTTCCTCGACATCAACAGCGTCGTCATCGGTTCCTCGGTGATCGACGCCAAGGCGGCTCGTCGGCTCCTCGCCCCGAGCGGCAACGCCAACGACAACATTTGGTATCAGCACACGCTGCAAGCGGTGGCGCCGGCGAACACGGTGTTCGCGCGGCTCACGGCTCAGATGATTGACGGCGTCTTCAACGTCGACCCCGGTCAATCGGCGTTCTTCGACGACTTCTCGCTCGACGGCCCAGGCGTTTCGCTCGTAGCGAGCGCTGCCGTTCCTGAACCGTCATCGCTGATCGGTCTGGCGACAGGCGCCCTGATGCTCGGCTTCGTGAGAAACCGTCGGCAGCGATAAATTGTCCGGCAAACTGGCGTGAATGATCGTCACGCGCGTTCTCGTGCTGATTGACTGGCACATCGAAAGCGTCTGCGCGGAGCGCGTCGCCGACTACAGAGATTTAGAGGAAACGGACATGAGAATTCAATCCCCCACGCGACGTGGTTTTACGCTGGTGGAACTGCTGGTAGTGATCGCCATCATCGGCGTCCTCGTCGCGCTGCTGCTGCCGGCCGTGCAAGCGGCTCGCGAAGCGGCGCGCCGCACGACCTGCCAGAACCAAGTGCGGCAGATGGGCATCGCGTTGCAGAATCACGTCGATGCCCAGAAGGTCTTCCCCACCGGCGGAAGCATCCCCAACCCTAGTCTGGCGAACTATACCTCAGGCGGCACGAACAGCCCTGGAACTCCCAACGGAGCGAACAAGCAAGGCCTCGGCGCCTTCTATCAACTGCTTCCCTATTTGGAACTCAACTCGGTGAAAAGTCTCACCAATCCGGCCCAACTTCAATCGACGTTAATTCCGCTTTACAACTGTCCCTCGCGTCGCAGTCCCATGCGATCGTCTAACAGCTCCGCCGGCAGTCAACTGACCGACTACGCGACTGCCCAACCTGCTACCGACTACTGCGGGACCAGTCAGTACCCTCCCTTGTCGGCTTGGCCATTTCCCGACACCGGACCAAACCCTGGCTTCGCGATTCGATCCTTTTGGTGCGGGGATGGTAGAGGTGGCTGGGGTAACAATGCACCTCCTGAACGAGGCAACAGTTACGGCGGCGTCATTGTGCGAACCCCCTATCGAATTGAGGACTGTTCTCCCGGCGTAACGTGTGCAGCGGCGACGGCGGCAGCGCCAGCCAAGGGCGAAATTGTCCCTGGCTTCCCCACGGCAATCAAACCGGGGCAGGTTACCGACGGCCTTAGCAATACTCTGGTCATCTCAGAGAAAGTCGTGCGCGCCGATTTGTATGAGGGTCAGCCTGCCCCCGAGCCGGGCGGCGGCGGCGTCTCCGACGACCGCGGCTGGTCCGACGGTTGGGATCCCGATTCCGTCCGTTTTACCGGCGTCCCGCCCATCAGCGATAGCGACCAAAAGACCTGCCATCATTCAAACTCGGGAATCCGACGAACGTGCATCGGATATGGCGGGGAAATCCCGGTCCTGTTTTTTGGTTCAGCGCATCCAGTTGGCGTGAACGCCGTGTACGGCGACGCCTCAGCCCATTTCATCAACTTCGACATTGACCACCTCGTCTTCAACGCCCTGGGAACGCGGGCGGGAGAGGAGACGATCGATACCAGCGCGCTCTAATCGCAGCCGACGAATAAAAGCCACCGGCTCCGCCAGTGGTCGAAGCACAGCGAACAATCGGGCATCCCATGGACCGCCACAATTTCAGCCCCTGGCTCCGCCGGGGGCTCGGTAGCCATGAAGGTAGACGTCGTCCCTCGTAGCGCTACCCCCCAGCGGAGCCGGGGGCTGAAGCCGCTGCTCGCACAGAATATGACCGATCGCTGTCGCATTGACGGCTGACCGCGCCCTACTCCTTCAGCGGTTCGAGCTGCAGCCGCTCCACCGCCCGCTTCGCCAGCGGGTGCTTCATGAACAGCTCCCACACGAGCCCCGTCCGAGCGTTCTCGATCGCCAAGATCATTGGCCCCACGTCGATCGACACGTTGTCGTCGCACGCCTTGTTCTGATCGAGATTGAAGCTGTCGGCAAACGCATACCCGCCGTGGGAAGGATCGCGCCATACGAGCGGAGCGCCAAGGTCGTTCTGCAGTTCACGATAAGCCCGCAGCGCGGCAACGCTCTCTTCCGGCATGAACATGATCGCGCTGCCGGCCGCGTAGGGCGCCACCGTGCCCTCCTGCCACTCGTCCTTGTCGAACAGACTCGGCTTCGTCTCCGGCACGATGTAGCTCTCGCGGCCATTCTCGAAGCCCATGCAAGGGCTCACCCCCCACCGATCGGCGGCGAACGTCTTGTAACGCCCCGCCATCTCGATGCACCGGGCGCGATGCACGACGAGCGCCCGCCGCGAGTTTTCGAACCAATCGACGCGCGGCGCTTCGACGCCGAATTGTTTTGGGTCATCGGCCCCCAAGCCTCGGTAATTGATCCAGCAATGGCTGAAAAAATAAGTGAACGGCGTCCCGGTCGGCGATGCGATGAACGGGGGCTGCCCTTCATGCTCGCGAAACTGCCGCTCCAATCGGAAGTAATCCTTCGCCGGCAGCGCGAACTCGGGATTCTCGCCCCCTGCAGCAAGAAAATAGATGATCCGCTCTTCGTCGCTCGCCACATGCCAAGTCCGCGGGATCAATTCGCCTGGGCCGTCGACCGAGTTGTTATCGGCCGGCCACCACCCCATGCTCAAAAAGCCGTCGTCCGGCTTGATGAACGCCCGCCAGTTGCTTTCCTTAGCGATCTCGTCGACGAGCCGCGCCGTCTCGCCGCCGAAGTAAACGGCAGCCGGCATCGCTCCCGCCAGCAGCAGCGAGTGGTCGACGGTGCTCGCTTCGTTCTTGAACTCCGGATAGACGCCCCCCGAATCGGCCTGCACGAAATGAAAGTAAATTCCTTCGCGACGGATGTCAGTCCGTTCCCGCAACGTTCGCAGAATCCGCAACGCCCAGGCCTCCCCTTGGGCGCGGCTGATCCAACCGCGCTCGACCGCGATCGGTAGCGCCGACAGCTGGAACCCCACGCCGGCCAGACTCGCCACCGACGCCGTACGACGATCTTTGGCGAACCCGCTCGGCCAGCCGACTTCGTTCCACAGGTAGTTGAAGCAGCCGCGCTGCACTTCGTCGAGCAAACGCTCGTCCTCAGCGGTGAACTGGTAAGCAACGGCGCGACGCGTCTCGTCGCTGCGGAAGACGCCGCTCGGTTCGTCACCGAAGACAGCGGAGCAGTGCGTCGCGGAAACAGCCGCCGCGGCCGTCAGCCAGACCGCGAGCCAAGGCCGAGCGGCCCCTCGTCGCCGATGGGACATGCGAATAGCTCAGGGAGAGGGGTAGCGAAGAAGAAAGACGAAGAGGCGAGAAGAACGGCCCCGCATCCCTCGCATCCTAGATGCCGCTGAAAGCGCTGTCAATTAACCTCCACCCGTGATTCGCGGGCTCATTTTGAAGCTGGCTCGATCGTCTCAGCGGCGGCGGACACTGGCGCCGCTGACTGCTTCGCGATCTTCGCGGCCTCGCTCGCATCGACGAACCCGTTGCCGTCGCCGTCAATCTCTTGGAACCGAGCCGGGGCTCCCAGGAACTCGCGTCGGCTGACGTCGCCGTCGCCGTTGAAGTCGGCATGGCGAAACCACTCCGGGGCCTCCGCGCTCGTTGCGACAGGGGCCGTCCGCGGGGGCGAATAAAATCCGTCGCCGCCAACGCCGCCGCGCATGAACGCCACGATCATCGAGTAGGGCAACTCGTCTGCCGTCAACGCGCCGTCGCCATTGGCGTCGCGCGTGGCGAGTCGTTCACGGCACGCAGTCATCTCCCGCGTCCCCAGTCGACCGTCGCCGTTAGCGTCGAGTTCCTCGAACAGCGCGTCTTCCTGATCGTGAACCATCAGTTCCAGTTGGTTCTGCGCGCCGCCGCCGTATGCCATCATCGGTTGCTCCGGAATCGCGGCGCCGGTGGCGGAAACTGCCAGCCGGGTCCCGCCAAGCGAAAGCGCCAGGCGATCGGACGCCGCCTCGCCGAACTGTTGCACCTCTTCGCTGTAGCCCAGCAGCGTCACCTTCGCCGCCGGCTGGTCGGCGGTCGGCGTCGAGTTGAATTCGACCGCCAGCTTCACATGCGGCTCGACGGTCAGCAGCCGTGCAAGCTCGTCGCGATCGAGCCACTCCTCGCCCGACTTATCGAGTTGTGCGAACAACTTCGGCAAGGCCGGGAAACTCTCGGGGCTCAGCGTCTGGTGCGGGGAGTAAATGTCAGGGAGCATGTAGTCGAGCCGCTCGATGGTGTAGCCCGGCTCCAGGTGAACCGCGGCGTCGCGCGTCGCGTCGTTAGTCGCATACATCTGGTTCTGGCCGAGCAACTGCTCGCGCAGCGAAGCGAGTTCTTCAAGCGTGAGGACCTGATCGTCGTCGGCGTCGAGCCGGAGCAGGGCGTCCCCGGCTGCTGCGAGTTCCGTCGCCGAAAGTTCGCCGTTGCCGTCGCGGTCGAGGAAGGGCCACACGCGCGAATGCGTCCGCGAGTTCGGCACGTAGGCGCGACTGCTTCGCACGCGAAACGCGGCCGCGCTGCGACCGGCGTCGCGGCCAAGCCACGAGGTCGCCTCTTGCTTCTGAATGTGGCCGTCTTCGTTCAGGTCGTATTGCTTGATGGCGTCGCGCTTCTGCCGTTCGTTCAGCGCGGGCCGACCCGAATACGCCTCCTTCACATACTCGTCATTGTCCAGCAACTCCTGCCATGTTGCGGCGCCGTCGTCGTCGCTGTCGGCGGCCTTGAGCAGCGCGGCGAGCTGCTCGTCGAACGCCTGATTGTAGGGATGGCCGTCGAGCGTCATCGTGACGTCGACCAGCAGCGGCCCGCCAGGGGTGAAGATGGCGACGCGCTCCGGCTTTGGCGGTTCTGGTTTTGACTCAGGCGTTTGCGGGGCGTCGGTCGCATTGTCCGCCTTAGCCTCGGCCGCACCACGCTTATCTTCTGCCATCGCTTCCGACGACGGCGCCTCGGCCGCAGGGGTAACTGGCGACTCCTCGCCCTCCTTCGCGGCGGGCGGCGTTTCATGCTCCGCCTTCGAGGCGACGTTTGCGCTCTTGTCTTGCGGAACGTCCGCCGCCTTGGCTTCCGTTCCCGCAACAGCGGGAGAAGCTTTGCCGTCGGTCGTCGCCTTCGGCGTTGCCTTGGCGGCGGTCGGGGGCGGCGTGGATCGCTCGCAACCAAATGTCGCAGCGACGAGAAGAATGAACAACCAGAATCGCCAACGTCGCGTCACGTTTATTCCTTCACGCTGCTAACCAATCAAAGCCCCCGGCTCTGCCGGTGGACGAACGACCAAGAGACCATTGTGCCAATGCGTCCGCCGGCAGAGCCGGTGGCTTTTATTCTCGCATGGCCACTTTCGCGATCACGCCAACAGCTCCGCAATCGGCGTCCCCTCCGCAATCTTGATCGGCCGTTCGCCCATCGCCATGTTCTCGGTGTCAGGCGGCACGCCAAGCGCCGAGCAAAGCGTCGCCAGCACGTCGCCGATCGCCACGGGCTTCTCTTCGACCTTCATGCCGTCGTCGCTCGTGCGGCCATACGCTTGTCCGCCCTTGACGCCGCCGCCGGCCAGCACGTACGACCAGGCGTTGGGGAAATGGTCGCGGCCCCCCATCGAATTGATCACCGGCGTGCGGCCGAACTCGCCCATCCAGACGATCGTCGTGTCGTCGAGCAACCCACGCTCGCTCAGTTCGGTCATCAGCGTCCCCCAGCCGGCGTCGAGTTCTTCCGATAATTTCTTCACAAGGTTGAAGTTGTCGGCATGAGTGTCCCAACCGAGGCCGGCGCCAAGCGAGACTTCGACGAACGGCACGCCGCGCTCCACCAGTCGGCGGGCGAGCAAGCAGCCTTGGCCGAACATGCCGGGGCCATACTTCTCGCGCACGGCGTCTTCTTCTTGCGACAGATCGAACGCCGCCCGCACTTCGGGCCGCATCATATCGGCCGCCTTCCGATAGAGGGCGTTGTGAGCGTTGAAGGACGCCGCGCTATGATCATCGAGGAACCGCCGCTCCATCGCGTTCCAGAGCTTCATCCGCCGCATCGCCTGCGCTTCGCCGACGCCTGCAGGCAACTCAAGATCATCGAGCTTGAGCGCGGCGTACTTGGGAGCCGCTCCGGCGGATCGTTGATCCGCGGCTGCTGCGCCGCCGACCAGGGCAGGGGAGTAGCTCGCGCCAAGGAACCCCGGCCCGAACGCCGCAGGGCTAATCTGCTGCGTCGGCGCCACGCTGACATAGTTCGGCAGCGCTGATTCCGCCGTGGCGCCGAGTTCTTTCGCGAGCGAGCAGGCAATCGACGGATACGCGACCGCCCCCATCGGCGGCTGCCCGGTCCGCACCAAGTGAGTGCCGCGTTCGTGATCTCCTTCTTTGGTAGTTAACGAACGGATGACGGCGATCCGCTCACCATGCTCGGCCAGCTTCGGCAAGTGTTCGCTGAATCGCAGCCCCGGCGCCCGCGTCGCGATTTCCTTGAACTCGCCGCCGTTGTTATGCCCCGGCTTCATGTCGAACGTATCGGTCTGCGTCGGCCCGCCGCTCATCCAGAGCAGAATGCAGTGCCGCTTCCGCCGCGGATCAGACGCCACCTGGTCCGCCAGCGCGGGCAGCCAACTCGCGCAGGTCGAGCCCATCAGCCCGAGGCCGAGATGTCGCATCATCTCACGGCGATTGAAATGCCAGAGTGGATTGAGCATGGTTTGATTCCGGGGGGAAGATTAACCACCAAGACACAAAGGCACGAAGGAAGTCACCAAGAATGAAATCGATTTCAGTAAATGATAATGAGGAACGCCGCTTCTCGATTGGAGATCACTGGCTATCCACATGCTCGTAAACGTTTTAGTCTCTCTCCCTTGGTGCTTTCCTTCATGTCTTCGTGCCTTGGTGGTTCAATTCCGTTTCCACGCACACCTAATGGTTGAAAGCAAACTCCGTGGTGTTCAACAGCGCCCAAAAACTGTCGCTGAGCGCCTGCCGCCGTTCGGCCGGATTCGAACCTTCGGCAATCGCCTCGGCGAACAGCGTTTGCTCTTCCGCCGACGGCAGCCGTGACAGCGTCGCCAGGAAGAGCGCGTCGACCCGTTCGGCGTCACTGAGGAACGGCGCATCGATCGCTCCGAGCAGCCGGCTCTCTTGCGGCGCCGTCACCCGTGCCGTCATTTGCCCGTTCATCAGCATGAGCGCCTGCAGCGTCCCGGCGCGGTACTCCGTCGGCTCGCCCGGCGGCGGCCGCATCCGGCGGACGAATTCGACCCGATTCGGATCTTCATCGAGCATCGCCGCCATGTTGTTCGCCGCCGCCCCGTTCCAGCCGTACGCGGCTTCGGTCGGCGGCGCGGGCCGCATGAAGCTGTCGTAAAGCTGCTCCGGCGTCAGCGGCTTCGGCAGCATCACGGCAAACAACGCCGGCGCCGGCGGCTTCTCGCCCTCGTAACGACTCGAAAGCTGGTACGCCCGCGTGTTGGCCAGCGTCCGCCACAGCTGCTGCAGGTCGAACTTCGACGCTACGAAGTGATCGGCCAATTCGTCCAGAATCTGCTCGTTCGTCGTCATCTCTGCGGAGTCATCAAGTTCATCAAGCGTCTCAACCAGGCCCTTGCCAAACAGATGCCCCCACGCCCAGTTCACTGCCGCCCGTGAGAAATAGCGGTTGTCGCGCGACGTGAGCCAGAGCACCAACTGCGAGCGCCGACTCGCGCTATCATCCGCTGCCAGTTCGTCGCCGCGCGGATATTTTGGCGGCACGACTTCTTCCGACTCCGGCAGCGTCACATCGCCGCGGTCGACGTCGACCAACTTGTACGACGCTTGCATCATCCCCGGCGTGTTGCCCGGCGACTTCGTCCGCGCAAAGAAGGCCGCGAGGCCTCAGAACTCACGCTGGGACCAATCGGCGAACGGGTGATCGTGACATTGCGCACACTGCAGCTTCACGCCGAGGAACAACTCTGCCGCACTCGCCGCCACCTTCTCCGGCGCCACGTCGTGCGACTGGTAATAGAGTGCCGGCCCCAACTCGTCGCCGCCGTTGGTCAACAGTAGGCTGCCGACTAGGTTGTCGTAGCGCAGATTCCGTGCGAACCGCGTGCGGAGCCACTTCTGCAGCGCCGCCGCCTCGCGCGCCCGGGATGGATCGGCGCCCGTCGGCAGAATGCGATTCCGCCACGTCGTCGCCATGTGAGTCGGGTGACTCGACGACGCGAGCAGTCGGTCGATCAAGGCTTGTCGCTTGGCCGGATCTTCGTCAGCCAGAAATTCGCGCACTTCCGATGCCCGCGGCACCACGCCGGTCAGGTCGAGGGACGCCCGCCGCAGAAACTCCGCGTCGTCCGCCAGCGGCGCCGGCGTCACGCCGGCCGTGGCTTGGCCTTGGGCCATCAGTTCATCGATGCGGCGGGCCATCGCCGCATAGGGCGGTTCGGTTGCGGCCGCCGCATTGGCAGCTGGGGCGACCTTTTCAACTGGTTCGCTAGTGTCGGCAAAAGCTGGCAGCGCCCAGGCGACCGCCGCCAGCAATGCCAGCGCGAGCGGCGCGTAAACCAACTGACGGCAGGAATGAATTCGATGCACAGCGACAAGCCAACGCATGAACCGCGGCCTCCATGGCGCCTCGGGCGTCCCAAAAGTCGGGCGAACGCCTCCAGTATAGCGATCTTAGCTGTCCAGACGCCAATCTTTGCCGTTTTTTCGAGGGTAGCCGCCGGTCAACGACCGGCCGGAGCGGCACTAAACGGGCTTCTCTAATCTACACCGCTCCGGCGGGTCGTTGACCCGCGGCTCCTACTTCTCAATCTCCATCGGCTCCAGCCGCGGCACGAGCAGATGAATGATCAGCAAATTGATCAGATAAGAGGCCGACGCCACGATCAAGATCGCCAAATAGCCATTCGGCCAGCGGTCGAGAATCCGACCGGTCAGCATCTGAAAGCCCATCGCAATGAACGCCGCCACGACATTCCCGAAATCAGTCTCCGTCCACTTCAGGTCGGTCATCAACGTCGACTTCAGAATGCCGAGAATCGAACGATCGACGTAATTGATCGTCGTCGCAAAAAACAGCAGCACGCAAATCTTCCAGCGATAGCCCCCCCGCGGCTTGGGGATAGGCAGAGTTTCGCGGACCTGCGGCGCGAGTTCGGTGACAAGCATGGGCGAGCGCTGTCGGGGAAGGAAAGCGAATAGAACAAGCAGAAAAGGGTCGCGATGACCGTCCGTTTGATGGTACTACGCCGTGCGGTAGCACTCTACGACCGATTCCGTTCAAAATCAGGCGATAAAACGCAGAGCGATTAGATCGAGTTCCAGAAGCGTTCGCTTGACGAGATTGGCTGCATCTTCACCTTGGCGCCGTTTGCGACGAGCCGCGCAGCCACGGTATAACGTCGTCACGCTCATTCCCTTTTCAACCAAAGAATTAGGTTCAGCTTGCCAAATAAACGGGTGCCACTGGCATCCTGCCAGTGAGAAGTGTCGAGCGAGTACCCACTTCAGCACTGGCAGGATGCCAGTGGCACACCAAGTTCGTCTTGCCTGCTGAACGCCAATAGCTGCATAACTCAATTCGAAGGACCACGCCCGATGTCTGCTCACGCCTTGGTGAATTTGGCCTGCCGTTGCTTCACGCTCGCGATGCTCGCGCTCGTCCACCCTGCGATCGCCTTCGGCGCCGACGCGGCTCTCACGCCAATTCGCACCTACATCGGCACCTACACGCAGGCCGAGGGCAGCCATGGCATTTACGAAGCCGAGTTGAATCCCACGAACGGCGCGCTGAAACTCGTCGGCGTCGCCGGTGAAGCGAAGAATCCTTCCTTTCTCGCCTTGCCCTCCGGCAACAAATTCCTCTACGCCGTCAGCGAAGTCGACGACTACGACGACTCGAATGGCGGCGCCCTCTCGGCGTTCACCGTCGACGCCGCCTCGGGCAAACTCGCGCTCCTCAATCACCAATCCTCCGGCGGCTCCGGACCTTGCTTCGTCTCGGTCGACAATGCCGGCAAGAACGCCCTCGTCGCCAACTACGGCGGCGGCAGCGTCGCGGTCCTACCAATCGACGCCGCCGGCAAACTCGAACCCGCCAGTTGCTTCATCCAGCACGAAGGCTCCGGCCCCGACAAGTCGCGGCAAGAGGGCCCGCACGCCCACTGCATCAAACTCGACGCCGCGAACCGCTTCGCCCTCGCCTGCGACCTCGGCCTCGACAAGGTCTTCATCTACCGCTTCGACTGCGCCGCAGGCCAACTCACGGCCAGCGATCAACCATGGATGGAAACCGAGCCGGGCGCCGGCCCGCGGCACCTCGCCTTCCATCCGAGCGGCAAGTGGGTCTACATCGTCAACGAACTCAACAGCACGCTCACCGCCGCCGCGTACGACGGCGAGGCCGGCACGCTGAAGAGTTTGCAAACGCTTAGCACGCTGCCGGAGGGGGGCGTCCCCGGAAACTCCGGCGCCGAGGTCGTCGCCCATCCCAGCGGCAAGTTCGTCTACAGTTCGAACCGCGGTCACGATTCGATCGCGATGTTCGCCATCGATCAACAATCGGGAAAGATCACTTCACTCGGCCAACATCCCATCGGCGGGAAGACGCCGCGCAACTTCAATATCGATCCGAGCGGTAAGTATCTTCTCGCCGCGGCACAAGATTCGGATCGAATCGTCGTTCACGCGATCGACCAGGCAACCGGCAAGCTGACGCAGACCGATCATGCGATCGACGTGCCGATGCCGGTCTGCATCAAGTTCGCGCCGTAGGCTGGGGCATCGCCCCACCCGCAGCGCGGACAAGCGCCGCCAACCAATTGCGTCTCCAGCGTAGCGCCGGTGGGACGTTGTCCTTAAGTTTACCCACATCTTGCTCGCTGCGCGGCCCTATAGTCGTCGAGCATGCACTGCAATTTCATCCATCCGCGCCACAGGACGAGCCAGCCGGGGCGGCGATCGCGTTTGCGGTTCTGG
>Ga0163144_10014433_pt1 | contig 16399 bp, 11 predicted proteins | sample OliLak19BULKMAT1_FD_123175 | JGI IMG/M metagenome (GOLD analysis project Ga0163144, IMG submission 123175) | Freshwater microbial mat bacterial communities from Lake Vanda, McMurdo Dry Valleys, Antarctica - Oligotrophic Lake LV.19.BULKMAT1 | ecosystem: Environmental > Aquatic > Freshwater >... | reverse complement strand
GCCCGGCAGGCGATCCGCTCATCTGACCTGTCACGCACAACGCGCGAAATCCTATTGAAAAACGGCTTCCTCCAGGAAGTCATGAAGGGCTGGTACATCTCCACGCGACCAAATGGAGGCGATGGCGAAACCACTGCGTGGTATTCTGCCTTCTGGGGTTTCTGCCGCGACTATCTCACTGAGCGCTTCGGCGAGAACTGGTCGCTTACACCTGAGCAGTCACTCGTCCTGCATGCTGGCAACTTGAACGTGCCGCACCAATTGCTTGTGCGTGCGCGGGGCGCGCGCAACCAGCCCACACAGCTCCTTCACAACACGTCCCTCTTTGAGGGCAACCACACGCTTCCTGCAGCTGGTGATGCAGACGAAGTTCAGGGGTTGCGCGTCTTCAAGGTCGAGCCTGCCTTGATCGCCGCCGCCCCAAGCTTCTTTCAACTTCATCCCACCGAAGCGCGCACAGTCCTTGCAACTCAACGCGACGCTTCGGCCTTGCTTGTACGCCTCCTCGGTGGTGGGCACTCACATGTTGCGGGACGCTTGGCTGGCGCCTTCAGGAATATTGGCCGTACCCGAGAAGCCGATGAGATCGTCGGCGCCATGCGCGCCGCCGGCTTCGACATCCGCGAAAGCGATCCCTTTGCCGAACAACTTTCAGATCTACGCTATCAGCGCGATCCCTCTCCTTACGTCCAACGCATCCGGTTGATGTGGCAAACGATGCGCCCGCGCATCGTGGGGCTTTTTCCCGAGCCGCCTGCGCGGATCAACGACATCGACGCCTACATGCGCCGCGTCGACGAGATCTACGTCACCGACGCCTATCATTCGCTTTCGATCGAGGGCTATCAGGTCAGCGCCGAACTGATTGAACGGGTACGCAGCGGGACATGGCGGCCCGACCAGCGTGAAGCCGACCTCGAGCACCAGAACGGCCTGGCCGCCCGCGGCTATTGGCTGGCGTTCCAATCGGTCAAGGAAAGTGTCCGCGATGTTCTCGGCGGCGCGGCGCCCGGCGAAGTTGCCGAACGCGACCACAATGTCTGGCGGCGCGAACTGTTTGCGGCAAGCGTGGCTGCGGGGATTCTCCAGCCTCGAAATCTCGCGGGCTATCGTACTAACGCGGTCTATATTCGCGGCTCTCGGCACACACCGCTAAATCCTGACGCGGTCCGCGATGCCATGCCCGCGTTTTTCGAGCTGCTACGCGAAGAAACCGATCCAACTGTACGCATCGTCCTTGGACATTTCGTCTTCGTCTACATTCACCCATATGGCGACGGTAACGGCCGCACAGCACGGTTCCTGATGAACTTGATGATGGCGGCGGCGGGATATTCTTGGACGGTCGTTCCAGTTCAGAAGCGCGCCGCCTACATGACCGCACTCGAAAAGGCGAGTGTCGATCAGGATATCGTTCCGTTCGCGACGTTCCTTGCAGATCTGATTGGCCAACCCGCGCCGCACGCGCCGTAATCCTCAAACCGCGTTTCGCCTGAAACTTGGCAAGCTAGCGGTACTGCAAAAACCGCGCGGCGATCGCATTTCCGGCCATTTCCGGCTAGTGAATTTTCCCGAAGCTTGTCAAACGAGCGCCTGCTTCAGCCTGCGCCCGTCTCGGTGGGACCTGCCCACGGCCAAGGTCCGGGGAGCAGCTGACGCAGGAGGCCTTGCTCGAAAATGACTCGCATACATCCTCTGGGTGCCATGACCATAGTTCGATATGAGTTCACGAACGGGAGCCATTCCTTTTGTCGGCCATTTTGTCGGCCCTTTTGTCGGCATTGTGCCGGCATTGTGCTGGCAATGAAGGGCGACGCCGTGAAACAGGTCCAGTCTTCTGGTTCTTCTGACGGCGTGAGACTTGTCGAACGCGCGGTCCCGGTCGAGCAACCCGTCAACGTCGAACCCGGCCACTGGCGCAATCGCTGGTCGGTGCCAGAGCGCCATGCGCACCTCGCGCGTCAGCAGGGCGCGCTCCCACTGGGCGACGGGACGTGGCTGGGCTATCGCCACTTCACAACCAGCGTCGATGCGGAACATCACGCGGCGCGTTTCGCGGACTACAACCGCCGGCATTTCGGTATCGGTTACCTCGGGACGGAATTCTTCCCCGAATACTGAGCGGTCAGCGCTTCAGCGCGCGCGCCAGCTCCGTCAGGCCGAAGGGCTTCGGCAGCAACCTGACGTCGATCTTCTCGCCGGGCGGCAGTTCGGCGTAACCGGTGGCGAGGATCACCGGCAGGCCCGGCTTCTCCCGCGCGATGGCGATGGCGAGATCGCGGCCTGTCATCTTCGGCATGGCGAAGTCGGTCAGGACGACGTCGATCTCCGCATTTTGCCGAACGATATCGAGCGCCTCAACGCCATTGGAGGCTTCGAGGACGCGATGGCCCAGCTCTTCCAGCATGGCCACGGTGTTCATCTGGATAAGCGCGTCATCATCGACCGCCAGCACGAGCAACGACGCGGGGGCACCGTTCTCAGCTGTTCCGGTCAAGACGTCCCTCGCAACTCAATCGCGCTTCCATCGTGCATGATCTTTATCGATCTGATGACACCGAGAGACCGGGACACCGCGGTCACGCAGGCCACCAATCTTTCGCGTCGTGTACGGGAGATAGATCATGGACGTGCTGTTGCAAGCCCCTGCTTCGCTCGGGGCCATGGAGCGCGATTGCGCCCCCGCCTGAAAACAATGATCCCGCCAGTTACCCGGCGGGATCATCAGTCCTCAGATCACTTTGGGCCTACTGGCCAGTGACGTTGTCGAGCATCGCTTTCGCGCCCGCATCCGGCTTGACAGCCGGGGCGGCGGCGGCAGGCGCTGCGCCTGGACGGGTGCGCATCTGCTGCATCATGTTCATGGCGGTGGTCCATTCAGCCATGTTCAGCGAACCGTTCTTGTTGGCATCGACCATGCCCATATAGCCCTTGAGCGCGCCGAACCGCGGATCGCTGCGGAGTTCCGCCGCGACGATTTCGCCATTGCGGTCGTCGTCAAAGGCGCCGAACACGACCGAGGTCTGGAGCTCCTTCATCAGGTCATCGCGGCGGTTGGTGACCGTCTCGTTCTTGAAGCGGAAGCGCATGAAGGTGAACAGCATCTCTTCCGAGGTCTGCTCGCCGAACGTGACCTTGTGGGTCGGATCCGGATTGGCCGGATTGTTCACCGAGTTGTCGAACACGTAGTCCGCGATCAGCAGTGAACCTTTCGGAACCTGCAGCATCGGCTCGAAATGGTATTCACGCTGCCAGCCAAAGTCGTAGCGCGGCTGGTTGAGCAGCACTTCCTCGCGGCCATCCGGATAGCGGATGGAGAGCTTTGTGGAGTAGCACCGCGAGTGGCAGTGCGGCTGCGTGCCGAAGATCTCGGCGTCGTCCGGGAAGATGAGATACGCGGTTTCGTGGTGACGCGCGGCGCCTGCGGGAATTTCCAGCGAGAAGTCGGTGACGCTGGTCTGGCGCAGCATGTTGGTGGGGGCATCCTTGTAGAAGTAGTAACCGACCTGGGTCTTGTCGGTCATCTTCTTGCCATTGGTCGTGTAGTGCATCTGGAAGGCGTAGGAACCGCCCGGCGCGATGTAGATGCCGGTGTCGGTCGGCGTCATGTTGGCTTCGCCGCCCGGGCCGTAGCCGCCCAGCGCCGTGTTCCACGAAAAGCCTTTTCCGTCGGCGCGCACATCCGGGATCCAGCCTGCGAGCGCGTGGTGGACGGCCGGCGAGGAGCCCGACCAGGCGGTGGCTTTCAACCATTTGCCTTCTGTCAGGTTCGAGGCGATCGACCGCTCCTGATAGTCGATGATGCCACTGGCTGGCACTTCGAAGGCAGGGATGTCGACGATCACATCGGGCTCGCCCAGCGGCCATTTCGGCGGCACGTATTTTTGCTCGACGAGCGGGTCGCTGCCCTCGCCGCGCGGCGCGCCAGCCTCGACCCAGTTGACCAGGGTCTTCAACTGGTCAACCGAAAGATGCATGTCGTTGCCCCAATTGCCCCAATGGGTATCGGAGTGGAACGGAGGCATACGCTTGGTGCGCAGCGACTCGCGGATCATCGGCGCCATCGTCTTGACGGTCTGGTAGCTGTCCATCGGGAAGGGGCCCATGCCGCCCTCCGTGTGGCAGACCACGCACTTGGCCTGCAGCACAGGCGCGACGTCCCTGGCGTAGGATATGTTCTTCCATTGCGGCGCCTTGGCGCGATCCGGGAAGGTAATCGCCTTGCCCTTGACCGAGGCTTCAGTGACCTTCGGCATGCCGCCGGCCAGCAGCGAGTCGATCGCCGCAGCGACGCTGGCACCCTTCACCTTCTTGTCGCCAAGTGTTTCGGTGACCGGGCCGTGATAGGCGACGGTCCAGGTCTTCGGGTTCACCACGAAGGCTTCGCCGGTCTTGGTCACGCCCAGCGATCGGCCGACCAGCTGCAGACTGTCCGCCAGCATGGGGACGCCGAGGTGAGCGGCCTCGTGGATGATCTCATCGCGGCTGTCTTCCAGTGAGGAGTTGAGCATCACGAAGTGGACGCCCTTTGCCTCGTACTGGGCCTTGAGCTTCTCCAGTTCGGCGGCGGCTTTCTTGGTCGTGTCATCGCCCAGCGCCGCGGAGACGATGACCACGGCGGGGGCGTTCTTGTAGTAGAAAAGCTCGTGGCCCATGCCGTTCTGGTCGGGCAGCATGAAATTGTCGACGCGGGTTCCAGTCAGCTTGACGCTCTCTGGCGCAGCGGTTGCGCTCCAGGCGATCACAGAGGCGGCTCCAGCCAGGCCGAGAGCCATCAGGCCAAGCTTGTGCGAACGCTTCATATTCATCTCCCATGTGCGCAGATCTGATGCGGCGCAGGTTGCGCGGATAGTGACCGCACTTGCCCCGAACGGCAACGGGGGCGCCGCTAGGGCACCCATGCCCGTAAAGCAGGAAACTCTTCACGGTGGCGAGAGGTAAACCCGTGTTTACCCTTCAGCGCGCGAGGCCAAAGCCAGCCACCCTGAACGCCGTGCGCGCGGGTTCCGAGGCCAGGAATGCAAGGAAAGCTGCGCCCGGCCCGTCCGTCTTTCCCGCCAGGAGCGCCGCAGGATAGGTGATCGGCGTGTGCGAGCCCGCTGGGAAGATGCCCACGACCTGGACCGCACTCGCGGCGGCCGCGGCGTCGGTTGCGTACACGATCCCCGCGGCGGCGTCCCCGGTCTCGACGAATCGAAGAGCACTCCGGACGTTCTCAGCACGCGCTACGCTCGAAGCGACCGCGTCCCATGCTCCCAAATGCGTCAGCGCCTCGCGTGCATACTTGCCGGCGGGCACGGAGTTGGGGTCAGCCAGCGCGAGCTTGCCGCCTTTCAGCGCGCCGGCAAGGTCCATGCCGCTGGCGAGATCAAGCGTGATCGGCGCGCCGGGGGGGGCGACAAGCACCAGTTCGTTGGTGAGGAGCGTGAGCCGGCTTGCTGGGTCGATCAGCGATCTCTCGGCCGAATAGTCCATCCACGCTTCATCTGCCGAGATGAAGATGTCAGCTTCCGCGCCCTGCTCCAGTTGTTTCGCGAGCGCGGAACTGCCAGCGAAACTGAACCTCGGCTGGGGATTGCCCTCGGCTGCGTAGAGGTCGCCGACAGTCCGGAGCACGTCGGTCAGGCTCGCGGCGGCAAAAACAATCGGAGGGACCTGCTCGGGGGGCGGCTGGGGGACGGGATCGCTGCATGACGCAAGCACAAGCGCGGCGGCCAGCGCGGCGAGCATGGATTTCATTCTGCGTTCCCTAGAGAGCGTGCGCCTTCACCACCGCCCATGCCTGCTTGCCTTGCTCCACCTGGAGATCAGCAAGCGCCTGAGGCGTTATGCGCGACAGAATATAGCCCGCTTCGGTCACGAGTGAAACCAGCACGCCGCGCGCGTCCTCCCGGATGATGGAATCGACCCTTCCTTCCCAGACGTGCCGGGCGGAGATTCCGCGGGGGCGCTCCGAGGCAAGCAGCACGCTGTCCGCCCTGACCCAGACGCCCGCCACCGCGCCGCCGGCAACCGCTTCAGCGGGCACGCGCGCGCCGAGATCGCGACGATCGAGCAGGCTCGCGAACGCGGGTCGCGACATGACGTCGGCCGCGGCGCCATAGGCGATTACCCGGCCGTCCCGCATGGCGATGACATCGTTCGCCAACTCGGCCGCATCGTCGATGTTATGGGTGACGACGACCATCGGCAGGCTTTGCTCGTTCGACAATTCACGCAGCAGCGCCAGGAAATCGCGGCGGCGGCGGCCATCAAGCGCGGCGAAGGGTTCATCGAGCAGGAGGAGTTCCGGCGCCGACACGATGGCGCGGGCAAGCGCGACGCGACTGCGCTCGCCGCCGGAGAGATTGCGGACCGGCCTGTCGAGCAGATCCTCGAATTCCAGGCGGCGGGCGATCTCCATGACAATGGGTGCGTTGCGCGCGGCGGGGCGGCGATGTTCTGCGTAGTCGAGATTGCCGCGCACGGTGAGATGCGGAAACAGGCGCGCGTCCTGAAAGACAAGACCAATGCCACGTTCGTGCGTTGGCACGCGGACTTTCGCACCGGCGTCCTCCAGCACCCGCGCGTTCAGCGCGATACTGCCCACCTCCAGCCTGTACAGTCCCGCAATTGCGGACAGCAGGCTCGACTTGCCCGAGCCGGACGGGCCGAACACGACGGTCACGCCATCGGCCGCCACTTCGAGATCGGCGGCGAGCCGGAATGCGCCTCTGCGGACGACAACCTCGCGCAACTTCAGCGTCACGCCTCAAGCCTCCGGCGCGCCCATCGCTGCAGCATCTCGGCGAGCACGAGGCCGGTGATGGCTGCTGTGAGCGAGATCAGGGCGAGGCGGAAGGCGACGTCGTCGCGGCCGGGCGTGTTGAGCGCAGCGTTGATGGCTAGCGGCAGGGTCTGCGTCTCGCCTTCGACGTTGGAGGCGAAGGTGATGACCGCGCCGAATTCGCCAAGACCCGCTGCGAACGCAGTTACCGCGCCGGCCAGCACGCCGGGCCAGGCCAGCGGCAGTGTCATCGACCAGAAGCGATCCCACGGCCCCGCGCGCAGGACGGACGCGGCCTCGAACAGGCCGGGGTCAGTTGCCTCGAACGACAGCCGGATCGCCCGCACCATCAGCGGGAAGGCCATCACGGCGGTCGCGATGGCGGCGCCTTCGGCGGTAAAGGCGAGCTGGATTCCGAAAGCAGATTTGAGCCACGCGCCAAGCGGGCTCTGCGCCCCCAGACCAAGCAGCAGGAGATAGCCGACGAGAACGGGCGGCAGGACGAGCGGCAGGTGTGCAATCGTGTCGATGACCGACTTGCCCGGGAAGCGTGGCCGCGACAGGGCCCATGCAAACGCTATGGCGACAGGCAGCGAGAACAGCACAGCGCGCCCGGCGACGCCGAGGCTGGTGGACAGGATCTGCAGCTCCTCTGGCGTCAGCATGGCGCGCACCATGTCGCGGCAGGCTGACGCCCTCAAGACAATAGTGCCTGCCGCGAGGCCGCGATTCCCCGGCCAAGCGAGGATGGGCGGGCGGGGATGGGCGGGCGAGACTGGTAAATGAAGACGGAAACTGCTTGAAGCGCCGCGATGAAGCCGCCGCCCACGACACTGACCATCCTGCGCCTCGGTGCGCAGGGCGACGGCCTCGCCGAGCACGATGGACAGCAGGTCTTTGTGCCGTTCGCCTTACCAGGCGAAGTGGTCGAGGCGGAGGTCGACGGCGATCGCGCGCGGCTGCTTTCGATCATCACAGCCGACCCGGCGCGCGAGCCTGCGCGGTGCAGCCATTATGGTGAATGCGGGGGATGTTCGCTGCAGCACGTGCCGGCAGCTCGCTACCAGACGCTCAAGCGCGATCTCGTTGTGACGGCGCTGTCCTTTCAGGGGATCAGCGCAGCGGTTGACGAAGTGCTGCATGTTCCACCGGCCACGCGGCGGCGCGCGGTGTTCGCAGCGCACCGGCGCAACAACGAGATTGTCATCGGATTTCACGCAAAGCGCAGCCATCACATCGTGGGTATCCGCGACTGCGCCGTGCTGACGCCGGGGCTGGTCGCTCTTGTTTCGCAGCTTGGGCCGCTGGCGGCGATTGCGGCGCCGCGGCAGGACGCGTTGACGATAACCGCGACCGAGACGGTGACTGGCTTCGATGTCGCTCTGACCGGCGCACCGAAGGGAGTGTCCGCCGATGCGCGCGCAGCCGTTGCGAAGGCAGCCGCGGCGATCGGGCTGGCGCGACTTTCAATCAATGGCGTGGTCGAGATGGAGCGGGTTGCCCCTGCGCTGCGATTTGGCGATGCGGATGTGACGCCGCCGCCGGGCGGCTTTATCCAGGCGTGTCGCGAGTCGGAAGCAGCTATGCTGGTGCTCGTGCAACAAGCGGTCGGGACCGCAGAGCGCATCGTGGACCTGTTCGCCGGCGCCGGCACCTTTACCCTGCCCCTTGCGACGACCGCCGCGGTGCATGCAGTCGAGGGAGAAGAAGCAGCGATCAGGGCCCTTGGCCGCGCCGCGAAGAAGACGGCGGGCATCAAGCCCGTGACGACGGAAGTGCGCGACCTGTTCCGCAATCCGCTGGACTGGAAGGAGCTCAAGCGGTTCGATGCCGCTGTGATCGACCCGCCGCGCGCAGGCGCGGAGGCGCAGGTGCGCGAACTTGCGACATCCAGCCTCAGACGCATCGCCATGGTCTCGTGCAACGCGACGACGTTCGCGCGTGACCTCAAGATACTGACCGCTGCAGGCTGGCGCGTGTCGCGGATCACGCCGGTGGACCAGTTCATCTGGTCGCCCCATATCGAAATTGTCGCCGCGCTGGAGCGGACGTCCGGATGAATGTATCACTCTTCCTTCTGGCGCTGGGGTTGGCGGCAGACGCGTTTGCCGTTGCACTCGGTCAGGGCGCAGTCGCGCGCGGCAATCCCTGGCGCACCGCGCTTCTCGTCGGTGCAGCTTTCGGCGTGGCGCAGGCGATCGCACCGTTGATTGGATGGTCACTGAGCCTGCTGTTCGCCGGATTGATCGAGAGCGTCGATCACTGGATCGCGTTTGGCTTGCTCGCTTTGGTGGGCGGCAAGATGATTTACGAAGGACTGAAGAAAGACCCGCCTGGCGAGGAGAGCGACCCGGGCAAGGAAAGGACCGCCAGCGGCTGGACGCTGGTGACCCTTGCAATTGCGGTGAGCATCGACGCGGCAGCCGCTGGGATCACGCTTCCGACCCTTGGCACGCCAGTATTGATCAGCGTCGCCGTGATCGGCCTCGTCACCTTCATCCTCTCGGCTGCAGGCGTGTTGATCGGACGCGGGGGCGCGAGGGCGCTGGGCCCGCAGGCAGAGATTGTTGGCGGACTGATACTTGTCGTGATCGGCGCGAAGGTGCTGATCGACCACCGGGCCTTTGGCTGATACGCGGTCGGCCATGTCCACCCCGTCCGGCCTGCCGATCGAGGATGTGATCCCGCAGATCGTTTCCGAACTGCGGGAGAGGACGCGCCTCGTGATTTCCGCACCTCCCGGCGCTGGCAAGACGACGCGCGTGCCGCTGGCGCTGGTGGATGAAGTATGGGTCGCGGGGCGGCGGCTCATTCTCGTGGAGCCACGAAGGATCGCTGCGCGCGCGGCGGCAGAGCGCATGGCTGCGACCATTGGGGAGAAGGTCGGGCAGACGGTCGGCTTGCGCTCGCGGCTCGACGTGCGGATTTCGCAAGCGACGCGTCTGGAAGTCGTGACCGAGGGCGTGTTCAGCCGGATGATCCTGTCGGACCCTGGGCTCGATGGGATCGCTGCGGTGTTGTTCGACGAGTTTCACGAACGCTCACTGGATGCCGACGAAGGACTGGCTTTCGCGCTCGATGCGCAATCCGTGCTGCGCGACGACCTGCGCATCGTGCTGATGTCGGCGACCCTGCCCGCTGACCTTACCGGGGCATTCTTCGACGCGCGTGTCATCGAAAGCCTGGGGCGCGCCTGGCCGGTGGAGACGCGCTATCTGGGTTATGAGCCACGGCAGCGGCTAGAGGATCAGGTCGCAGCCGCAATCCGCAAAGCTCTGGCAGAGGAGGACGGCTCGGTGCTCGCCTTCCTGCCCGGCGTGGCGGAAATCCAGCGTACCGTCGACCGCATCGGGCCTGTCGCCGACAATGTGATCGTCACGCCGCTCTATGGCGCACTTTCGCCTCAGGAGCAGACCGCGGCAATCTCGCCAGCGCCGAAAGGGTCGCGCAAGGTCGTGGTCGCGACCGACATCGCCGAGAGCGCCATCACGATCGAGGGCGTACGCGTCGTCGTTGATGCGGGGTTCGCGCGTGTGCCGCGGTTTGATCCATCGCTTGGCGTGTCGCGGCTGGAGACCGTGAGGCTGGCTGTGGCGAATGCGGATCAGCGACGCGGGCGCGCGGGCCGGACGGGTCCAGGGGTCTGTTACAGGCTCTGGCGCGAGGCAGAGATGCGAGGCTTTGCGCCATCGCCATCGCCCGAGATCGAAAATGCCGATCTGACCGGCCTTGCGCTTGATCTTGCCCGTTGGGGAGCAAAGTCGCCGGACGAGCTGCGATGGTTGACGCCGCCGCGCGATGCGCCGTGGCGAGCGGCGCGAAAGCTGCTGGTTGCAAGCAACGCACTGACAGCCGATGGCGAACTGAATGCGCTGGGCAAGCGGCTCGGCGACCTTCCATTGCCGCCGCGGCTGGCGCTGATGGTGCTGCGCGCGGCGGAGCGTGGGCAGGCGCGCCTGGCCGCCGATATCGCTGCCATCCTGAGTGAGCGCGATCTTGGCGGACGATCGACAGACCTCGACCAAAGGCTGTCGCGCTTTCGCACCGAGAATGGACAGCGCGCCCGCGCGATGCGCGATCTCGCGTCACGATGGGCGCGTCTTGCGGGCGGCAAGGATGCCCCGGCGATCAGCCCGGGCGCTGTGCTGGCGCTTGGGTTCCCGGAACGGGTCGCACGGCTTCGGGGACAGGCGGCAGGGCGGTTTCTACTGGCTGGCGGGCGCGGCGCGATGCTCGAGGAAGCCGACCCTCTGGCGAGGCAGGGTTGGCTCGCGGTGGCGGACATGACGGGAGCGGGTCCGGACCTGCGCATCACGCTGGCTGCGCGGATCACGGAGGACGATGCACTCGCGTCTGGCGCGGTCGAGGTGAACGAGGAAGCGCGCTACGATCCCGAGACGCGCCGCGTCCGCGCGCGACGGGTTCGCCGGCTCGGCGCAGTCGTTCTGGAAGAAGCGCCACTGCCCGCGCCGAAGGGCGAGTTGGTGCGGACTGCGCTGCTGGAGGCAATCCGGGAACAGGGCCTTGGCCTGTTCCGCAGCGCCGAGGCGTTGCAGGGCATGATCGGGCGCGTCGACCTGCTCGGCAAGGTTATCGGCGCACCCTGGCCCGCTGGATTTGGCGACCTGGTGCTGGAGCGTCTCGAGGACTGGCTGGGTGCGCAGCTTGAGTCACCGGCTGCTCTCGACACGCTGGGCGGGGGGCAGCTCGCGGATGCGGCGCTGACCCTGCTCGACTGGCCGCTCCCGCGTGAACTTGCGCGGCTGGCTCCGACGCACTGGACCACGCCGGTCGGGCGCAACGTGCCGATCGACTACGCCAGTGCCAGCGGGCCAACCGTCGAATGCAAGGTGCAGGAAGCTTTTGGCCTTGCGACTCACCCAATGATCGCAGACGGGCGAATCGCGCTGACCGTGTCGTTGCTTTCCCCAGCGTTTCGGCCGGTTGCCGTCACGCGGGACGTCCCGTCCTTCTGGCGCGGCGGCTATGTCGACATGAAGAAGGACATGAAGGGGCGCTACCCGAAGCATGCCTGGCCAGAAGATCCCGCCACCGCTACGCCAACCAGCCGGGCACGCCCTCGGGGCAATTGACGCGCGCGGCAACAATTCGGAATTGCTCGCCAAACAGGGTTTTTGTCGCACTGTCAGACATACCGGCGTTTCGAATTCCGGAGTTCCACTAACTTTGTGCTTGGCACGGGCTGACCTTCGCACTTGCGGCATTCGCAGTGACTTTTTGATCAAAATCGCCGAAAACCGCACTGCCCCGGACACATCGCAGTTGACGCAAGAGCGCGCAAACCGCAGGTTCAGACTGCGTCCGCCGCGTGTAGCAACACGAAGCGGCGTCGTCGTCCGTAAGAAAAAAACACTCAGGACGCCGCGGGAGCACCAGTCCATCAGGGAGACGCGCTAATGGCGCCTAAGTATCGTATTCCGTTCGTGAGCCTTCTTGCCCTGAGCGCGGCCATGCCCGCTTTTGCGCAGGAAGGTCCCCAACCCCCCGTCGACGCCGATGAAGGCCGCGACGTCATCGTCATCACCGCCAACAAGCGTGAAGAGACGGTTCAGGATGTCGCCGTCGCCGTTACGGCAATCAGCGCTGACAACAAGCAGGAACTCGGCATCATCACGGTTACCGACCTGACCAACGTCACGCCCGGCCTGTCCTACACCCCCGGCAACGAGCGCGTCACGCTGCGCGGCATCGGCCGTCTCAGCAACAGCTTCGGCGCCGATCCGGGTGTCGCCAACTACAATGACGGACTCTACACGCCGTTCGCCGTCCTCGCCGGCAAGGATCCGGTCCTCATTCAACGCGTCGAGGTTCTGCGCGGACCGCAAGGCACGCTGTACGGCCGCAACGCGATCGGCGGCGCGATCAACACCATCTCCAAGCGCCCGACAGATGACCTGTCGCTCAATCTGAAGATTGGCATGGGCAACTTTGGTTACTCAAACATCGTCGGCGCTGTGTCAGGCCCGATCACGGATTCGCTGCGCTACCGCGTCGCCGCCCAGCGCGAACAGCGTGATGGCGTCGATTTCAACTACGGTACGAACGAGACCGAGGGCTGGGAAATCGACGACTACTATTACGAAGGTCAGCTCGAAGGCGAGATCGGCGATCGGTTCTCCTGGTGGCTGAAAGTCGCTGACTCTGGCTACGACAAGGCCGGTCCTCCGGGCGGACGGACGGCGACATTCTCGACCGCGCCCTACCTCTCGGTCTTCCCGCCTGCAGGAAGCGTTACGCCGAACCCGGCCTTCGCCTACTCGAACCCGTCCGTGGTCAGCTTCACGCAGACCGGCACGCGTCGCGACAACCCGTTCGCGACGAATGGCGAGCACGCCTATAACTCGAACTACGCCACGACCGCGAAGCTCGATCAGTATGATGAAGCCATCTTCGAGGGCGTGTATGCGACCGACTGGTTCGACATCAAATACGTCGGCGGGTACACATTCTACGACTACAAGCTGGACAGCGACCCCGACGGTACGCCGATCGACTCGATCACCTACAACGCGATCGCTGGACAAGTGACCGCCGGCCCGTGCGCTCCCTTTGGAGCCAACCCCCTGATCGGCTTCCCGACGTCGACACTGACATCGCTTGGCGGCGGAGGCTGCATCACCTCCACGACCCAGCGCACGATCTTCCCGGACGTGATCAACACCTACAAGGAAAGCCGCGCGCTGTTCTCGAACGAGATCAACCTGATCTCGACCATGGACGGACCGCTGCAGTGGATCGTGGGCGCCTACGCCTACCAGGAAAACTCGAAGCAGCCCGGTGCAACCCAGAGACTGCAGAATGAGCCCCTGGCCGGCTCCTACCTCACGCCTCCCAGCGCCGCGACCACCCACGAACCGGCGCGCGCTGCGTCCATCACGGCGAACCCGAACCGCTGGCTGCAGTACTTCGCCAACACCAGCCTGTTCAACGCCTACGGCGTCTTTGGCCAGGCCGACTACGAGCTTAACGACCAGCTGAAGTTCACGCTCGGCGTGCGCTACTCGCTGGACCTGAAACAGTCGAAGGAAGAAGCTTTCCTCGCCTGCTACATCCTCTGCACGGCGCAGGGCGCTGCTCTCTACACGAACATCACCGGCTCGCAGTATGCGGGCGTGCTTAATGCGGACCCAGCCGTAGTCGGCTATGACGCCGATCTGGACGCCCGCGGCTACGGCGTCCGCACGCTGAAGGACGAGTGGGAAGCGGTGACCGGAATGCTGGGCGTGGAATATCGTCCGCTCGACGATACCCTCCTGTTCGGCAAGTACTCGCGCGGCTACAAGGCCGGCGGCTTCAACAACCTCGGCTTTGCTCTCAACCCGTACACGGATTCCGAATTCGTCGACTCGTACGAAGCGGGCTGGAAGCAGGAATGGGCCGACTTCGGCCTGACCACCAACGCGGCCTTGTTCTACTATCTCTACACCGACGCGCAGGCGCCGCTCACGGTCGTCAACATCAATCCGACCACGCTGGCGCAAACGAACTCGACAGAGTTCGTGAACCTGCCGGAAGTCGAAACGATGGGCTTCGAGCTGGAAGGCAACTGGAACCCGATCGATCCGCTGAACATCGGGTTCACCTACGCCTATCTGAGCGCTGAAGTCAGCGAGTCGGACGTCTATGTAGATGCGTCCCGCGACCCGCGTTGCCGCAATCCGCTGGCTCCCACCACGGCGCCCGGATCGTGCAACACGGTGCGCACCCAGCTGGTGGATCCGCAACGCAACCGTTCTGTCGAGGGCAACACGCTCGCCCAGTCACCGGAGCATAAAGTCGCGATCAACGCGTCTTACCGCTTCGACATGGAGGACGGTTCTTACTTCCTGCCGACCGTCAGCTACTCGTGGCGCGATGAGTTCTATGACTCGTTCTTCAACAACGACAAAGAGCTCTCGCCTGCCTACGATAACCTGGACGCACGCCTGAACTGGAAGTCGTCGGACGAAGTTCTGGGGCTGACCTTCTGGGTCCGCAACCTGACCGACGAAGAACAGACCACGAGCATCTCAGCCAACGGCTTCCGCAATGAAGACCTCGGCCGTGATCAGACCTTCTCGTTCACACCGCCGCGCATGTTCGGCGTCGACCTGTTGGTCAACTACTAGGCCTGCGCGCGCTTCGGCGCGCACCGGTTGGTGATTCCAAGACTGCGCCGGTCCCTCGCGGGACCGGCGCTTTTCGTTTGCGCCTCTCGGTCAATTCCAGGCCTGACGTCGCGTCGAGGCTTGTCTGCGGAGATTGACCCGGACGACGTCTCGCGCGCGAATGTGGCGTCACGCTGAATGCGGCGGACGGCGCTGGAGGAGCGGTCATGAAGAAGTTGCTTCTGGGTATTGCGATGCTGGCGCTGGCATGTGGGCATGCGACAGCGCAGGAAGCCTGGCAGCCGCCACGCACGCCGGATGGCAAGCCGGATCTGCAAGGCACATGGAGCAATGCGAGCCTGACCACGCTCGAACGCCCGGCCCAGTTCAAGACGCAGACGATCCCGGCCGATCGCGCGCAGCAGATGGAACAGGCCCGCGCGCGCATGATGCAGGCGTCGAACGCGCCATCCAATCCCAATGAGGGCGCACCGACCGACGGCAATGCGAATGCTGGCTACAATGCCTTCTGGATCGATCCGGGCACGCAGTATGGCGTGGTGAAGGGCGAGACGCGGTCGTCCTGGATCGTCGATCCGCCGGATGGCCGCATTCCGTATACCGCAGCGGCGAAGAAGCATCTCGAAGACCGGCTGACCAAGGTGCGCGGCACATGGGATGGGCCCGAGATCAGGCCGCAGGGCGAGCGTTGCATCGTCGGCTTCGGCTCGACCGCCGGGCCGCCCATGATCAATGTGCTGTACAACAATCACTACCAGATCGTGCAGACCGCGACGCATGTGGCGATCACGGTCGAGATGATCCACGACGCGCGCATCATCCCGATCGGGGAGAGGCGGGATGCGAAGGGGTTCGATACCTGGCTCGGCAATTCGGTGGGCTGGTGGGAGGGCGACACGCTGGTGGTCCAGACGCGCAATTTCCACCATGACATCCGCGTGCGGCCGAACATGGGCGACAGTTACTATGTCGGCGAGAACCCGGTGGTGACGGAGCGCTTCTCGCGCGCGGGTCCGGAGGCGATCCACTATGAGTTCATGGTGGAGGACAGCGAGGCCTTCACGCGACCGTGGCGTGGTGAGATGACGCTCACCTCAGCCACGGAGCCAATGTATGAGTACGCCTGCCACGAGGGGAACCATGCCCTGCCCGGCATTCTCGGCGGCGCGCGCATGGACGATCGCGAGGGCCGCGTGACGGGGATCGTCGGGGATTCCGAATAGCGGATCAGGCTGAAGCGAGGCCGCTGAATATCGCACGCACAAAGCGGTTCGCGATCTCCGGATCAGCGGCGATGTCGAGGCCCCGCGCGTCGGATGCGACGTTGACCGCAGCATGCACGAGGCCGCCGGCAATGGCTGGGTCCACCGGGCGGATCGAGCCGTCGGCGATGGCGTCGGCGATCATGGCGGCGAACTGGCGGCTGACGCGGTCGGACTGTGACTTGATCTCAACCTGGTGCGCTTGAGGCATCGAGGAGAGGACGGAGGCGCGCAGCAGCGGT
>Ga0163144_10014429_pt1 | contig 16402 bp, 9 predicted proteins | sample OliLak19BULKMAT1_FD_123175 | JGI IMG/M metagenome (GOLD analysis project Ga0163144, IMG submission 123175) | Freshwater microbial mat bacterial communities from Lake Vanda, McMurdo Dry Valleys, Antarctica - Oligotrophic Lake LV.19.BULKMAT1 | ecosystem: Environmental > Aquatic > Freshwater > Lake... | reverse complement strand
GGCAGGCAATCAGTCCCCACAATTGGCGATCGCGCATCAATGAAATCGACATCGACGCGCGCACTCCCATATTTTGCATGTACTCAACATGACAGGGGGAAACGCTCCGCAATGATGACAAACTCAAGTCTAGGGGAGCCTGAGTGATGGGATTAAGTTTTGGAACAAGAGCAACAGGCGTATATTTGGTATCTGGGAGGAAGCGGAGGTGATTTAGGGTAAGGAGATGTCGGGCTTGCGTCGTAAGATCGGATGCGGGATAGTGCAATCCCAAATAAGGCACTAGGTCGGGGCGAACGGATTCGGCAATTACTTCTCCATCTCCCGATGGACTAAAGCGATAGATCATTACCCGATCGAATCCATTAATGTGACGGACGTTGGCGACTAACTGAGTGCATAACTCATCAAAGTTTTTCGCTTTTTGCAAGGCTTCAATTGGCGCTTTGACCTGTCGGTAAAAATCGAAATAGGTCAGATCGTCACGTTCGGATAGATTGGCTCGATCGGGTGTGCGTTGTCCAAACTCGATCTCTAGGATCGCTATGGCACCTATACGATGCACAATGCTATGAGTAACAATTTTACCGTGGGGTGTATTCAGTTCGATTCGTAAGGGGTTGACGTGGTTAAGGTCTCCAGCCAGACATTGACGCACCGCATAGATCTCATTTTCGCTCAACAAATAACTCAAAGGTTGGTTCAAATATTCTTCAGGTTTTAGCCCCAGCCATTCGTAGGTATTCTCACTGACTTGGACGATTGTTAAGGCGGTTGCATGTAGCGCGAACAAAACACCGTGGGGTTGGATGTGTCCTGTCATGTGGATCGGTTCGCGATCGCAGTTAGTCAGTTCGACTTGAACATTTGAGTTGAGCAAAGCGAGGGCTTCGACGTATGGCTGAGGCATAGCTGTAGAGATATCTATGAAGCAAATTTACAAAGATTATAACGTGAAGATATTTTGATGTTGGTATTATTGCCAGTCAAGGTGAAATTAGCGCAAATCCATTTTTGGCTGAAATAGCTAACATTAACAACAAAAATTATCCAAAAGAAGCATTATTAAACTTAATCATTTTGTCCTGAAGCATAAACTTTATCTCAATACTATTAGGGCTAGTTTTTCTCTACTGTATAACATCTCATGCTCTTCCACATAAGATCAGTATTAAGTTAAGAATCCTCTGGTACCTGTACAAATCAATTTATCTATTAACATTAGGAGTAATGCAGAGGCTAGAATGGCAGCTAATCGAATAGATTTGAGCGGAGACAAGTGGGAATAAAATTTAGCAGATTTGACTATTGCCACTAAAGGAAAATGATAAATTTGAATTTCTAGAGTAATTTGATCGGTCTAGCTGATCAAAATTATAGTTTGGCGGACTAAATATTTTGGTATCTTGATAGGTAGAACTATTTAAACCCTTTATGACTACAACCACAGATCGACAAGTGCTAAATTACCCAATTTTAGGTGCTAGGCGCTTCAGTAATATCTTTTTTGCGATGATTGTGGCGATCGGCGCTTCGGGCTTCTTGCTTACTGGGCTTTCTAGCTACTTCAAAGTGAATCTGTTACCCGTTGCTGACCCGATTATGGTGGAGTTTCTGCCCCAGGGAATTGCCCTAAGTTTTTATGGTGTTGCTGGCACACTGTTAGATATTTATCTTTGGTATGTGATTGCGATTGACTTAGGCAGCGGTTTTAATCAATTTAATCGCGAGAATGGTAAAATTCGGATCTTTCGCAAGGGCTATTTAGGCAAGAACAGAACTTTAGATTTTGAATATGCGATCGCTGATGCCCAAGCAGTAAGAGTAGATCTGCGCAATGGCTTAAATCCTAAGCGTTCCCTATTTTTAAGAATGAAAGGCAGAAATGATATTCCGCTGACTGAAGTTGGACAACCTATGTCTCTTTCACAATTAGAAGATCGGGCGGCTGAACTGGCGAAGTTTTTAGAAGTGCCCCTAGAAGGTATTTAGCGAAGAAATTTAAGGAAGAGAGATTGGCTTTCTGCCCTTGAGTAAATAAGTGTACATTTTGCCCTTGCCTTTAACTTCGATTTCGCCTCTGGGTTCAAATTGGAAGCGATCGCTTAGATGATCATAGGTACTCTGGGTTACTTGGATTTCTCCTTCAAGGCTGGAAGATTCCATGCGGCTGGCTGTATTTACCGTGTCGCCCCAAAGATCATAGATAAACTTCTTGATCCCAATTACGCCTGCAACTACTGCGCCCGTATTGATGCCGATCCGAATCTGCAGGTTGAAGCCTAATTCTTTACCCAGGCTATGGGTGATTTTCTGCATATCTAATGCCATGTTAGCGATCGCGATCGCATGATCCGAGCTAGGCTGCGGCAATCCGCCCACCACCATATAAGCATCACCAATGGTTTTGATTTTCTCTAATTCATATTGTTCTGCAATTCGATCAAAAGCCGAAAAAACTTGATTGAGTAAACTCACTAATTCGGTTGGGCTAATTTTGTTGGCTAATTGCGTAAAGTTGACAATATCCGCGAATAGAATCGTGACTTCAGCAAAGCTATCTGCAATTAATTCGTTGCCCGCACCTGTAAAGGAGAGTCCTGAATCAAGATTATCTGTGTACTTCAGCCGTTCTACAATTGATTGAGGTAAGATGTTGAGCAGTAATTTTTCTGAGCGATCGCGTTCTATTTCGATTTCTCGATCATGTAAAAAGTCCTTACGCATATAGGATTCATGGGCATAACTAGCAAACATTCCCATCGCATTTGCCGCTATTAGATAACCGAAATTATTAATCACTACCTCAAGTGGCAGTTTGAGCCAAAGAATATCTAAACCGAAACGCAGAAGGGATAAGCTGAGCGAAACCCTGGTGGCATAGCTAAAGCGCAAGTTTATAAAAGTGTGACAGTAGGTAATGATGATCAAAAATCCTGCATGGAATACATCCACCACTGGCGATCGCGTGCCTAAAGAAATAATGATCACGCCTAAACCTGCCAGCCAAACCACGCCACTAGATAGAATTTGCGACCAAGCTGGAAACCAAGGGAAAAAACTGCTGCCCCAAACCAAGCCTGTCACCAAGCAGACTAAATAGCGAAAATACCAGTAAAGCGATCGCGATTCGGGCAAAATCCACAGATCGATTGCGCCAAAAGTGCCATAGATCAATACTCCCACCAACAGCGCCCGCCGAATATGTGCTAAGGATTTAGCATTATAGTCTCGTAAAAATTCTGGCTCTAAAGCTGGCGGAAATTGAAAACGCAAAAATCGGGATTTAATCATCAGTTACCTGGCTAACTTTAGTTTAGGATAGGATAAATCTGCCATTACCTGTTCCATGAATCCAGCCCTTCCCAGTTTAGTTCAGCAAATGCTCCAAGCCGATTTTTACGCTCATCGGGTGATTGGTGAAATTCAGTTGATTCAAACTCACATTTCTTTTGTGCTACTAACGGGCGAATACGCTTACAAAATCAAGAAACCTGTAAATTTTGGCTTTCTAGACTTTTCTACTTTAGAACAGCGTCAATTTTTTTGTCAGGAGGAGTTGCGTCTCAATCGCAGGCTTGCCCCAGAACTATATCTGGAAGTCACGCCAATTTATCTGAGTAGTTCAAATTACTCCTTCAATTCTGAGAGCGGAGAAGTGGCTGAATATGCGGTAAAAATGCGGCAATTCAATCAATTGGATTTGTTGATTAATCTGTTTGAAGTGGGTAAAGTGACGGCAGAAGAGATTATCGATATTGGTAAGCAATTAGCGAAGTTCCATGCCCAAGCAGAAACAAGTGAGCATATTTCCAGTTTTGGCAGTATGGAAGCAGTGCGAAATGTGGCCGAAGACAATTACCAAAGCACCAAGAAGTATATTGGCATTGCTCAAACTCAAGCCCAATTCGATCAAACTCGTGCTTACACAACCGCATACTTTCAGGCGAATTCTAGTCTATTTAGCGATCGCCAACAACAAGGCAAAATCAAAGAATGTCATGGCGATTTACATTTAAAGAATATCTGTCTCTATCAAGGAAATGTACAGATTTTTGATTGTATTGAATTTAATGAACCTTTCCGTAATAGCGATGTAGTTTATGATGCTGCCTTCTTGGCAATGGATTTGGAGTTTCGCGGTAGACCAGACTTAGCCAACCTCTTTTTGAATACCTACATTGAACAGAGTGGCGATTATGCAGCCTTGCGATCGCTTCCCCTCTACCTGAGTATGCGGGCATATATTCGGGCTAAAGTGACTTCTTTTCTGTTAGACGATCCTGGCATTCCAACTGAAGTGAAAGAATCTGCCAAAACTGAAGCGGCTGCCTATTATAAAAAAGCGTGGGAATATACGCAACTGCAAGCAGGTAAAATCATTCTAATGTCTGGTTTGTCTGGTTCTGGCAAAAGTACAATCGCCCAAAAATTGGCAATGGAACTGAATGCGATTCAAATTCGTTCCGATGCAGTGCGGAAACATCTAGCAGGAATTGAGTTGAGCGATCGCGGTGATCAGAGTATTTATAGTGCCGAGATGACCGAAAAAACCTATCAAGCTTTAATTGATTATGGAATTATGTTAGCAAAGTCAGGATTTACGGTGATTCTGGATGCTAAGTTTGATCGACTGAACTATCGCTCTCAAGCGTTTTTCCAAGCTCAGGAAATTCCTGTGAAGATTCTCTATTGTCAAACGGATACAGAAACTTTAACCCAGAGGCTAAGCGATCGCACTGCCAAGAATAATGATATAGCTGATGCTACCGCCGATCTAATTCCCAGTCAGCAAGCCAGTTTTGAGCCATTTATGCCTGAAGAATTGAATGCGCTAGTCAGTCTAGATACTTCTCAACCTGTGGATTGGCAAAGCCTAGTTCAAAGCTTGATGCAAGCGATCGCTAACTAAATATGAACAATAGTAAGAGTGAAAGAAAAGATCAAGAACCAGAATGGATGATGGTCGGCAAAATTGTCTCCACCCAAGGCTTGAAGGGAGAAGTGCGAGTGCAGTCTTATTCTGACTTTCCCGAACGATTTACCCAGTCAGGCAAACGCTGGATCGCTAAGTCTGAAGCCGAAATACCAACCGCTTTGGGCTTAAAATCTGGTCGAAATCTGCCTGGCAAGCCCGATATGTTTGTGGTGCAATTTGAGGGAATTGATAGCTGCGATCGCGCGGAAACTCTCAGGAATTACCTAATCTTTGTTCCTGCCGAGCAAAAACCGAAATTAGCCAAAGATGAGTTCCATCTACCCGATCTAATTGATTGCCAAGTTTTTGATCATCAAGATCAAGCTCGCATAGGTAGAGTAATCGGCATTCTTGAGGCAGGAAATCACTTGTTGGAAGTGGAAACCGACAGACTTGATGCTTTGCAAAAACCTATAGTGATCCTTATTCCCTTTGTGGCAGCGATCGCGGTTCAGGTAGACATTTCTCAAAAACGAATTGAAGTAATCTTACCTAATGGCTTGATCGAGAACTAATATCGTGAACTAATATTAAGAACTAAAGTGGCTAAATCTAAATCTCGATTTGTTTGTAATCAATGCGGCGCAGAGTTTGGACAGATGTTTGGACGTTGCTCAGATTGTGGCAGTTGGAATACCTTGGAAGAACAAGTAGTAGAAGTTGCGCCTGCTTCGATCGCGATCGCTAAAACCAAATCTGCCAGCAAAACGATCGCAAATCATGCCCGAAGCTCTCTCACTTTAGCGGAAATTGGTAGCGATCGACAGCAAAGACTTCCCTCTGGCTATGAAGAGCTAGATCGAGTTTTGGGTGGTGGGATTGTGCCTGGCTCACTGGTTTTGATTGGTGGCGAACCAGGAATTGGCAAGAGTACCTTGCTTTTGGGCATGGCACAACAGTTGATGCAGCATCATCCTACCCTTTATGTTTGTGCCGAAGAATCAGCGCAACAGGTGAAATTGCGATCGCAGCGTTTAGGTTTAACCGATCAAAATTCTGCCAATCTCTATTTGATGCCTGAAATTGATTTGGAGACAATTATCTTGGAACTGAATTCTCTCCGTCCACCTGTAGCCGTAATTGATAGTATTCAAGCGCTTTATTTTTCGGCATTGGCTGCGGCTCCTGGTTCGGTTTCTCAAGTGCGGGAATGTACTTCGGCACTGATGCGAATTGCCAAGCGCAATCATATCTCGCTATTTATTGTCGGTCATGTGACCAAAGATGGGGCGATCGCGGGACCAAAAGTCTTAGAGCATCTGGTAGATACGGTCTTATATTTTGAAGGCGATCGCTTCGCAAGTCATCGGTTATTGCGTTCTGTCAAAAATCGCTTTGGTGCAACTCAGGAAGTGGGCGTATTTGAAATGGCAGAAAAAGGCTTATTGGAAGTGAAGAATCCCTCTGAGTTATTTTTGGGCAATCGAGATGGGTCTAGCCCAGGAACAGCCACGATTGTTGCTTGCGAAGGAACTCGTCCTTTAGTGGTAGAGATTCAGGCTTTAGTCAGTCCCACTAGCTACAGTTCGCCCCGCCGCACAACTACAGGGATTGAAACCAATCGCTTTTTACAAATCTTAGCGGTATTAGAGAAGCGCATCGGTATTCCATTATCAAAATTAGATGCCTATGTTTCCTCAGTAGGCGGATTGCAAGTATCAGAGCCAGCCGTAGATTTGGGTGTAGCAGTTGCCGTGGTAGCAAGTTTTCGCGATCGGGTGGTAGATCCTCGCTTGGTCTTAATTGGTGAAGTCGGCTTGGGTGGTCAGGTGCGAGCAGTTTCGCAGTTAGATGTACGGCTAAAAGAAGCGGCAAAGTTGGGATTTCAACGGGCGATTATTCCCAATACTACGGTTTTGCAAGACTACGGCATGAAACTTATTCCCGTGAATAGGGTATTAGATGCGATTGTAGCGGCTCTACCTCAAGTACAATTACCCGATAATTCTAGTTCGGATTTGGCTACAGATTTAGCAGAATTAATCTCTTAGAGAGGTATAATAATTTGAAATAACTAAAAATATAGCCTTAGGTATTTCTGCTATGGCAAATAATCCATCTTCAGGTTCTCAAGCGCATCCAGCACCTTCAAAACAGATAGCCCACAGAGAAATTAGCTTGAGTACCTGGCTGAAATTGGCGGTCTTGATTCCGATTGCTTTTCAAAGCGCGGGCACAACAGGACTTTTTTTATATTTTTCCGCTGTCAATCAGGAAAAAGTTCTAGCGAACCTAGAAAAACCCCTGATCTACCTCTGTTTTTTTACCCTCTGTCTGACGATCGGCTTAGGAATTAGGCTCTCAAATTTTCTAAATCAAATAAAATCCAACTTAGAAAAGAAATCCACTGAAGATCAAAATCAACTTTATTGGCTCAAGACGATTATCGAAGCTTTACCAGATCCGATTTTCCTCAAAGATGGTGAAGGTAAGTATCTGATAATTAACCGTTCAGGTCTAGATCTTTTTCAGTTACAAGCTCAAACTTATATTGGTAAGACCGATCTAGAGTTAGCCAAACTAAATGAATCCTTTCGCACAGCTTTACTCCAATGTGTTGCTAGTGATGAAGTGGCATGGCAGCAAAAAGCAGTGAATTATGTTGAAGAACAGATTCCACTGCCAGATGGTTCAATCAAAACACTTGATGTCCAAAAAGTGCCACTATTTAATCTAGATGGGAGCCGTAAAGGGCTAATTATAGTCAGTAGAGATATTAGCGATCGCCAAAGAATCGAGGATATTTTACGCAGTTACGAACGGATTATTTCCGCTACTGCCGATTGTGTGGCATTAATTGATCGCAATTATCGATATCAACTCATCAATCAAGCCTACTTGGATTGGCACGGCAAATCATCCCAAGAAATTATTGGACATTCGGTGAGCGACTTATTAGGGGAAGAGGTTTTTCGCACAGTTGGTAAAGAACGGTTTGATCGATGTTTTCAAGGCGAAGTTCAAACCTTGGAGACTTGGTACAATTACCCCAAAGCAGGTCTGCGCTACGTGATCGCTACCTTTACTCCCTATGTAGAATTAAATGGTGAAATTTCAGGAGTAGTGGTTGATGTTAAAGATATCAGCGATCGCAAAATCGCAGAACAAGAACTATATGAGAGTCGTGCCAAGTTTCAGCGTCTGTTAGATGATATTGGCGATAAGTTTGTGATTTTTAGCCATACGGGGATTAATGGAATTGTTACCTATGTTAGTGACGGAGTCAATTCAGTTTTTGGGCTAAAAAAAGAAGAAATTATTGGTAAAACCTGGATGGGTTTGATCAACTGGTTACCTGAAAGCCTAGAGATTGCTAAAATAAGCGTTATTGAATTGCTTGAAACTGACATCGATGCTCAAGAGTTTGAATTATCTTTTATCAATTTCAATGGTAAACAGCGAACTATCAAAATATGTCAACATCCAGTGCGAAATGGTGAAGGTGAATTAGTGGCAGTTGAAGGGATTATTGAAGATATTAGCGATCGCAAAACCGCTCAAATTCATCTGGCAGAAGCAAAAGAAGCTGCCGAAGTTGCTACCAAAGCCAAAGGAGAGTTTTTAGCAAATATGAGCCACGAAATTCGTACTCCCATGAATGGCGTGATTGGCATTACCGAAATTTTGGCAGGAACCGATTTGACCCTAGAGCAGAAAGACCTAGTAGAAACGATTCGGTATAGTGCGGATGCCTTACTCACAATTATCAATGATATTTTAGATTTCTCTAAAATCGAATCGGGAATGTTGATCCTAGATCGGCGAATCTTTAAATTTGAAGAATTTCTCTTCTCTGCTTGTAAGCTACTCAATCACAGCGCCTTTGAAAAAGCGATTAAATTTGAATACATAACCCAGCCAGATTTGCCATCCTTCTTTTTAGCAGATGATTCACGCTTACGCCAAATTTTACTAAACTTAGCCAGTAATGCGATTAAATTTACCCAAGCAGGTGCGGTTACTATTTCAGTAAAAGGTGAATTAAGTTCTAAGAAAGAAAACTACTATCAATTATTATTCGCTGTTAGCGATACAGGTATTGGCATTGAAGCCGATCGCCTAAAATTTCTTTTCCAACCATTTACCCAAGCCGATAATTCTATTACGCGTAAATACGGTGGTACTGGCTTAGGCTTAGCAATTTGCAAAAACTTAGTGGAGTTAATGGGAGGAAATATTTGGGTAGAGAGTTTCGGTCACATCGGCGGCAATCCAATCTTGGGCTGGCATTCTGACCCAATTACCCTAGGATCTACCTTCTATTTTGTGATTAGTTTACCCATAGCTACCGAGTCAGAGCAGCTAAATCCACCGCCGAATCAAGTTGATTCAGAAATGGCGAAGAAATTCCCACTGAGTATTTTGTTGGCTGAGGATAATTTAGTAAATCAAAAAGTTGTCTGCCGCACTCTGGCGAAACTTGGCTACCAAGTAGATATTGCCAACAATGGGCTAGAAGCTCTAAGTGCCTTAGAGCATAAAGTATATGATCTGATATTGATGGATATGCAGATGCCGAAAATGGATGGCTTGCAAGCAACAAGACTAATTCGTCAAATCTATCAAGATGCTCTAGCTCCCAAAATTATCGCAGTTACTGCCAATGTTTTAGAAAGCGATCGCCAAGCTTGTTTAGATGCTGGCATGAATGGCTATATCAGTAAACCAATCAAAATCCAAGATCTTATTCACGTCCTGGCCAAAGTCTAAATCAAACCAAAAAAAAGAAGTGAGAAATAAATCCCACTCCTTCAAACATATTAAATTTGCTTGGTTCAATCCTTAACTAATTAGCATCACTTTCAATATAGATAAACAACAAACCCATAGTGATTAGCGGAAATAGCAAAGTTGTCAGTGGAACCAGAAAGAAAGGCAAATAAGAAGCAGTATAATCTCCGATCATGGCAAGTTCTCCAGATGTAAAAATAATTAAGTATAAGAATCAGTAAGACTTATACAGGTGAATAGTTAGGATCTAAGCTATTTAGGAGTTTGAGGGCTTCGCCTTCAATTGGGACTGCGCCCCAAACCCCTTAAATTCTAGTTTTTTGGATATCTAAGTCCAAAGCAGGAATGAGAAAAGAATCAGAAATTAATTAGTTGACTAAACCGCTAAAAATCGCATTAATACCGCTAAGGTTTTCCAACAAGAAGTAGGCAACAAATGCGCCACCAGATCCACCCAAGAAAAATCCAGCTGCAAATTGACTCCAGCCTTCAGTCGTTTGTAGACCTTCTGGAATATGCGCACAAACTTGATCTGGCGCATTACTTGGCACCTTAGCCGTACTATAGGAGACAATTCCATAGGCAGCGATCGCCGCAGTACCAATCAACACAATCGCGATCGCAGTTACCAATCCACCGAGATTTGAGGCTTCAGGATAGTCTCTGAGCGGGCCTAAAATTACTTCAGGACCCACCAAAAAGTAACCATGTGCCATGCCAATCTCTAAGCCACGCAGCAAAGGTGAAAGTCCTGGACGGTAAGCGGGTAAATTGCCGATAAAGGCTCTAACTAGGCGAGAATCGCTGATAGGAGTAGAGAGATGTCCATCTTGGGGATCTCCATTAAAAGCTTTGACGAATTCCATGTTTTCTTTACCTAAAAATAGTATTTAGAACAAAAGAGTGATTTAACAACATATTCTAGGTTGGAAGCGTAATTGGCATCGCAAAAGCTAAACTATTCGTTAGAAAAGTTCACACATTTGAATCAATTCACAACAAGAGGTATTAGTTGGCTAATTTCTTTTCATTTCTCTCTCGCAAAAACTTAGATAAACCTCCTGGACAGATGGTTCCAGATGTGATGTTGCCACCATTTATAGGTGAGCAGGGAGTTAATTTATTAAATAATGTTGGCTATGGGATGTTGATCTTTGGGGCATTAAATTATGTGATGATCCTGATTCCGCCCCAGTTTACCAATCCCATTTGGGAGTTGCAGATCATTCGCCGCTTGCTCGATCAGGCAGGAGTTTTACTGATTGGTTTTGCCTTTGTGTTCTACCGCCCCTTAGCATCTATGCGACCGCGATCGCTTTACCTACTTAGGGCTTTATCTTGGCTCTGCCTAATCCTAGGCATAATATTTTTATTAATGCTGCCCTTGGCAATTGTAAATACGGGGAAAGTATCTTTGATGGGGCAAAATCAAACCAACCAACAAGTAGAGGTGCGATCGCAGCAGATTGATCAAGTAGAAAAGGCGGTCAAAAAAGGACTAAAGCCCAATGAACTAACTACGCTGGCGCAGGGTTTGGGCGTATCGCCAGAAAAAATTAAATCTCCTGATCTGGCGCAAAATTTGCTGGAAGAACTACAAAAAGTCCGCAATAGTAACCAGGAGCAGACCCTACGCGCCCAAAATGATTTGAGAAAACGCAATCTGCAAGAGTTGATCAAAGTCATGCTAGAAACGATTGGTCTCTGTGTTTTATTTATCCTGATCTGGGTAAACACCGCTTGGGCAAGGCAGTTAAGAGTGGGTTAGGATTTTAAAAACGGGTTTCATATTCTACTGAGGCGCTGTTATTGCCCTTGAGGTCAGTAGTAGTGCGTAATAGGGTACTAGGGTCTAAACGATAGCGCACCGTATAGCTAGTAGGCTGAGAAGGATCATTAATTACGCCGCGTACAGAAAAAGAGAATTGCTTAGTAATATCGATCGCTACTTCAGCCGCAAATCCCAGCGAATTCGCCTTACCACCCACAGGAGTAGCCGTAGTTGGAGTGAGATTGAACTCCGATAAACTAAAAACATCACCTACTAAGTCTTGAAGGAAAGCGATCGCCGTACCACCTGCCAAATTAGCGATCGCTGCCGTAGGATCACCGCCCCCTTGTTGTAGTAATCCGCCACCAATTAATGCCACAATTTCGGCTTGAGTTCGGGGAGGGCTGCTAGTAAGTTGAATATCGGGATTCAGAGCAGAGCCAGTAACTATTGCATTGACCCGCAAACTTCGGCTCGCACCTGGGGCGCTGACTGGCACATTCGTGGGGTTGAAAGTATCAATTAACGAACTGGCAATAGGAGTACGGGTTATTTCTGGCACAACGCCTGCTACCCGCACATTTAAGCTCGGATTTAAGCCTTGTTCGGGTGTGAAGGTGGCATAGTTCTCAAAGGAACGATCCAAGCGGAAGCGGGTAGAAATAGCGTTTACTTGTCCCCTAATAATATTGATTCTGCCACTGGGAAGAATATTGTTGAGGCTACCGTTCACAGTTAATTCCCCTTCTGCCAAAAAGTTGAGTAAAGGTAATTGCACAAACTGCACATTATTCGTCAGTTTTATTAGCAGGCGATCAAAGCGTAAGCTGGGGCTAGAGAGGGCGGCGTTACTTGGGTTTGAATTACTCGAATTTACAGCACCCGAATTTACAATTGGATTTGTCGGGTTAGGGGAGCTATTGCCCTGAGTCACTCTGCCATCAGAGAGGGCAACTGATCCTGACAAAATGGGCGCTTGAATCGTGCCCTTAACCGTGACATTACCACTGGCACTGCCTTCATAGAGATCTTTGAGATTAAGCTTGAGCGTATCGGCAGAAACTTGGAGCGGGGTTTCAAATTCTAGATTGGGGTCAGCGATCGCGATTAAGCCGTTAGCCTTAACTTTACCATCACTAAATTTGCCCGTCAGCTCGGTATTTACCCGATCCAAGCCGAAATCAATTATGCCAGTCACATCAGTTAGGTCGGCAGGTAAGCCAGCAATGCCAAATGTAGCGCGATCTAAGTTAACTTGTCCTGCCACTTTGGGTGTGCGGGTGGTTCCACTGACCTTAAGGCTGGCATTGCCTTTTCCACTTAGCCAGCGTAAAGATGGATTAACCAGATTGATTAAGCCTAAGCCGTCATCCTTAACATTAATTGCTAAATCTAAGTTGCCCCCCAAGATCGGATATGTTCCCGCTACCAGTAATGGCTCTATACCTGTAGCTAGGGCAGTGGCGTTAAATTTTAACTGAAAGTCCTTGAGCGCAAACTCCCCTTGGACGGATTTAAGTGGTTGACGATTGACCGTAGCATCTTTTACCTCTAGCTTGCCACTAGCGATCGGGCTGAGTAAGGTGCCACCCAGAACCGCATTACCGTTCACATTGCCAGTAAGGTTGACTGGAATTGCCTCAAAGAAGGGAAAGGGGCGCAGTGCTTCTATTGGGAAATTGACTAAAGTAAGGTTACCGCTTTGGGGTACAAGCAAATCTAGGCTAGAGACTCTGCCGGTCAGGAGTTTCAGACTCACCTTAGCATCACTAACTTCACCGAAGCGATCGCCCGTCTCAAGCTTTAGGCGCTTAAGGCTGAGTACCTGTTTTTCGATGCTGCCCTGGGCTAACACCTGATCAACTGCAAATTTGCCATATTCCCACTGGTTACCGATCAAGTCAAATCCTAAGCTTATGCCCTGCTGGCGCGAACTAGCAAAACCAATGGTGCCGTCAAACTTACCTTTAAGCTGGGATATAGGCGGAAGATTATTGTTACGGGCGATCGCATCTTCTTGATCCAACTTGGCATTGATTTGCGAAAAATACTCTAACTGGCGGTAAAGGGGCAGATCTGGCAGCCCGATCGCTTTTAGCGGCGCAATATTTGCAGCCTTGGTAAAGTTGGGTAGGGCGATCCCCCGCGACAGGTCGCTGACTTGGAACCATTGCAGGGCAGTCAGTACATCCTGAAGATTACCGTTGCTAGCTAGGAGTTTTCCTTGGATTGGCGTGTCTGATTGGGGCGCAACGTCTAATTCAAAGTTATAACTGCCAGTGCCTGCATTAAATTGATCACCTAGAGTTGCCTGCCCATTACGAATTTGGGCTTTACCCTGGGCATAGCGCAGGTCGGCAGTCAGTCTCTCCGCCTGGATTCTGCCAAAACTAGGACGCTCCACCGTGATTTTCCCTTGGGCAGTGGGAGATTTAGTGCTTAAGTCCAGTTCAAGCTGGCTAGTAATCGTGCCTTTAATCCCTTGATTGGCGGAAACTAGGGAAGCGATCGCGCCTAAGGGGAACTTTTGAATATCGACTAAAATTTTATTTTTGGCTTGACTCATCCCTTTAATTTGGGCTTGGTTTAGCTGTACCAGAAAGTCTTGGGGCGAAAAGTCGGGGTTGAGATTAAATGCTAAGCGATCGCCTTTAGCTCCAGAGTTAGCAAATTCCTTGAGGTCAATCCTTGCTCCTTGCTGACGATCATAGGATACTGCCCCCCTTAGATTTGGCGCAAAGGCGAACCGATCTAGTTTTAAGCCTGAAATATTGGCATCACCGACTAATTTGGGTGAAGTTACTAAGCCAGATACCTTTCCTTGAAAGTCTAAATTCCCTTGCGCGATCGCTACTTGGGAGCCAAAGGGGGACACAAATGCTTTAATTAGCTTGCCCAAATTCAACTGGCTCAGGCGCAGATCACCATTAATATTCAACCGTTCAAGCGCGCCACTCAGCCTTCCATTAAAATCAATTGTTCCTGCTCCCGTCAACTGTGGCAAAAAAGGACGCAGCCTGTCTGTACCTAATTGGCGCGAAATCACCTCTAAATCTACGCCCGTAACTTTATTAGGAACTTGATCGGTATTAAACCCTAAATCAACCCTGCCTTGAGCCGAAAGCAAGTCTCCTAGTTGCAATTGCGAAATTCTCAGGTTTTGCTTGTCCCAGCCTAGTTTTAGCGATATAGCTTCAGGAATTTTGGCAGTTTTTTGCTCAAGTTGCAGATTCAATCCATTTGGAATTTGTAGATCGGCTTGGGCCGTAACCTGATTTGGCTGGAAGCCGCCATTAGCACTGTCTAGAGTAACTGTGCCCATGATTAGTTGATTATCTGCCAGGTTAGGATCAGCAACTAGCGCATTGAGCGGAATACCATCGCTACGCAGATTTGCCTGCCAGGCACCACTGGTCAAGTTGTAATCTGCTTGCACCTGCGCCAAGCCCTGTGGAAATTGCACCCTGGTATCGCGCAAAGCCGCTTTCTGATCGGCAATTAGAATTTCACCCATAGCGGGATAGAGAGCTTGGGGCGCATTAAACTGGGCTAAAACCTGGGGCTTAGACAGTTTGCCAAAAACTTGCACAGCAGCCGAAACCTCTCCCACTAAGATTGGTAGCTTAGAGCTATACCAGGCGGCAGCTTTCTCGGCGGAAATTTGCGAAACTTGAAAGGCCAATTGCAAATTTTGGTTGACCAAGTTGATTTGTCCCTGCCCGTTTAGTTTGCCACCAATGGTTGGGGTTGCTTGGAAGTCGGAAAGTTGTAGTCTTTGCAAATCACGACTAGAAATTTTGCCCTGCACTTGGGTAAAACTGGCTTTGTCAATGGTGACAGGCTTAGTAGACTGAAACTTGAGATCTAGCCTTGGCTCATCTAGTTTGCCTCTAACTGTGGCTGCGGTAGCGACCGCTCCAGAGATTTTATAAGTAGTGGGAAAGTTAAATTCCTGCAGCAATTGCTTGATCTCTTGGCTGGCGATGCCAATCTTTAGATCAAAACCTGCGCGATCGCTAATTGTGCCATTAGTCTTAGTGGCAATTGTGCCGTAGTTGGCGACTAAGCCTTTAACTGACACCCGATTTTCGCCAGTAGTACCATTGATCCCAGTCGCGAATTCGAGATTGCCATTGATTTTAGTTAAGGGTTTAGGAATTACTTGAGCGATCGCTACTCCATTTTTGACTTTGACCTTACCGCTGATCTGAGGTAACTGTTCTGGGAAAATTTGCAAGTTAATCTGGCTATCCAGCTTGCCCTGAGTCAAACTAAAGGGTAATTTCAGATTTCTCACAAAGCCAGGCAGCACTTGGGCAGAGAGATTTTGAGACTGTAAGTCTACCTTGCCATTGCCACGAGTTAAATCCCACTGCAACTGAGTGGTGATCTTACCTAAATCTTGATTTTTAGCCTGAAGCTCCCGATTGATCGCTTGACTTAGTTTGACAGGATCGGGAATGTCTGTACTACTGCCCAAGAAGGGTAAGATCACCTTACCACCGCCTGATGCTATAACTTTTTGTGCCTGGGAGTTAGTGATTTGCCAATTGCTGTTTATTTCCAGGTTAGCGATCGCCACTAAATCAGCACTTCTAGCAGGTTGCAGCGTAATTTGCCCCTGGGTAATTTTCACAGTGCGTAGATCAATTGAATTTTCGGTAGCCGCTACTTGCTTAGGAATTGAGGGCAAAAAAGAACCGTTAATTAGATCCTGCTGTAAAAAGATCTGGGGACGGTCTACGACCAAATCTAAACCTATTTGGCGTTTCTGCCAATATGCGCCCAAGTCTAGCTGCACCTCGATCGCTGGCGCAATTAAAAAATTCTTTTGATCAGCGGTAGGCAAAATCTGAGATGCAGCAAAGCGGACTGAGCTAGGGCTAAACCGCTCTACTCGTCCCAATTTCACAGGGCGTTGC
>Ga0163144_10014426_pt1 | contig 16404 bp, 14 predicted proteins | sample OliLak19BULKMAT1_FD_123175 | JGI IMG/M metagenome (GOLD analysis project Ga0163144, IMG submission 123175) | Freshwater microbial mat bacterial communities from Lake Vanda, McMurdo Dry Valleys, Antarctica - Oligotrophic Lake LV.19.BULKMAT1 | ecosystem: Environmental > Aquatic > Freshwater >... | reverse complement strand
CTCTTCTTCTTCAATTTTTCAGCTTTCTCTACGTTTGCTTTCTGAGTGAGTGACGTTCCGTCTTTGTATTTGACGATAATGGAGTCTGTTTCTTCCGGTGCACGTACAGGAGCCATTTCAATGTCTTTAAGGACGGATTTGGCTTTTAGACTTGCCCCGGAGGCAAGTGCTAGCTGTTGTGCGAGGATTTCTTGTTCTTTTGCTAACTGGCTGATGCTCGTGGTCACGACGTTAAGTGAGACGAGCGTTGCTGCAATGAGGAGCCCCCACATGAGTCGTGAGGCGCTCTCATCAGAACAAAATTCTTCGGAGAGATCGGGGCGAGACATAGGTGTTGTATATAAATAAAATACTAAATTTTTGAATCACGCGCTTTATCTTCAGTATATCCTAAGCGAAAACACAATTTTTTGGGTATGTACATAAGTATGATTGTGTAACCCTATAAGAAGACCTAAATTTTTAACAAGTGCATTCCGAGCTCCTTCTTGAGACAGCATCAAAACAACCCCATACGGGGTTGTTTTGATGCTGTCGTAGTACTATCGCAGTGGCTTCCCACCTCCTGTTGCCTTGTTCGTTCTGAAACTTGAGACAGCGGAGGTGACGACGGTTCCTGTTGAGTCGGTCGCAGTCACTTGGTAGTAGTAGGTGCTGGCTGCAGTGAGTGGAGAGAGTGATACTGCGTGAGTTGTTTGTGCGGTTGTGGACTGTGCTTGTGAGGTGAGTGTGGTGGCGGTCTTGCCGTACTTCACGACCACAGTACCAGGTTTGGTGAGTGTGGTATTTATCGTAGCGGTAGTCGTGGTCTTGGTAACTGAGCTACCACTGATACCGAATGGTACGGTGAATGTGGTACCTAAGACAGTAGTACTGTCTCCGGAGATGTTCCCTGCTACGTCCACTGCACGTACGGTATATGTGTATTGGGTCTCAGGAGTGAGGTTTGATGCGGTGTATGTGATTCCTGAGGTCGTCGTGAGTTTGGTACCGTTCTGGTAGACATTGTATCCTCCTATACCACTGTTATCGTCGGTGGAGGCGTTCCATGCGAGTGCGATACTGTTTGCGGTTACGGTGGTTGTGCGAAGTGATTGAGGTACTGAGGGTGGAGTTATGTCTCGAGTGCCGACGGCAGCTTGTGCTGCTACTACTGCTTTCGCGGCGTTCACTCGGCCCCAGCCATAGTACTGGTCCCAGCCGGGTTCACCGAGGTCGTCCGCGGTAGTGAAGAGGATTGAGTCTGCTTGAGATGGAGTGAGTGCGGGGTTTGCGCTAAACATAAGGGCGTAGACGCCGGCGGTCAGCGGGGCTGAGAAGGATGTACCAGAGACTGCGGCGTAGCCACCACTGTTTGTGGTGGTGTATATCCCAGCACCAGGGGCAGCGACGTCTACATATGGTCCATAGCTTGACCAGCTTGTGCGGTTATCACCAGAATCTGTTGCCGACACACAGTTTGTATCATTTGAAGCAACGTACGCGGTTCCGGGATAGCTACCAGTATTTCCTGCAGCAACAATAACAACGCCTCCTTTCGATCGCATATAGTTTGCGGCATTCTTGACCGTACTGGAGTCACAAGAAAGATAACTTATACTAGCTATTTTAACTCCGTTATCAGCGGAATACGTTATGCCTTGTGCCATTGCATTCGTCGATCCATATCCATCAACATCTCTTGCAATTTTAATTGGGAGAATCTTAGCCATTGGCGCTATTCCAGATACACCGAGAGCATTGTTGCCGACTGCAGCCGCTGTTCCCGCTACTTTAGAACCATGACCATACACATCAGTTACATCATTGGTGCCTGCGTAAAAATTCTTTGCTTGTATTGGTGAAAGTGAGAGGTCTTCATGCGGATTGACTCCGGTATCAAGAATAGCCACCGTCACCCCATTCCCTTGTGCAGCATCCCATGCAGTCGGTGTCTGAACATTCGTGTGGTGCCACTGGGAAGTGAAGAGTGGATCATCCGGCATAAAATCGGGTGCTATGAGCATATCCACCTCTGCATACTCAACACTGCCTTTACCCTTATCTTGTGCAAGAATACGGTCAACGACTTCACGAGCAGTGTCATTCTCTGATACTTGATAGACAACGGCGTTGATACCGCTTATGGTAAGAACCTTTATGAGTCCTTGTGCTTTTTCAAGGTTTGCGTGGGCTGCTGCTACTGTGAGTCCTGGAGGGAGGTTGTCTTCTTTATACTTTACGATAATACGATCTGTCTCCTCAGGTGCACGTACAGGAGCCATTTCAATGTCTTTAAGGACGGATTTGGCTTTTATGTTTGCATTAGCAGAGAGTGCCAACATTTCGGTCTCGTCTGCGAATGCTCCAATTTGTTCAATCATGAGATTAAGAGAAACGATCGTACAGGCGAAGAGGAGTCCCCACATGAGCTTTGAGGCGGTCTGGGGTGAATAGAATTCTTTATTAAATGCTGATGTGTCCATACGGAGTGTGAATGTTAAAATTAAGTATTTAAAGGTTTACTCTATATAGTATAAAGGCTCCCCAGAAGTTAAATAGGGTCCATTGTTAATAGGTGTTTGCTTTCTCAAAGGAAATTTGAGATACGGGAGTTATATTGAACTACGTGAGTTTCACGATATTCGGTGGGACTTCTCTCTGTACGTATGCAAGTACATTACTCGCAGCAATGCGTGACATTTCATTTCGTGTTTCGTCAGTTGCTGACGCGGTATGAGGTGTTATGACGACATTCTCAAGTGTGTCGAGTCCAGGAGCAAGTCGTGGTTCGTTTTCAAAGACGTCGAGTGCAGCTCCGCGAATTACATTATTTTTAAGCGCACGAACAAGTGCCGCCTCATCAATAACAGGTCCACGCGAAGTGTTAATAAGATATGCGCCTTTTTTCATTAGACTGAGACGCTCTTCATTTATAAGGTGCGTCGTTTCAGGAAGAAGTGGCACATGGATAGAAACAACATCAGCAATTTTAAGGACCTCTTCGACAGTGCTGTAGTACGTTGCTTGTAAGTCAGTCTCGAGTGCAGGTAATTGCTTCACATCGTAATACACAATGTTCATGTCAAAACCAAAGTGTGCACGACGAGCTACCTCGTAGCCGATACGCCCAGCTCCCACAATACCAAGTGTTTTACCCTTAAGGTCAATCCCAAGAAGAAGCTCTGGTCCCCATCCATCGTACTTTCCCGCACGAAGAAATCGCTCCGACTCAGGAATACGTTTCGTAATGGCGAGCATCAGCGATACTGCAAATTCTGCAACTGATGCAGTCAACACGCCGGGGGTGTTTGTAATCGTGACTCCTCGCTCCGCAGCTGCGGCGATATCGATGTTATTAAATCCTACTGCATAGTTCGCAAAAATTTTTGCTGTCGGGACCGCATCAAAAACTTCCCCATCAATGACATCAGTAAGAAGACAGAGAACCGCATCGTATGGTTTCGCTTTGAGTGCAGTGAGAAGTTCGTCACGAGTCAGTACTCCGTCTTTACTGCTCACTTCAACGGTATGTCCCGCGTCACGGAGAAGACTGATACCTCCTTCAGGAATATGTCGTGTTATGTATATCAATGCCATAAGAAATGGAGGGCGTTCACTGTCAAGGAATTTCTTTTAGAAACCATTGTTTCTCTCGAACTTCTCTCACCGGTGAAGTCTTTTTGACTTTATATGCTAATGCCCACAATCATATCATATGAAGCATGTGACAAATGGTACTATAGGGCTACAAACAACAATATGAAATATGACTTTATAGCAATCGGCGACATCACCATTGATGCCTTTATTAAACTCTCGCAAAAAGATGCCCGCGTAACAAAAGATGAGAAAACTGGTCGAAAAAAACTAGAAATGAACTTTGGAGAAAAGCTTCCTTATGAAGAGGTCACCATAGTAAACGCTGTTGGAAATTCTCCAAACGCTGCAGTGTCTGCGCATCGCCTTGGCCTTCGTTCGGCGCTTGTCGCAAATCTCGGCCACGATAGAAACGGAAAAGATTGCCTTGATCAACTTCGACGTGAAGGGGTTGATACTGATTTTGTAAAAGTGCATGAAGGGAAAACCACCAATTATCACTACGTACTCCAACTCGGCGCAGAGAGAACCATACTCATAAAGCATGAAGATTATCCCTATGTGCTTCCGAACTTCAATACTCCACCAAAATTTTTCTATTTTTCTTCAATTGGAGAAAAAGGAATCCAGCTCCATCACGACATAGCACGATACCTCAATGAACATCCTGAAACAAAACTTGCCTTCCAACCAGGAACTTTTCAAATTCGACTTGGTGTTGAAGCGTTGAAGGATCTGTACGCTCGCACTGAAATATTCTTCTGTAATAAGGAAGAGGCGCAAGAAATTCTAGGGTCTCAATCTGAAGATATGAAAACACTTCTGAATGGAATTAAGGAACTTGGTCCTACGATTCCAGTAATTACGGATGGTCCAAATGGTGCATATGCTCTTGAAGGTGAGACTGTGTGGTTCATGCCGATGTACCCCGATCCTAAAGAACCTGTTTCTCGAACGGGTGCCGGCGACGCTTTTGCATCGACTTTCACTTCAGCCATTATTCTTGGTGAAGATGTTCCGACAGCACTTGCCTGGGGACCAATAAATTCTATGTCAGTTGTTCAGTACACAGGTGCACAAAATGGACTTCTCAGTCGCGAAAAACTTCTTGAGTATTTGAAAAATGCTCCTGAGGATTACATTCCGAAGAAAATGTAATACGGTGAAGTACATAAAACACCGGCGGCCCAAAGGGCCGCCGGTGTTTTGCATTTCCAATATCTACCCTAGAAATTCTCGCGTTTTTTCAACTATTGATTCGTTATCAATTCCATAATGAGAAAGGAGTTCCTCCATGGTTCCTGACTGCCCAAACTGATCATTAATACCAAGGCGAAGAATGCGCGTGGGACGAACACCTGAAAGGAACTCTGCGATAGCTGATCCCAGTCCACCCATAATTTGATGTTCTTCAACTGTCACAATAACATCATGTTCATCTGCGAATGCTCGGACAGCTTCTGTATCGAGCGGCTTCACTGTTCCAATATTCATAACTGATGCACCGATGCCTCCCTCATTCAATTTTTTTCCCGCTACAAGCGCGTGATACAAAATGGTCCCTGTTCCGATGATTCCTACCTTTTTCACATGCTGCTTATCTCGCTTCAAATATACTTCCGCTTTACCTATTTCAAACGGTGTTCCAGGAGTTGTTATGACGGGAGTATTCTCTCTCGCGATTCGTATATACACTGGCCCGACATGCTTTGCCGCGGCGATCGTTGCACGTTTTGCCTCATGCACATCACACGGAGCAATAACGGTCATGCGGGGAATGATGCGCATAATTCCCATGTCTTCAATTGCTTGATGCGTTGCGCCATCAGGACCAACAGAAATGCCGGAATGTGCGCCGATTATTTTTACATTCGAACCATTGTATGCAATCGTTGTACGCACTTGCTCCCAACTTCTTCCGGGAGAAAACATCGCATATGAGGCGATAAATGGAATTTTTCCCATAGCTGCCATACCAGAGGCGACCGACGCCATGGATTGTTCTCCGATACCAACTTGGAAGTATCGCTCAGGAAAAGCTTTTGCAAACACATCGACTTTGGTAGAGGCGGTAAGATCAGCGCAAAGAGCAACAATACGAGCATCTTGCTCCCCTGCTTCTTTGAGACCATCACCAAATCCATTCCGGTTCGGGACAGCATCTACCGTTTGAGAGAAAAGATTTGGATTGAGGTGTTGTGAAATTTCCATTTTATTCAAAGTCAGTATTACGAACATGCCCTGCGAGCGTACGCAACTTTTCGAGAGCTACCTTTGCTTGATCACTTCGTTTTACTCTATCCTCAGGGCCGAGGCCGGGGGGATTCCCATGCCATCTGAAATCACGCTCAAAGACATCAACACCTTTCGAGGGAATTGTATGCGCAATAATAATAGATGGCTGACTGTAAACGGCCTGCGCTTTTCCGATAGCATCGTTTACGGCACGCATATTGTGACCATCAACCTCCTGCACATCCCAGTTAAAAGATTCAAATTTTTCTTTGAGTGGCTCAAGCGGCATAACATCTTCCGTGTACCCGTCGATTTGAATACCATTTCGGTCGACAATGGCAATAAGATTATGAAGTCGCTCTTTTCCACCAAGCATCAGTGCTTCCCATATCTGACCGCAATTCAGCTCTCCATCCCCAAGAAGGCAATACACGTACTTGGAAGTATAAGGATTACTCATTCGTTCTGCGAGAGCCATACCAATCGCTTGAGAAAGGCCAGACCCGAGCGGACCCGAACTTGTCTCTACCCCAGGGAGCATTTCTTTATGCGGATGTCCTTGGAGGCGAGAGCCAAATTTTCGGAGCGTCAGTAATTCTTCAACGGGAAAATACCCTGCGTGCGCCATCGTTGCATAAAGGATGGGACAAATGTGACCATTCGAGAGAACGAGTCGGTCGCGATCAGCCCAGAATGGATCCTTGGGATTGTGCTTCAGTACTTCAAAGTAGAGCAGGGTAAAAATATCTGCCATGTCGAGTGGACCAGCAGTGTGTCCACTTCCCGCTTCAACAAGCATTTCAATAACGCTTTGGCGGATTTCATTCGCTTTCTCTTCTAATTTTAGAACTTCTTCGTCAGTGAGATACTGCATGCATGTAGTATACCGTTTCGTGCTGCATTCAAAAACCCCACCGACTGCATTACGTGCGTTACCATCACCATCATCGAAATACTTTTCACATTAAAACATCATGATTGAGTGCCTTTTAAAAAAACTTACCGGGCAAGTGCGGAGAGATTCGCATACGCTTGAGCAGGATTATCATTTCCAAAAATTGCTGAACCTGCGACGAAGCGGTCAGCGCCAGCTTCGATAAGGAGTGGGAGTGTCTCAGCATTTACGCTTCCATCAATACTGATGATAAGTTCAGGAAATTTTTCTTTCAGTTTCTTGATACGTTCGAGTACTTCAATATCGAAGGGTTGCCCTTGTGAGCCGATATCATGAATTCCCATCAACTGTACATACTCAGCATTCGAACATGTACTCGTGAGCATTTCGAGGGGTGTAGTATTGCTAATTGCAAACCCGAGTTCAAATCCAAGGCTATCGCGATGCTTTAGTATCTCGTCAAAATCATGAATCGTTTCCAAATGTACAACAACCTTTTGTACCCCTGCTTGTATATAAAGTGGAATAGCTTTTTCTGGCATGTGTATCATGAGGTCTACTTCCACAATCGTACTATCGGTAAATTCCCGAAGAAGCATCACTGATCCACTACTTCGATACGGCCATGAGGTGAACGGTACGAATTTACCATCCACGATATCAATTTGGATTTCTCGTGCGGGAGGCACTACCATGTCGAGCATATCGCGCACATGATCAAGGGATTGTGGGATAATTGCAGGGATAATACGTTCCATATAGTGAATACCTCTAACTGAGCTTCTGTATTCTTCGTGTATGTCTCTCATCTCCACTAAAGGGAGTCGAAAGCCACTCACGCACAACATCACGTGCTTCCTCTTTAGTAAGAAAGCGTGCTCCAAGCGAGAGCACATTTGCATCATTGTGTTCTCGAGACAAGGTCGCGATGCGTTTCGTCCCACCATAATACGCACACGCGCGCACGTGAGTGAAACGATTCGCACACATTGCTTCTCCTTGCCCTGACCCGCCTAAAATAATTGCTTTTGCCTCGTCGGGTTTTTGAGAAACGAGTTCTGCTGCAATGGTAATGAAGTCAGGATAATCATCATCTGCATTTTCCTCAAATGCACCGCAGTCTTCAACAGAATATCCGAGTTCATCCCGCACAAACTGAAGAAGCTCATTTTTGAGTTCGAATCCTGCGTGGTCAGTGGCGAAATAAATAGTCATATCAAATGTATGAAGCTTTTGCTTTGAGATTATATTCCTCTAAGAATTGCGCCTGCGGTTGCAACATGATCGACAAGCGTCTGCGTGTAACTCGTCTCATTGTCGTACCACGCAAGCACTTTGACCAAGGTACCATCCACAACACGCGTCATCGCAAGGTCCCCGATTGCAGCATGATGTGCCCCAATAATATCAGAGGAGACGAGTGGAGCATCAGTAACCGCGAATAAATTTTTCCATCGATCAGAGAGCGCACCCGCACGAAGTGCCTCATTCACCTCTTCTACCGTGGTGGGTCGTTTTGCAATAAACGTAACGTCGACAATAGAACCGACGGGTACGGGTACTCGTATGGAGATGCCATCAAATTTTCCTTTAAGGTCGGTATGCACAAGTGTTGTTGCAACAGCTGCACCAGTCGAAGACGGAACAATATTTTGTGCTGCAGCCCTTCCCTCTCTAAAATCTTTCTTGCTCGGTCCGTCGACAAGTGCCTGGGATGCAGTGTACGCATGAACGGTATTCAAAATTGCTTTTTCAATGCCAATTGCTTCGTGCAGTATCCCGATAAGAGGACTTGTTGCATTAGTTGTACATGATGCGTTTGAGCTCATCACACAGGTACTCAAAGCTTCTTCATTCATCCCCATGAGCACCGTAGCGCCTTGCTCCCCTTCTATCTCATTCTTTACCGGCGCAGATATGACGACGCGCTTTGCACCCGCTTCAAGATGTATTTTTGCTTTTTCATAGCTCGTGAATACACCCGTGGATTCGACAACAATATCAATCTCTAACGAGCCCCACGGAAGCTCTTTCGGTTCTTTGATGCTTGAAAATTCAATTCGTCGTCCATCCACCAAAAGTCCTCCATCTATAATTTCTACTGAATACGGTGCGCGTCCGTACGCAGTATCATATTCAAGGAGGTACGCGAGATTTTCGAGATTTCCAAGATCATTGATAGCAATGACTTCCATTTCAGGATGGTCATGAGACATTCGAAAGAACGTTCTTCCAATGCGACCAAATCCATTTATTGCAATGCGTGTTTTTTGAACCATAAAACTAAATTATAAAAATAATTATACCTCATTGCGAGTGGATTTGAGGGGGCGCCGGTGTACGATACGCCGTGTGAGATACGCAAGCACGATGGCGCACAAGAGAAATGCCCACAGCCAGAACTGAGTGAGCGTGTAGGAAATAATTTGGAGTACGCTAAAAAAGGAATCCTCATTCTGTACGACCGGCGGCTCATAGGTAGCAATTTGAGAAGTGATACGACCTCGTACAAAGCCGATTTGTGCTGTTTTAAAATCAAAAATAGTAATGCGAAGCGGGAAATCGCCTTGCGTACCAAGTGGAGCAAGATGAGCGACATATGCAGTTTTCTCTGCATTGACTCGAAGAAGAAAATTGAGCTCTTTCGTGGCATCGTTCGGTGACGTCAGTGTGACGAGAATTGTTTTTAAGTGCTCAGGCAGCGCCGTATAGGGAATTGAAATACTAAGATGCTTTCCGCCATTAATAATTGCGGTACCCCGCTCAAAAGGAATCCGAGTGTTATCTTGGGAAAGAAAAACACTCTCGAGTGTTAGGTCGATGGGATTTTCTTCAGAAATAATGACGTCGGGTTTAACGCCTAGTATTTTCTTCGATATTCGCACTACCGCTCCTGACGAAATATTCCCGAGAGCATCATATGTAAACACGGTGTAATACTGAGTTTTCTCATTTTTCAACCCTTCTCCATCAAGCACCATCTCGCCACTCCCCTCGTATACGACCCACCCATCCGCAGTATCGCTCGGATAAAAATTTTCATTGCGAAGAATGCGCACATGATCGAAGTCACTTTCGATTGGATTTTGCCATGTAAGAATAACGTCACCCCTCTCTTCACGCGCATTCAATTCTGAAACATTGCTCGGTGGGAGAATGTCCACTAATGGTAGTGTCCGAAAGGTACTCTCTGTTAGAGTACCGAATTTCCCCACATGATTTTCCCCTTGGATAATAAATTTATACTGCGTGTCAGCAGCAAGATCGGAAATTATAGTTTCATGAAATTTAGAAAATGATCGTTCTGCGCCAGACCCAAGCTCATAGGAAATAGTTGTTCCCCATCGTACGACTGATCGCACATAGCCGCTTGTCTCGTATCGTATTGTGGCACCCGTTTGAGACGGAATTATCTTAAGCGAAACAATTTCACTAAGTCGTACGATAGATCCATATTGTGGCCCTTGCGGATCTGTCGGTGTCGGCGTCGGTGTGGGTGGAGTGGTAGACGCGAGGGTTGTAGTCGCAACAACGGTCGATGACGCAGAGATATTCATAAATGAATCAAATGCAGTCACGTAGTATTCGTAGGTGGTACTCGGCGTAAGTCCAATATCAGAATAGTTCGCATCACTCATTGTCGCAATTTGAATATCATCACGATACACATGGTATCCCGAGAGAATAAAATCATCTGTTGAGGTGCCCCAGCTCAAATTTATCTGCGATGTTGCGACAGGAGTTGCGGTGAGACCAAGAGGGATACTCGGAGGTGTGGTGTCTTCACCAATAAGTGTTCGTAGCGTGAAGTTCGTTGTCGCTCCATACGAGACAGAAGAAAGGCTCAGAAAAATTCCTAAAATAATAAGCAAAAATATCCTATGCATGTCGAAAATTAAAAGAGTCGGATACAGTTTGCGGTGCGTGCGAGACCTGTGACCACGCTGCATCTAAAATACCACGCGGGCAGCAAGCAAACGAAGCAACAATGCTATGTGCGACTCCGTGAATTTTATCATAAAGGCAGCGCAGTGAGTGTCGTAGTCGCTGTATACGTCCCCGGCGCTTGCCCCACAGACCCTCCTACTCCCACTCTGAAATACACCGTTGTTGTAGCTCCCTGAGGATGATTCGATGTCGGGTCTTGCGCAATCGTCACAGGACTCGTAGAAAGTCCGTCCCAACACGCAAGAAGTGTATCGCCACTGCTCACGTTACAGCTCGCTCCATTGTCTTTAAAACGCTGAACGATATCAATGCCTGACGGTGAGTAGCCGAAATGGGAATTGGTTGCACCAGTCGTGAATGTGAAGTCAGTGACTCCGCTCGGAACATAATCCAGAATAGTATCAACCCCTTTCTGCATTGCCGGACTTTGCGATGATTGAATCGTAAGCTCATAGCCAGAAGGACTATCAGTTATTACCGTAACGGTTGTTGAGCCGTTTGAAGTACCCCCAGTGATTCCCGCTATCGAAGGAGAAAGGGTCACTGCCCCGCCAGCGGAGAGTGATATGAAAACTTCCTGCATTTGTTGGTACCCCGCTTTGAGCTGATACGAAGCACTACTTAAGTCTCCTGTTCCTACTTCCCCACCCGTTGATTCAAGACTATAGTTTGTTGAGCTCGAAAATCCGCCACCAAGATTTACGCTATCACTCTGTATCCTGTAGTTCGTACTCTGCATGACTTGGGCTGCTGCATTACCAAAACCGAAAATGAAAAGTGGTGTAAAAAATAATGCCGTTAATGAAGTGAAGAAAAATTCACGCATAATATCTATTTGTTACTTTCCTTTCTTTTTGAATTCAAATGTCCTAAAGAATGCGCGAATAACAAACACAACAACGAATACAATGGCGAATGCGCCGAGTACTATCTTCCATGGAAGAACCCAGAATGAAAAACTTATTGAATCGATTGCATCATCATAACTTTTGTTAATGTGTGCAGTCGCAGTGTATTTACCAAAAAGAAATTCTCGATCCCAACCTATTTCACGGAGGCGCTGCGAGGATGGGAGAACAAACCATGGCTCGAGTTGTACAAAATCCACTTCTTCACCGAGCATGTTCGTAATACGAATTTCTCCATACGGTGCAAGGTGTATGGAACCTGTGTTTTCATAATATATTCCAAAGTTAATCGGGCCGCTTTGAAAAAAACGCTTCTCCGGAATAGTTGCAAAATTTTTCATTCCTCCCTCTTTCGCGACTCCGCCTGGCACCGTGATAAAAAAGAGTGTTCCGATTCGAGCGACAATCGCAGACTGTGGCACGGTGTTTGTTGTTATGCCACTGTCCGCTTCAATAGCGACAGTATCGACAAGCACACTTCCATAGAGTCCTCCAGGTTCAGCGTCAGCCGGGATAGAAATTAAGACGGGTATACGAGCTCGTTCATTCTGTCCGAGTTCAAAACTTCCATACGGAAACGACAGGTAATCTTTAAGTGAATACGGGCCACGGTCACTTCCTAAAAGTACAATTGGTGTATTAATGTCATTCGTACCTGCGGCATCTTCAGTTGTAAGGTTAAACACACGCCGCTCACCGGTACGATTAGTGACCAACATTTCAACAATGCGCGTTTCTCCTGGTGTCAAGGTGAGATCAACCTTACCCGGCCCAACAACAAAATCTCCCACAATTCCATCTCCCCCCGGTATTCCTTCGAGAGGATATGAGGGTTGTTGTGCAGATGGAATTATGGGAGATGATGTCGCAGTTGTTGTGCCTTCTGCGTTTCCTTCTTGCGCACGCACGCTACTTGGTACAAACCAAAGGAGCGTGAGTACTAAAGCTACAAGAAGGTAGGTATGGAGTTCGAAAGCTTTTTGTGGTGCTATCGTCGATTTGGAAATCGTGGAAGAAATACGATTATATCTCTTTTTCTCCACGAGTCCAGATCGCTTGATAGTAAACATAGTACGGTGAAGTCTACTATGGGTTCACTATTGCGGTCAACGTTCCCGTCGCGTAGTAGAACGCAGCAGGTAGTGCAGGGTTCGGGTTGCTTGGTACTGCCACTTTAAACTTGATTGTTGATGTTGAGCTCGAGTTTGGGGTTGACGAGTTAATAATCATGACAGCAGTGGTCGAAGGGCGTGCCCAGCATCGGTCATTAGTTTCAGTTGAACCTGCATTGCATGCAGAACCATTGTTCATGAAAAATGATGATACTTCACCAGTTGATGATGCACGCACTGTATATCCAAAGCGTGCTGGATTACCAGAAGTAGGATCAATCCATGAGAAGTCGGTTGATGTGGCAGCACCGCCAACAGGAAGGTAATCATCAATGTATGATGTGGAACTTGCCTGCATTGCACGTCCTGATGTCGTTGTAGGGAATGCAATCGTCATGTTATACCCTGTTGCATTGTTCGTGTTTACGACAGTACGATTTGTACCCGTCGCATACCCTCCTGTGAGACCTGCGATAGAGCCCACCATCGCTGTTGCAGACGTTGTTGCGATGAACGAAATTTCATTCGTGATTTGTTGTGTAACGGTAAAGTTACTTGTGATTGCTCGGCTCACTGATGGCTCAAATGAGAGAAAAGAGAATGCGAGCAAGGATACTGCAAGAATGCCTGCAACTAAGGCGCTTTTTGCTGAATATAATAAATGTGTGTGCTTCATGTTGAATGAATAATTTAATTATGTTTACTACCAATAGCTTTCATTGGTGCTTATAGTATACCTAATCTTAAGGATGAATTTCTGAAGTTATTTGCATATCTGTGCATAGCTAGTTGTTCAATGCACCCGCCGCATTCGCGGCGGGCTCGCTGTATACATATATATGTACAGAGAGCCCTTTTACGCATAGTGCATATTTAGATATAGATCGCCAACCGCGCTGCCGTACCGCCGCCACAAACTCACCAAACAGTATCGTTACTCGCCCACTAAATGAGCAAGGGTAACCCTTGCTCATTCCTTTGTTTAGATTTATATAAATTCGGTTCAGAGCAATAATTACTCTGAGTAATTCATCCAAGCATGAATATAGTCTCTGAAATGCGTTTTTTCTAGAAAATATTTAGGAAATGAGGATTTACTTAAAATTTTACTTTCCCTAGATTGTATCCCCTCGGCATATTCGAGATAACTTGAATACTTATACGTACGGAGAAACTTCTCTGCTCGAATACTATCTTTGATACCATTCTCTTTCCATTTAGAGTCAATGAGCTTTATTGGATTCAAATGGATGTATGCGTATAAATATTTCAAATATGTATCTCCTTGTACATGTTCAGCACGAAATGGACCTTCAAAAAATGCTCCCGTACGCGCATGGCGTTTATTAAAGTACATACTGTATGCAGTTGAGAGCTTCAACATAAATTTAGAAATTCCGCAGTCTTTGCGTGCACGGACGAGTATATGAAAATGATTAGGCATCAGGCAATATGCACCGATGCTTACCAGTTGCTCTCCCCTCTCCTGCATAAACACCAGTTCTTGAATTTTGAGCAAGGGTAACCCTTGCTCATTTCGCAAAATATTATCAATACGGACAGGTATCTCGCTATTACAAAGATACAGAAGAAAAATAAACCGCCAATAATCGTGCGAATCAACAAAAATAGTCGACTTATTAACCCCTCGGTTATAAAGATGATAAAACTCTTCTTGAGAAAAACTGATTTTCCGTTCCATACTTAATACTTTACTTTAGCTTACGTCATCAAACTGAGCAAGGGTTACCCTTGCTCAAACTATCGTCGTAAATGTTCTAATCTTTTTAATTGGTTCTCGTTCGTTACGTTCATTACGTTCGGTGCGTTTGTTTGGTGCATTCGATACGTTCGGTACGTTCCTTGTGTACCGTATTACGTACGATAGAACATCACTGCAGCGCGGGGGTTAGCAAGGTTGGCAAGATTGGCAAAGATTTCTGAGAGTGACTCCTTAAGTCGTCCACCCACCCTTGGTGCGTACGCATACTTCGCGGGTATCGGAAGCAATACTTCCACGCCGCCTCCTCCCCCACCACCTGTTGCAATGTGGTAGACACGGACACGGATGGCGTCTATCTGGACGGTGTTCGAGGATGGTTGTGCAATGACTTCAATCGTGAAGTTACCGTTGTTGAACTCAGCAGGTGTCCAGCTTCGTCCCCACGTATCACTTGGTGAGCCGAGTGTGTAGATGGCGTCCGTACCGGTGAGCGTACCTGTGTTCTTCAAGGTCGTGAGTGAGCTACCCCCATCCCATGAGAGCTTCACGTCGATTGAGCCGGCTGCGGTTGTTCCTGAGCCTTCCACCTTCACTTCAATACCGGTGATGGTATTTGTCGTTGGGACAGAGAATCCAAACGTACCGTATGTGTGACGGAGGTTTGTTGATGCAGCGGTCGCGTATGCGCCGTCTGAGTTGTATCCGTTACCACCCGTTGTCCATGCTCCTTGTGGAGTACCGTTTGCGGTCGGTGCGCGGAAGCCGACGGAGTCACCGAGTGAGGTACCGCCGGTATCGGTGTCGATTGCATTGCCTCCCCCGTTTCCGCCACCGCCACGGATGCCTTGGCCTTCAGGTGCGTCGCCACCAATTGCACTGCCGGAAGAGCCTGCACCATTCTTAATGTGCTGGATAGATGAGACGTTGTATGTGGGAGGAACAGTACCGGAAGTGAGTGCTCCTATTGCCGTAATCGCAGTGCTTCCCAAGGAGAGTCGCATCTGGTCTCCAGGGCGGATATTCGCAACGTCCGCGATAAAGACATAGTCTCTTGTGGTTGAGGAGGTGTATGCCGTACTGAAGACAATGGTGCCGGTCTGTCCCGTAAGGGTGAGGAGAGGCGAACCTCCGACTTGAGCGTCGCTTGCGTCATAGTCACCATCACTGTTGGTGTCTTGGTAGAGGCGGAGATTGGTGAGGTCGGCACTTATGATGCCGTTTACGCCCAGAAGCGAGAGGGTGGTATTCGTAACCGACATACTTTCTCCTGTTGGCGTGAGCTTGAAGCGGAAGAGACGGACGTCTGTAGCGCTTGGGAATTGGATGTTGTCTGTTGTTTGACTAAGTGTGTGATTTTGTACAGCAAGAGAACCGGTTATTGTGACCGTCTTGTCGTCACTGCTGTTTGCAACGACGTCGCTTGCACCGTCCGTGTAGAGACTGAGTGCAACGGCGGCTGTGTTTGTGGCACTGAAGGTGGTGTATGAGAGGCCACTGATGGTGAGAGTGTCGCTTGCGGCGAAGTTTGAAGTCACGTCAATGACGAGGACGGAGCCACCACCTTCGTATGAGACAGTACCAGAGACTTTGCCTGAGGCAGTGCCACCAAAGATAGCGGCAGTATCGGTGGTGTCATAGAGCATACGGACGGTTGACGTCGCGATCTTGATACGGATGTCGTTTGCCGAAGTGATAGTTGGTGTTGATTGATCAGCGACGGTCATCTGGCTGATTGCGGTTGCTGATTGGTTCAAGGCAAACGTTTGGTTCGCGAGGGAGGAAAGAGATGCTGTCTGAGCGAAGGTCCAGCAGGTGGTGTTTCCTGTTGAGGTGCTTGTGCCGTCTGCTGCAATAGCGCCAGCGGTGCTGCCACAGGCTGCAGAGTCCTTCACGTCGACGTATGAGACGGCGTACGAGCTTGAGACCGCGAGATTGCTTTGAGTACCAGGGACAGTTGAACGGAGGTAGACCGGTTGTGTTGAGGATCCAGTGACCGTGAGTGTG
>Ga0163144_10014424_pt1 | contig 16405 bp, 7 predicted proteins | sample OliLak19BULKMAT1_FD_123175 | JGI IMG/M metagenome (GOLD analysis project Ga0163144, IMG submission 123175) | Freshwater microbial mat bacterial communities from Lake Vanda, McMurdo Dry Valleys, Antarctica - Oligotrophic Lake LV.19.BULKMAT1 | ecosystem: Environmental > Aquatic > Freshwater > Lake... | reverse complement strand
TGATACGCGTGATCGTGCCGCAGGAACTCAATCGGAGCGAGATGAAGCGGTCCATCGCGAGCTTGAGACGCTGGTAGAACTTGCCGTGGACGCCCGAGATAATCCAGATACAGCCGCACCGCTCGTGATTGAAGTGGTAGGACAATCGGCAAGCCCAGTCGTGACACTGGCTGTCACAACACCGGCGGTCGAATAAACTATTTTTGCAGCAACCACCGTTCTCCACGCCTCCCTGGATGAAGACCCGATGCGGGTCAAATCAAAAAGGAGAACGGTTATGAAACAGACGCTGGTCATCGACAACGCCATCACGAAGGGAGTTCCGTCGCGTTAGGCGGCGGAGCCACGGGAGGGCACGACGATGCAATACGGACTCGACTGCTTAGGATTGGCCCGCTTTGGGAAGGATGCCCTGGATGCATTTCCCAGCGGCTACGCGCTCGGTGTATTCTCCAAAACTTTCGGTGACTCGATGCCGGCCGTGAGGCAACTCGCATCGCGATGTCCGGCGGTGCGGGTGCAATTGATGTGGTCCGACAGCCATACCTTTTCAGACCACGACATCCCGGTGATGAAAGCGGAGGCGCAGCGATGGGATCAATTTGCAAAGGAACACAAAGGGATGAAAGTTTATTTGTCGCCGTTCTGCGAACACAATCTTTCAAATCCGGACCGATACCTGCAGATCGTCAAAGATCTCGCTCCGCATTGCGAGCCGGTGAATTCGGTCTGGAAGGGCTCTCGTAGCGCCAAGTTCACCAATGAAGTACATGGATCGCACAGCCAGCCAGCCGGTGGGAACTACATTTTTTCGTACGATGGATCTGACATCTCGGAAAGCGATGTCGACGGACTCAAGGCGAAACACAAGAACGCCAAGATCTGGTTCGGTTGGACCGCCAACTTCAACGGCAACACCGAGGCGGATACGACCGTGAAGGTGCCGCGTGAGCAGCGCAAGGCGTGGCCCACCGCCAAGTTGATTCGCTCCGTGCGCTACGTCATGCAGAAGTCCAAAGGCATTACGAAACTTCCACCAAACTGGCTTTGGAAGTCCCACGCGGAAGATAAGGGTGCCGGTGACATTCGCGCCAACAAGCCTTGCCTGATCGCTCCGGTGAAGGCCTCCTCGGCAGCGCTGTTGATGAACGGACGCGCGATCGCCACCGCCCCTTACTATGGAGCATTCATCGACGGTCGTTCGCGCTACTACTTCGGTGATTGGGGGTTTGAGATTGCCGAGAAGACCGGCGGCATGCCGCTGGAACTCAGTGTCGGAGGCAAAGTGTACGGCCGAGTGAACCCTGCTTTCCGCGACGGATCCTTCCGCTAAGGCGCTTCACTTAAGACTCCGAATCGAGCCCGTCCGGCGAACCGCCTGACGGGCCGATTTGTTTTTGCAAAACAAGCTTCCCGTTTCGCCTCCTGAGATACACCGCCTCTTCTGAAAGAGGCGATTCGCAAAGGAGAATCTTTATGAACTCAACTATGTCCCGCCGGGATCTTTTCCGCCTCACCGGCGCGTTAGGACTCGCCTCAGCCATTTCCGCCGCAAAGGCCGCGACCGGACTCCTCCGCGTCGCTGTTCTTGACTTCGACACGTCGAAACTCGCCAACGCGAAGAACGTCAACCCGGCCTTGGGAGGCATGATCGCCGAACTTCTGCTGGCCGAACTTTCCAGGCACGGCCGGTTCACCGTAATCGACCGGAATCTGACCCGCAAAGTGATCGACGAACAGAACTTCGCCAACAGCGATCGCGCGGATATGAATGCCGCGGTGAACATCGGGAAATTACTCGCGGCCCAGGCGTTCGTGTCTGGATCTGTCGAGGAGTTCGCGGTCGAACCCCGCGTGGGCAAATTAAAAGCAAGCTGGCGCGAAAAGATCGCGAATCAGGTCGGAGGCATTGCCGGCGACATGATCAACGTCGCGGCCTCACAGGTGGAACGCATCACTGAAAACGCGATCATCCAGGTGAACTACCGCTTGGTTTCGGTCGAGACCAGAGAAGTAATCCATGCGGGAAACACCAACGGTGAAGGATCCAAGTCCAGAACCCGTTTGCCCGGTTCCGCCGGCGGGGCAGCGAACGGAAGCGCCGCGACCGAAGCCCTGCGACTGGCAGTGGGCCGTATGGGTACGGCCTTGTCGCTAGCTGCGGATTCGGCCCGCTTCAACCTCGCAGCGCCACCAACCACAGCCAAGACGAGCGGGTTTGTGCTCTATGTTAACGGACCGACTCTGGTCATCAACCTCGGTTCCCGCGACGGCATGCTGCCTGGTTCGAAACTGTTCGTGAGGCGATCAACGGGGGCAGTGCGGAATGCCGACGGAAACGTCGCATTTCAGGCAATGCAAACTCTCGGATCCATGACAATTCGCGAAGCCCAGGAACAGGGTTCGGCGGGGGTGTTTTCCGGCAGTGAAGCGCCAAAAGTGAATGATATAGTGGAAGTCGATCCGAACAATCGGTAGATATTGTGCGCCCAGGTATTTCGTGAGAGGCTGGGCGCACCAGCTTGGCCTCTTGAATGAAAAAACTGTTCGCGGGTGGAATCGTCCTCTTTTTCCAGGCGCTCCTTCCTGCGCAAGGCATCATCACGACTGTTGCCGGATCGGAATGGCTCTTTCCCTTTCGTACCATTCCAGCCGCCAACGCTCCGCTCGGAGACTTTGAATGTCCGGGCCTCGCCGCCGCTGCTGAAGGCGAATTGTACGTTGCTGATTCCTATAATCTCGTGGTCCATCGGATCGACACCAAAGGCGGTCTAGTGGTGGTGGCAGGCAACGGCGTCATGGACGACAACGGCTTTGAGGGTCCAGCGACGCAGGCGACTCTCTTCTTTCCTTGTTCAGTCAGTCGCGATACTTCGGGCAATTTGTATGTGGTTTCATATAGCCGGATCCGGCGCGTAACTCCTGCGGGGCGGATTGAGAACGTGGCAGGCAACGGCCTGGGCGGTTTTTCGCCGGATGGCACCTCTGCTCTGGATGCGAAGCTGACGTATCCAACGCCGCCCGCGCGCGACTCCTCCGGGGTGCTGTATTTTGGCGACAACGGCAGGATCCGCAAGATCGGAACGGACGGCAGGATCCAGACGATCGCCGGCAGCGGGGTCAGCGGTTACTCCGGTGACGGCGGACCCGCCGTGAGGGCCTCGATTGGGTCGGTTTCAAATGTTGTCGTTGACGGCAAGGGCAATCTCTATTTCGGTGACACAGACGCCCATCGCATTCGCCGGATCTCGCCGGATGGAACCATTTCGACTCTGGCCGGCACAGGGCAACCGATCCATACCGGAGATGGTGGACCGGCAACATCCGCCGGGATTGGCCGACTCTGCGGCATCGCGATCGACTTCACCGGAAACCTCTACGCCGCATCCGCCCAGGTCGTGCGTAAGATCGGGCTGGATGGAGTGATCTCGACGGTAGCGGGTAGCATCGAAGGCGGCGGATCGGGACTTCGGGGATTTCGAGGTGACGGCGGACCCGCCACAAGGGCGCTGCTCGACAATACCTGTGGCGTGGCCGCCGACGGAGTGGGTAATTTATATTTGCAAGATGGAGGCAACCGCCGCATCCGCCATGTGGACGCCGTGACAGGTGTGATTTCAACCATCGCCGGAACCGGCGACTATCGTTTTTCCGGAGATGGTGGACCAGCCTCCGGCGCTTCGCTGAGCAGCCCCGGAACATTGACGTTCGACCCGATCGACAACACTTACTATATTTCCGACGGGCGAAACGGACGGGTACGGCGTGTGGATAGCCGCGGCATGATCCGGACAATTGCCGGCGACCGGCTGCAAACAGCGCTCGAGGAAGGTGCAGATGCGCTACGGTCCACGATCTATGCTCCCGCCGGGGTGGCTGTGGATTCGATCGGGAATGTATTTGTCGCCGATGCCAATTCCTCAAGGGTTTTCAAGGTTGACCCGGAAGGCAGGTTCTACACCTTCGTCATCGGTGGGGGCTTTCGGGGTGATGGAGGTCCGGTGGAGAATGCTCGCATCGGCGTACCCGGGCCGTTGGCGTTCGATTCCGCCGGTAACCTCTACATCGGTGACATCGGCAATTTTCGTATCCGAAAAGTCGCGCCCGATGGCATTATCACAACGATCGCCGGAACGGGAACATCTGGCAATACCGGCGACACTGGGCCAGCGACCCAAGCCAGGTTGAACCTTCCATATGCATTAGCTATCGATGCAGCCGGAACCGTTTACTTCGCCGATGGAGCCGAGCACGTGGTGCGCGCGATCTCAAAGGCGGGTCAGATACGGCGCATCGCCGGCACCGGCGTGGCCGGATTTGCAGGGGACAACGGACCCGCAACCCAGGCGCAGTTGAACCGCCCGTCTGGCTTGGCCGTGGACTCGGCGGGCAATATCTTTATCACTGACTCGGAGAACCAACGAATTCGACGAGTTTCCCCAAGTGGGGTCATCACAACGATCGCAGGGAGAGGTGGTCCGGATGATTTTTCCGGCGACGGCGGACCAGCGACGGCAGCGGCGTTTCGAAATCCTGGTGGGCTTGCCTTCGACCGCTTCGGAAACCTATTCGTCGCGGATACAGGCAATCATCGCATTCGCGCCATTCTTGCTGGCGTTCCCCAGTTTCAGTTATCTCAACGGTCGGTATTGTTCACCGGCCGCAGTGGTGAGGCTGCGCCGCCGTCACAGAAGGTCCAGATCACCGGCTCCGCCCCGGGTTTGCCCTACGGTTCGAGTTTCACCTTGACCGGCGCAACCAGCCGTTGGCTGCAGATCACGCCGAGCCAAGGCCGGATGCCATCGGAACTGACGATCCAGGTCAATCCCGCAAACCTCGATCCGGGGACCTATCGTGGGGAAATCACGGTCGTGTCCTCAAATGCTAATCCACCCTCGCAAAACATTGTTGTGAACTTCGTGGTGGAACGCGGTGGACCTGCCCGTTTGAAGGTCGAGCCAAACGCGGTCGAGGCAGGCAGCGTTGACGGAGGCTCCATTCAAAATCGTCAACTCGCGATCGGAAATAGTGGAGGCGGCTCGCTGCAATATCGAGTGACGGGCCTGAACGTGCCATGGCTCAGTGTCACAAACGAATCGGGCACCGTGCCCCCTGGAGAATCCGCTGTCGTTTCGCTCTCGTTGAACCCTCGTAACCTTCCGCCCGGAACCTATTCGACCGCCCTACAGGTGCAAGGCATTGGCATCTCCTCTCCGGTGAACATCCCGGTTACGATGACCGTCAGCCGTTCGAAACAGAGTATTTTGTTGTCGCAAAGCGGCTTGACCTTCATTGCCGTAGCCGGCGGCGGTCCTCCACCAGCCCAAACCTTCGCGGTGCTCAACGCCGGTGCCGGAAACATGAACTGGACCGTCGAAGCCTCAGTGCTTTCGGGTGACGAACAATGGCTTTCGGTTTCTCCGGAAACGGGTTCCTCCGGTGCGCTGCCGGCGTCCATTCCATTTGTCGAGGTGCGCATCTCGCACCGGAGATTGGAACCCGGAGACTACTACGGGCAAATCGTGGTCCGGTCGCCGGACGCTGACAACACTCCCCAGGTGGTCGGTGTCGTTTTGAACGTGCTGCCTGCTGGCTCCGATCCCGGACCTGTTGTCCGCCCCAATGGCTTGATTTTTGTTTCAACGCCCGAGGTACCGCAGGATGGTTCGCAGGAAGTGGAACTCACGAATCTACTGCAAAATCCCATCGGCTATCAAAGCGGCCGCATTCCCGAAGCGCCCTCGAGCTGGTTCTCTCATGTTCCTGCGCAGGGCAGCCTCGTTCCAGGGAGGCAGAACCGCGTCGTGGTACGGCCGGTTTCGCAGTCACCCGCGCCCGGCATTTACCCTGGTACCCTCACCTTTCAATTCGATGGTGGCATCGCGCGGACCGTCTCGCTTCTTTATATCGTCGTCGGACCCAACGGACCAGCAAAAGCCATCCCGCAGGCCGGCGCGCCATGTATCGCCACTTCGATCAAAGCTTTGTTCACGTTGTTGCCGCCCCCATCGTTGATCAAAGCAGGGAGCCCTTCCACGTTGCAGGTCCGCGCGATCGACGATTGCGGCATTCCCGTCACCAGCGGTCGGGTTTTGGTTAGCTTTTCGAATCCCGATCCAGGTATCGCCCTGACGCATATCGGTCAAGGCAACTGGACGGGCACGTGGACCCCGGGAAATGTGAGTTCTCTCGTGATCTTTCAGGCGATCGTCGAAGATCCACAGCGAAACATTCGTGGTTCAGTGACCTCTTCAGGTGGTGTCCAATTGACTGCCACCGCGCCACAGATCGCGCCCGGTGGCATCGTGAGTTCGGTCAGCCGCGAGCCGTACGCACCACTCGCTCCCGGCAGTCCGGTTACGATTCTCGGACAAAACCTCGCGAATGATTCTGCATTAAACGGACAGCTTCCTTTAGGCAACAAGTTGCAACAAACGGAAGTCTTGATTGGCGGCAAGCTCATGCCGTTGTTTTCAGTCGGCGCATCGAAGATCGAAGGCGTGATGCCCATCGATTTAGAGGTCGACACCCGTCATGCCTTGGTGATCCGCAATGGAGACAGGCAGAGCGTACCGGAGTTGGTGACGCTCGCATCCGCGAAACCCGCCATCTTTACTTTGGATGAAACCGGGAAGGGGCAAGGCCTGGTCTACAGACTCAGTGCGGACCTCGAGCCTGTCCTGGCCGTACCCGGCGCAGGCGCCAGAGTGGGTGAGGTTCTTCGGATTCTTTGCACGGGTCTCTGGCCTCCCAGCGGTTCTGTCGCGGGCGCAGCCGCTCCGGATCCGCCCGTTGTCCTCGATCAACTACCGCAGGTGACCATCGGATCTAGGGATGCGGAGGTGAAGCGATCCTATTTGGCCCCTGGGCTCACCGGCATCTATCACGTCGAAGTGGTTATGCCCGCTTTTTCGGATCCAGGTGAAACCGTGAATGTGACGATGACTGCCGGTGGACAAAAGAGTTCTCCAGTTCTGATTGGAGTTGCGCGATAGCCGCGCTGAACGGGGGCCTAGTCAGCCTAGTCAGCCTTGAGCGAAAGAGGCACGGAGACGAGCATGTTGGTGTCGAGGGGCCTTCGCAAACGGTAGATCCGTTGCGGGCGTACACCAAGTTGGACTCCCCCCGACAGCGCCGCTAATTCCCGTCCGTTCATGGGCTCGGTTCCTCGCGTATTCACGTGATCTTCGACAGAGCCCCATTCCTTCTGCCATTTCCGAATGGTCTCCATTTGAACCACGACGCCCTCTCCCATTCCTGGAATCGGCTTCGGGGCAACGACAACAACGATCTCTTCGGCGACCTGGTTGGTACTTCGGACCAGATTGTAATAAGGCGGATCATCTTCAGCGCCGGGTAGTCGGACGGGCTGTCCAGCATAGATATGGTTATCGCCTGCATGCAATCGCCCCGTTGGAAAGATAAGCTTTGCGGGCGAATAGGCGCCGTTTGCATGCTTTTCACGGGACCACACATACAAGTAGCCAGAACGGCTCGAAGAGACTCCCAAGATCAGACGGTCTTCTTTGCCGATGTGGGATTCCAGGTCGATGCGCGAGGGGATGACTTCGTGGGGCTGCTCTTTTCGCCCCGGACCATGTACAATTTCTTTTGTGCGCGGCTCTACCGGATCGGCTGCCGTGGCGGCGCGAAGTTTCCAAACCGTGACGCCGACCAGAGCCAGATCGGACGGAAGCGCCCGACCTGTTTTGGAAGTTGCGGGAGGCGTGGAGACCCGAGTTGGCGCATTGTTCGGATTACGCAGGCTACCCTTCATGCGGGGTTGATCCTCGAGATCGGCCTGGATTAGTTGGTCCCAAAGCAGCCAAGTATCATTCGATGTCTGAGCTGACAGAACGCCCACAGCGACGGCGATCATGACTGGAAAATATCTGATCATTTTCACATCCTCATTCATTGTGGCAGGTGGATTGCGCCAGTTTGGCCGTTACCCACCGCTATTCGAACAGGAAGGCGCAATCCAATCGGCGAATGGAAATCTTTCCAGCACGATTCCTTCGCTGCGCCTTCCATCGTGAGGAGCTTGTCAATTCTCGTAAAGTGAAAGATACGAAACTCATGCACGTCTTGCGCACTCTAGCTCGCACAGGTGGCGTCTTCGCCTTGACCGCGATGATGCTTCGCCCCTGCATGGGGCAGTCGCCACTGGCAAATCTGGGAGGCAAGATCATGGACCAGCAAACGAGTCAACCTCTCCGTGGTGCCGTTGTGCAACTGGAATCGGAAGGAGGCGCATCGCGCCTGGCGATCATTACTTCCGCGGAAGATGGACGCTTCCTCATCCCGCTGCAGATACCGGGAGCCTATCGGCTTCGGATCACAGCCGCAGGTTATCAGCCGAACCTGATCAGTGAAGTGGACCTGCGAACCGGCGCCCTCGTCGAGTTAGAGATCCTCTTGCGGCCTGCGGCGGATATACTCTCTAGGGGGCGTTTTCGCACGTGGATCCCACAGGGCGGCAGAGAAGTCCTGGTAACCCCCGGCCCGGACTTTAGCAGTGGAGACTCGATGGGTCTGTCGCGGCAGTCCTTGCGTTCTGCCGCCTTGACTCCGACGATTTCGGAATCGATCGGCCCCTTGTGGTTGCGCGAATTGCCTTTGGCCGGGCGAGATGCTTACGCCATGTTGGTGTTTCTGCCTGGAGTATCTTCAGACAGTTCGACTAGTCGCGGTCTTGGATTCACTCCCAATGGCCAACGACCTTCGTCCACCCACTTCCTTCTGGACGGTCAAGAGAACGACGACTCAACCCTCACCGGACCCCGGATTTTGTTGCCTCCTGAGGCAGTTGGCGAATATCGTGCCGCTGTCGGAAATTTCTCCGCTGAGTTTGGCGGAACAACGGGACTCGTTGCGAATGCGATCACCAACTCCGGAACTGAGTCCTGGCATGGCCGAATCTATGGCTATCTCCGCAACGATATCCTGAACGCGAACGATTTTCAACAGAACAGATTGGGGATTCGTCGGGCGCCATTCAAAGAACTGCACCTCGGTGGGAATTGGGGCGGGCCCCTATTGCCCAACAGGCTCTTTGTGTTCGGCTCACTGGAGCGGTTTCGGAGCAGGCGGCGAATGAGCCCTGAAGCGGTGGAGTTGCCCACCCAAGCCTATTCGTTCTACTCAGCCCCGAATAGTTTCGCTCGCTCGATTCTCGACAGATTCGGCGCGGGAGTGATTCTACCGGTTGGCAGATCGTTCCTCCCAACAGGCACGGTCGACATCGCCAAACCCTATTCGCTCAACAACACCGTGGCCCTGTTGCGGATCGATCACAATCCGCAAGCAGCGTCACTGCATACCTTCCTGCGTCTGATGGGTTCCAGACAGGATCGGCCGGACTTCATCTGGTCTCCCTATCCCGGGTTCGGATCTACTTTGTTCCAAACGGCTGGAAGCGCACTCGTCGGCGCGACGGCCCGGCTCGACCAGGACGCAACATTGGAGGTTCGGGGATCCTACGCCATAGACGATACGCTTTGGGACCGTCCTCATCCCGAGGTGCCGACGTTAAGCGCCGGCAATACCCTCCTGCCAGGAAGTCCGGCCTTTTACGCCTACCGCAATCGCAATATGACGTGGCAGCTATCCAATTCTTTGCTGATCTCGCGCGGCGCTCACTTAATCAAACTCGGACTGGCAGGATTGCATCGCCGTCAGGCTTCCCTTCTAACGGCCGGCCGGGATGGCCTATTGGTTTACCCGTCTTTCATCGATTTCGGTGCCGACTGGCCATTGCAATTGCAGGTGTCCGCTCCTCGCGCTGGTGGCGCGGCGGAACCCGCATTCGGACGGGGCTACCGGCTGACGCAATGGTCCGGTTATGCGCAGGACGACTGGCGAATCCGTGAGGGGACGTCGATCTATCTGGGAGTTCGGTATGAGTATTTCGGGGTACCCTCGGCGGCAACACCCGAAACTGTGATTGACGGATTATCGTTTGGCACAGCGCGATTCAAGACGAGCCAGGCGCCTTTGTTTCAACCCGATCGAAACAATTTCGCGTTTCGCACCGGGCTTTCGCAGCGGTTTGGGCAAAGCTCTACCGTACTTCGTGCCGGTTCTGGTGTTTTCTTTGACCGCGGCTTCGACAACCTGTGGCAAACAATTCGTTCCAACGGGCTTATTCTGCAGGCGTTGCCCTTCAATGTGCCGTCAAATCAACTGAAACAGCCGGTGCGGAACATATTGGCATTGAGTAACAGACAAGCGATCTCGTTGGCTTTCCCAGAAGGGGTACTGATTCAATCGGACCTTCGAAGCCCATATACATGGAGCCAATTCGCGACCGTCGAGACAGGTTTGAGCCGTTCCACTTCCGTGACGATGGGTGTGCAGAGTTCGTTGGGGCGAAAGCTGATTACCACCGATCGAATCAACCGCCTGTTTTCAGAAGCGTCGACATTCGACAATCCCCTTGGCCTCTTGAATCCGGCGATGCCGACGGTGGCCTATCGCGGAAATCAAGGCCTATCTTCCTATTGGGCCTTTCAGGCCGGAATACGGCATTCCGCAGGTTCGACGGCCGTGGCGATCCAATACACTTGGAGCCACAATATCGACACTCAAAGCGAGCCTTTGGCCGGCGATTTCTTCGACCTCAACTTTGCGCGGGCTCAGTCCGGCACCGGACGCGATACGACCGCCGCGTTCTCTCGACAGTTCCGGCCGCGCGATGATCGCGGGAGCTCTTCCTTCGATCAGCGCCACGTCTTGTCAGCGGTCGCCACCGCCCCGTTGATCAAAGGATTTCGCGCCGCAGGCTCGTTTTCGATCCGCTCGGGTTTGCCCTATACCGTCTTCACAAAAGGTTCCACCGCCTTCGACAAAGAAACTATTTATGGTCGCCGACCCGACCTTTCGTCCGTGTTGACGACCTACTCCCAATTGGCCGTCGAAGGCGGTAAGCGGATACTGGACCCCGACGCTTTTGCTGAACCCGCAGAAGGCGTTCAGGGGAACGTCGGTCGCAACAGTTTGCGCGAACCTGGGTTCGTTGGGCTGGACGCGTCGATCAGCAGAGCGTTTCAGGTCTGGAAAGGATCAGCCCGCGCACCCCGCTTGATTCTGAGAGCCGACGCTTTCAATCTGTTGAACCATACCAATTTGGGTACGCCGGAGCGCAGCCTCGCCTCCGACGACTTCGGCGTGTCAAAGTATGGCCGCGTCGGGCGTTCGTCTGGATTTCCGGGATTGACACCATTTTCCGAAAGTCCCCGTCAGGTCCAAGTCATGCTGAGGTTGGAATTTTAGAGATGCGCGGCTTAGTTTTCCTCCAACTCGCGTCCTTGGGCGGATTGCTCGCGCAAACGCCTGTCGCCCTTGTCCCAGTCGCATATGTCAAAGAGGCCGGTGATTCGAAGTTGCTTCGTCGCGGCGCACGATATGCCATCACGTTGACACGCGGCGAATTGCTCTATCCCGGCGACCGCATTACGACTCAAGGTTTACAATCATCGACAACCTATCATTGCCCCGCCAAGGAATCCGTTCGCGTCTCGCAGGGTGGATCGTTTCAGGTGGATGCCGATCGTGTGCAAGACGTTGAGGGCCCTTCATCCGCAAGATCGGCGATTCCTTTTTGCCAATTGCCCAGGATTTCACAGGAAGTCTGGAACCAGCCTCGCCATGAGTCTCTGCTTGACCGCAACGCCGCTGTCCCAACCTCAACGGCTTCGGCAGGGGAAATTCGCTCAAGGTTGCCTGCCGGAAGGGAGTCCCTTCTTCAGGAACTCCAACTGGTGGAATCCGCGATACAGCGAGATCCATTGGACGAATTTGCGCGTATCTCCAAAGGCTCGATACTGGAGCAAATCGGACTAACGGCCGCGGCGATCCCTGAATACCAAGCAGTGCAGACGGCACTCGGTGGCGCCGATGTTCGATTCAAGGAAATCGTTCATCGCCTCAGCGCCACGACCGTTCTAGCTTCCAGGCCGCAGCGGCAAGCGGGAGCTCCGACTGGACGAACCTTCGCGGTGCTGACGGGAATCTCCAACTACGGCCGCAAGCAAATGGAACTTCGCTATGCGGACAGGGATGCGGTTGCTTTGCATCAGTTCTTTCGCAGTGACCGCGGTGGCAATGTTCCCGCAGAAAATCTGACGTTGCTCCTGAATGGTGGCGCGACCATGAGCCGAATTCGGGAAGGCATAAAGAGGACGCTCATGGAAAGCGCCCGGCCTGGGGATACGATTGTCTTTTTCTTCTCCGCGCATGGCGACACGGAAAAGGGAACACCGTACCTGGTCCCAATCGATGCAAATCCTGACAATCTTCATGACACGGGCATTGAGATGGGCATGATCGGAAAGCTCCTAGAGTTCGGCGTCGGCAAAGGATGCCGTGTGCTGATCCTGCTGGACGTCTGCCGTGCCGGGTCCGCCATGGGCCAAATCAATGGCAAGGATGTCGGTTACCGTCCCGATTCCGAGGTGCTGGTCCTGTTAGCAACCGAGCCGACCAAGCCGGCGGTTGAGTCGATCCAGTTTGGCGGCGGACACAGCGTCTTCACGTACTTCTTGCTGAAAGGGCTCAATGGCGAAGCGGACGAGGACAGCGACGGCAGAATCGACACCACCGAGCTGGTGGACTACGTCAAGAAAAGCGTCCGCAAGGCGACTGGCAATTGCCAAAAGCCCAATGAGTATCAACCAACCGATTCGTTCACCGTGATTCCGAACCTGCGGCTTGCCGGCATCTCGCTTGGCGGATGGACTCCTCTATCTGGATGCATTCCGCAGCAACGCGCCGATATGTCGCTTACCGCTTCAGCGGAGCCGCTGCGTACAAAGTCGTTGCAACAGCCAGATTCCGTTGCAGAACGCGAATTTCTCGAGAGCCTGCAGGCGGACCCGTTCGATGAGGAGACTGCCTTCATCAAGCTCGCAGCATTAAGGCAACTCTTGCCCCAGACTGACGAACGCTATCGTTCGTACGAGGATCAATTGCGGACTCTATTCCAGGATCGCGGACAGCAAGTGATCCTGCGCTACCTCGAGGGCGAAGCCCGGCCACAGTTGCGCTCGAATTTTGCGGAAGGCGAACGCTTTTACCGGGCGGCTCTTCGTATGGATCCGAATGCCCCGGCGTTGCTCGGTAGACTGTACTTTTGCGTCGGCCGCCTGCTTGTTTTCGACAAACAGTATCCGGCTGCGATCGCCGAGTTGGAGCAAGCCGCGCGGTTCGATCCGAAAGGCCCGTATGTCTATAACGCGCTGGGCATCGCCTATTTTGAACAAGCGAACTTCAAGAAGGCGATCACCGCATTTGAAGAGGCTCAGAGGCTCGCTCCGAAGTGGTTGTATCCGCGCCACAACCTCGCACTCGCGCTTACTGAAGATGGCCAGTTTGATCGCTCAAGAGCGGTCCTGCAGGCGGCGATGAAGCAGTCACCCGATTTGGCCTATTTGCCCTATACTTTGGGATTGCTGGAGGTTCGGTTAAATCGCCGTTCAGAGGCCGTGAGGCTGTTCCGCAAAACGACACAACTGGCACCCGGCGAGGCGTTTGGATACAACGGGCTTGCTTACGCGTTCGCCGCGCAGAACCAGACCAGACGGGCGGAAGAGTTCTATCGCGTTGCGCTTGCCCGGGAACCAGGCTCGGTCGAGGTGAAACATAATCTTGCGCTTCTGTTAGCGCGAATTCACCGTGGTTCAGAGGCCGAGACCCTTTGGAAATCCGCACTGCTGACCGCGCCTGATTTCGCTCCGGCTTTATCGGGTTTATCGGAGTTCTATGCCAATCAAGGTGAGTGGTCGGGATTAATCCCCCTGTCTCGCGCATTGCTTGGCTTGCAGCACGACTACCATCCGGCGAGCATCCTGCTTGCCCGAGCCTTGGTGAAAACTGGCGAGGCCGCAGCGGCTCTCTCGGTTCTGGCGCAGGTCCCCCCGTCAGCCGAGACGCACTTGGTTCAGGGGGACGCTTTTCGATCTTTAGGACAGGAGTCCAAAGCTCTCGAGAGCTATCGGGCAGCGGTAAAGTATTCCACCGTGAAAAGTCCAATTCGGCGTGAAATTGCTGCGAAGTTGAAAGCTCGATGGTTTTGAGATCTTGAGAAGAAATTGATGAGGATTACTCTTTCTTTCCTTTCAGGAATTCGGGTTGTTCGGCCAGTTCGGCCTCATCAATGTAGTTGCGGGCCGATTCCCACTTGGGGATGGCCGACCTGCCGGCGCCGCAGCCTCCGTTGTTTTTCCGGCGTTACGCAGGAATCCGACAAGACGCTGATTTGATGCCGAACTGACGGGAGCGCGTGTTGTAGCCTGAAAGTACTTTGAGAGACTCAGACTGGACGAGCATCGTGCTGTCCAAATTAGTTTTCGAAGCATGGCCAGTCCGCCCGTAAGTCATTGATTCTTTACTGACTCTACAGCAAGCGCAGATGAGGTTCGTGCGCAAATTGGATGCTGTCCAAATTGGGCGACTCCTCGTGGCATCGCATGGCGTCTGGAACCCGGAGCCCGGGAAGAAGCCAGCATCCATCTTGATGTTGTTCTTCCAGGACGTTTCGAGGGACACGATGTTTTTGCTCGTCACATAGTCGACGCCATTGATCGTGAGCGCCAGCGACGCCGTCGGCAGGAGCTTCTCAACCGTCGCGGCCCGGACCGGAGCCAATCATGATGGTCCATGCTTCGACGCCGCACCCGACCTCCGTCCGGTCAAGCACCGCCCCGACCCGGGGCGGATCTGCTCGAGGAAAGAAAAGTAGGGCAGATCCGTGGCGTCGCCGTTCGACGGGATCAGTGGAGCGCAGGTGTGGATGAAGTTGGGCGTCGTGCCCGACTTCACCATTCTGCCCAAGCCGAAGCACATCGCCCACGGCGCCATCCCCTCGACCGTTACTTTCCCGTTCCAAGGCGACCGCTTTCACCAGTCTCATTCACGAGGGTGTACGCGCGGCTCACCGAAGCCAGTCCTTGCGCCGGTCTCCGATCCAATTGGATCGGGCACGCCGCGACGCAGGCGCGACCTGCTGAGTTGGTGGAACCGCTTTCGGAGGGTCTGGTCGCTGTCTGGACATTTGCCCACTTTGTTGCTCCAGAGACATCCAAGTCGACTCCACAAACCGGTCGATGCCGTACACGGCTGCGGCCGCCCGCGCGTACACCCTGCAATCCAGAGCCTCGTTTCGGTCACGGGACTTCTGCCATTCCGGGCGACGATAACCCTTCACGATTCGGGTCACCAACTGTTCGGCCGTGAGTTGCTTGAAGTATTCCTCGCTGTATTTCGGAAAATGGCAATAGCCTGGCGGATGCGGGCAGCCACCTTCCGCTGTCGGCTGGTCGAGACGTAGCCAGCGGTATAGCTCTTCCTTGATCATCGCTGAGTTCACCGGCCAAACCTTGATGCCCCATCGAATTCGCTGCCCACGCGGTCCCACTTCTATTGGCGATGGCTGACTCACTGGAGCCGGCGCGCGCGAGTCGCCTTTGATGACCACCGCGCGGGAGCCCCCCTGCTTTCGGGCCCACGCATAGACTTCCGGTGTGGCATAGCCGGAATCGATGGCGAATTTCACGATCGGCAGCGAGCCACCGGACTCGGTTGAGTAGTGCGTCTCAAGCGAAGCCGCGAGCTTTTTCCACACATCCTCCCCGGAGGTCTGACCGTCAAGCACCAAGTAATCTACCGACCAAGACTCTTTCCCTCGTCCCCAGGCAACCACTTCGGCTTCGATGCGGTCCTTCTGTATGTCGATACCGGCGGTCAGGAATAGCCCGCACTTCGGAACCGTGCCGATTCTGTAGTCCTCGCGGCGATCATATAACCGCTGCCACTCCGGCGCGTCGCCTTGCATCGCCCAGGTCTCGCCGAGGACCGTGTTTCGGAACACCTGGAGCCGGGCTGGATCCGTCAGCGCCTCAACGAACATCCGGGCAGCGTCAGCCCAACTGAACCAACCAACCGGGCTGTACAGACTCGACAGATGGAACCCCGCATGCTTCCCGGGTCCGGGTGATGCCGGTCGCCACTCCCCTCGCGGCAGCATCCATTGTTTCTGGTGATTCTCGATTTCGCCTTGGCAATGTTCGCATATGTAGACAGCCCGGCTCGGCAGGTTCTTTGGCCAGCGGATCTGCGCAAACTTAAGTGTTTGATGTTCGCGGCATAGTGGGCATGGAACCCAGTACCATCGTTGATCGCTGTCCTCGAACGCCGCCTCGATTCGGCTGCGACCGGTGATCTTCGGCGTCGAACACACGAAGATTTTGCGCCGCGCGAACGTCCGCGTGCGCGCCATCGCCAGCGTGATCGGGTCGCCCTCGCCTTCCACATCGCCGGGATAGGCGTCCACTTCGTCGAGGAACAAATACCGCGCCGCCATCGACCGCAGGCCGACCGCGCTGTTCGCGCCGGTCATCACCAGCAC
>Ga0163144_10014423_pt1 | contig 16405 bp, 1 predicted proteins | sample OliLak19BULKMAT1_FD_123175 | JGI IMG/M metagenome (GOLD analysis project Ga0163144, IMG submission 123175) | Freshwater microbial mat bacterial communities from Lake Vanda, McMurdo Dry Valleys, Antarctica - Oligotrophic Lake LV.19.BULKMAT1 | ecosystem: Environmental > Aquatic > Freshwater > Lake... | reverse complement strand
GGGATCAATCCGCGCGCCGCGGCTGAGCTGGCTAAACGAACCGCCGCTGATGCGCTGGAATCGAGACAGTGTCAGCGTGCGCGTGCCTTCGCGGAACTCAAAGGTGCTGTGGCCGGCGGCGTAATTGAGCGGGGCGATTTGCGCGATCAGGCGCACGCTTTGTTCGGTGGTATTAAATGGCGTGAGGCGCAGCTGCTCGGGGTTTGCTTCGGTGCTAAAGGTGATGCCGAACGCCAACGTGGCAATGCTTGAGAGCTGCAATCCGAAGTCCGGCGGCTGCACAGAGAGCGTCGCACGCAGCTCGGCTGGGTCGGCGCCTGCGGTGAGCTCAAATTCAAATCGGCCTGGGGCGGTTGGCACGGGTACCGATGCGCTACCGCCTGCGATGGTTAGCACAATCGGGCCCACTTCAGCCGGGCTTAAGGGGGAGATGGTGACCCGATACGGTGCGCTCGGTTCGCTGCGTGCGATCACCGCGCGGATTGCAAAGCGGCCTGGTACGCCGGTACCGACCAGAGCGGCCGGTAGGGTGGTGTCGAGGCCTTCGGCTTGCTGAAGCAGATAGCGGGAATCGTAAAAACCCACGCCGAGCTGGGCTGAGCCTAAGCGCGCGGTACACAGCGCCGGATTGCCGATGTCGCTGCGCGTGGAAAAACGCCAAGTGGCGTCGGTTGCGCCGACGATTTGCGCGCGAACCAGAAAGGCAACGCCTGGAATGTTGCCCGCGACGGCCCCGGCGATCGTTGCCGGAGTGCGTGTGCTGAACAAGCTGATCGAGGGTCGGGTGCAGGTGTTGCCACTCAGACTGAGTGCGTCGGCGGGACAATCGGCAAGCTTGAAAACCGTCGGTGGCACGCCGCCTAAGGTGCAATCGGTGCCGGTGACTTCGGCGCTTAACGTGATCGGCACGTTGGCGATGCGGTTACCAAAGCGGTCGGCGGCCCCGACGGCCAGATCGGCAAAGCTCTGCGCGTTGACCCCTGGACCCATCCCCGGAAACAGCACGCTATCTTGCGGATTGCTGGAACTTAACAGCACTTGGCTGGCTGGTCCGGCACGCACATAGGCCCGATACGGGACACCCGACAACAGCGTGCCACGGGCGGATTCGGCGGTGACGTCGATCGATGAAAGACCGAGGAAATCAGGCTCAGGCAAACCTGGCAGGCGCTGCGTGACGCCGAAATTGCCGAGCAGAGTGCCCAACTTAAGATCTACCCGCGCATCTCCAAAGCGATCCGTGGACACCTCAGCGAAAAGCGCGCCCCCATCGAAACGCGCGGTGCCCTCGCGCAGCACGAAACGCACGGCAGCGCCCTGCACGGGGCGGCCGCTTTCATCGACGACGGTTGCTTTGAGCGGCCGTGGCAAGAGCGTATCCACAGGGCCAATTTGATCTTGCGCGGCGCTGTCGAGTACCAGCAAAGCGCCGGCGCTTGCGTCGGGATTGGGCTCCAAGGCATATGGATCACCTAGGGTGCGCACCAGGTCTTGCAAAAACCAGGCCTCGGGTGGCGTGACGCTCAAGCCGCCAGCGTAGCGGCCGCTTAGAAAATAGCCGCTCTCCCCGCTAAGCGGGCGGGCGACGCGCCAGGCGCTGAAGGTGTTGCTGGCTTGAACAATTTCGCTCTGCGGCAGCTCAACTTCGAAGCCATCTGCGAGCCAGCGTTGCACGTCGGCAAGCACCAGGGGTGGGTGATTCAAACCGCTGGGCAAAGGGTTGCCGGCGGGGATCTTGATCAGCGCGATTTGACGCGCGTGCGCCAGGCGCATGCCGCGATCAGCAGACACCGCTTCGACATTCCACTGATCGGCAAATACCTGCGCCTCCAGCGCGCTGCCTACCAGCGCAGTTAGCGTGAGGAAATCGCGTTCACTGGCAGGCGTTGAATCCAGCGTGATCGGCTCTAGCGGTTTGAGCGCGGCATCCAGGGCGACTCCTTTGAAGCGCAACGATTCAAGCAGTCCCGAGCGCTCAATCGGGTCGAGTTGAATCATTGCCCAGAACGCTTGCGGTAGCGGGGTGACGACCAGCACGTCGGTGATTTGCGCGAGCCGGGCTTCGCGCGTGCGCCACAGAGTTGCGTAGCTATTCACAAAGTTCCACAGCAAACGAGCCGCACGGGTTTCAATCGAGGCACCGGGCGCTAATGGGGCGACGCTGACCGAATCGAGCGGGCTTGATACGTACAAGGCGGCCAGCGCGCCAGCGCGCATTCGTTGGCTGGTTGATGCGTCGCCTGCGCGCGAGCTCAATGTAGTTTGCACGTCGATCAACGAGCCGAGCGCAATCGCGCGTTCGCCGACCTTAAAAAGCTGGCCGTTGATGTACAGCGCGACGCGCACTTTGAGCAAATAGCTAGGCGCAGAAAGCAGGCCGCCGTAAGCGCGCGCAAGCTCGCTATCTGCTTCGCTCGCGGGCACGTAGCCGAGTGACGCGGGCTGATTGAGCACAGCCGATAGCGGCGCGCTGACGTTCAGAACCTCATCGCTACCTTGGGTAATGCGCAAGGCAAAGCGGTTTAGCTCCATTGGGTCAAGGCTGGCTGATTCACGCAGCACGCGAATTTCTTTGACCGGGAGTTCGGTTGGCAGCACCTCAAGATTCTCTTCACTTAAGCGCCGGTTGCCGACGACGGTGGCGAGCTGTGGCGCCCCGGGCTGGCCGTTCAAATAGGCTTGCAGCTGCGTTTCCAGGCGCTCTAGCGGCGTGTCGGTCGCGGCGCTGCGCAAGTGGGCCGACACAACTGCATCGCTTGAAAGCTGCGCACGGCTGAGCAAGCGGTTGCTTAGACGCTGCTCATAGCGCTTAAACCATGGGCTAAGCGGGACCCAGGTGGGATCGGAGTTATCGACTGAGACGCCACGGTAGTTTCCCAGCGGCAGGCGCGCGCTAACCCAGGTGTGTTCCATTTGAATGGCACTGATCGAGCCGCCTGTCAGCACCGGTTCGGCCGCAATTCCAGCTGCTTGCAGCGCGCGCAGCGCCTGCGATGGCGAGAGCCCCATGGCGCCCTGCAGGACCTCAGTAGGCACTTCTACCACACCGCTGACATAGCGAGCTGGTGCAGCCGACGCGCGCAGCAGCGCGACTAGAAGTTGCGCTTGATCGACATCATTTCCGCGCTTCGTTGCCAGCACTTGCTCTGGCGTCTTGCGCGCACCTGCGTACCACTCAGTTTCGATCTGGCTGCGTACAAAATCGAAGATGCGCGCGTAGTCGCGGCCAAGATCGGCTGCTTGCGCAAGCACCGTATCGGCCAGCGGCGCGCCTGAGTTGGCGGCAAAATCCGCCAGCGCCGGTTCAACCTCCGTCGGCGTTCGATAGCTCGTTTGCACAGCGTCGCCCGTAGGCAGTGCGCGCGGTGACAGGGCCAAACGGCGGACCGGTGGGTCAATTCCCAAAATGGGGCTCAAGGTGAGCGGCAGATCGGCCGTGAGCTGGCCGGCGAGACGCGCCAGGTGTTCGTTGGCTCGCGGCAGATCTGCGCCATCGAGCAACTGCAACGCGCGATCAATGCTGTGCTCAAGTTGGCTCAAGCGCAATTCGAGCGCCGAGCGCTGACCCTGCAGCCGCGCCCGTGCGGATCCAGCGCCGACGCTGGTCAGGTGGGCGTCTACCTTCTCGAGCGAACGGCGCGTTTGTTGAATTTCAGCGCGCAGCGCTAACGCTGCCGAGCGCGTCGGCTCAAACGATGGCTGCTTAGCGGATTGAGTTTGGATGGCATGCAGCAAACGCGCGCTCGCCGATCGCAAAACCTGATTGGTTGGCGTCGCTGACACTTGTTTATCGCTGCCGTGCTGATCGAGCGCCGAGAACAGTGCCACTGGGCCTGAGCCTTCCAATAAACGCTGGTAGGCGACTTGCTGATCAAGCAGTTTCGGTTGCGCAAACGCTAGGCCTGCGACGCTTAGCACTGTGCAGGCCAGCGCGCCTCGAACAAACCGATCCTTAAGCACGATGAGCACTCCGCGCGCGGTGGCGGGCGTTGAACGCACCCACTCCCAAAATGAGCAGCATCATCAAAATCAGCGCGTGAGTGCTGACGGTATCAATCGGCTTGATTGCTGCGGTTATTCCGCGAATTCTGAGCAGCACCACCTGTGAGAAGTCACCGGCTGAGTTGCTGGCGCGGAAGTAGTACTCATTTTGGCCTTCGGCTACCGCAGTGCCGGCAAACACAAACTCTCCGCGTGCATTCGCCGTTACGGTGCGCTGAGCGCCGAGGAGAGTCATGCGCACTTCAGCACTTGGCTCGGTTAGGCCGCGAATATCGACGTTGCCGGTATTGCGCACGATTTGGTCGACTGGATCGGTGATCGTCAACGGCAGTTCAGCGGCGACGCGAAACGGCACGCTTGCCGATTCCGTGCGGTTGTCCCACGCATCAAACGCACGCGCTTGCACCGTGTGGCTCCCGGCGACCAAAGACGGCAGCGGAATTGTCCAAGCGTCTGGCGTTAAGGGCAGCGTAACTGCTGGCAGCCAGCTGCCTTGGCCGAGCTTGAATTCGACTCGGGCGATGCTTGAAATTCGATCCGTGGCGATGGCAACCAGTGGGTCGCCGGTCACCAGCACCGCATTACTTACCGGAACCGACACGCGCACAAGCGGTGCTTCACGATCGGCGAACACGAAGCTGCGCCGCGCGATCAGGCGCTCGACAGTGCTGCGCTCGCTCGGCAGCGTCGCGCTGAGACGCGCCTCTAATTCACCCACCGGCCATCCGGTCGTTTTTGCGCTGTGTGCCCGCTTGCCGCTGGCACCGACTGGTAAATCGGTGACGAAATTAAGTTCGGTCAATGCGCGACCATCGGGGGCATGTACGCTCAATCGCATGGGCACCTGGCTCAACGAGACATTGCCCGTGTAGCGCCAACTTCCGCTCATTTCCAAGCCATTGAAGGCGACCAGCTCAGGCTTGGGCACGACCAAATCACCGGCCAAATCGAAGGCCGGTCGACCTTCGTAGGTGACGGAAATGGAGCGCGTTGGGCCAAGGTTGCCGGCCACATCCATTGCGCGCGCGCTGATGATGTTGAGCCCCAACTCGAGCAGCATGCTCGCCTGAAACTGACCCTGTGCGTTGGCGGTGCGCTGTATCGCTTGCGCGCCCAAGGTCAGAGTGACTTGCGCTTGCGGCTCGGTCAGCCCGCTCACCAGCGTCTCGTTTTTAAGCAACACCGCGCCGTTGAGCGGATGGGTAATGCTGACATCGGGCGGTGTGCGATCGATCTCGAAGCGCGCCTCAGCGTTGCTTGCGTTGCCGGCCGCATCCGTTGAGGAAACTCGCAACACATGCGCCCCGTCGCTTGAAATCGGCGTACCGAGGACGTACGGCGCGCCGTCGAGGCTGAGGACGTTGGTCAGCGGTGAGGCGTCAGTGATAGCAATCTGCGGGGTGACAATCTGGTTGCTGAGGCCGCTGGGAATCGCGCTGATGCTAATTACCGGCGCGGTACGGTCGATGTAGAACTCACGCGCAGCGCTCAGACCGACATTTCCAGCCGAGTCAGTGGCGCGTACTTCGGCGCGCCTCAATCCTTCTGGCAAGCCCAACAGGCGCGCACCGTAGCGATTGACTTGGCCTAGCGTCGGGCTTAAGGACTGCCACAGGCCGGTGTCGATGCGCACCTCGGCTAGAGCAATCGCACTCAAGGCGTCGGAGGCCTCGGCTGCGAGATCGGCGTCGCGCTGATAGCTATTCACCAGCGGCGCAAGAATGGACACAAGCGGTGGGCTGCGGTCTTCAATGCGCACGCTGCGCACATCTAAATCGACCCAAGCGCTCACGCCCTGGGTTGAAGTGAGTTCGGCCGACAGTTTGATGGTCAGCTCACCGATGGCATAGCCAACGGTTGGAAACTCGAAAGCGCCCCCGCTGGAAGCCTGTGCGTTTAGGTTCAGCACGAAGCTGCGCTCGGCGAGCATTTGCGCACCGCGCAGAAGGCTCACTCGCCCGGGCAGATTTTGCGCGGTCAGATTCGACACGTTGCGCACTTGATAAGCCGCCGTCAGCGGGCTTGCGTGTGCGATCGCGGCAGGCACCGTGAGAGTGCCGGTCAGGGTGATTCCCGCATTGGTGCGATATTCGACGTCGCGTGTGGTCTCAGGCCCGGTATTGCCCGCTCGATCGGTGGCGCGCGCAGCGAGGCGATTGGCGCCGGCCACTAAGGTAAATACCGGGATTTGAAAGCCGCCGCTTGCGTTAGCGTCCAAGCTGATTGAGCCGCTGGGGGCGCGGACCTCAACCCGAGCGAGCGCGTCAGTGCTGCCGATGACCGGCGTTCGATCAGTCAAGAAAATCTGATTTTGCGCAGGCTCAAAGAGCACAACTTGCGGCGGCGTGCGATCCACTTCAAAGCGAATCTCGCGGCTGGCTGAGTTGTTAACGACGTCACGCGCGATGACGCTCAGCGTGTAGCGGCCGTCATTGGCGATCGGCGTGCCCGACATGTACGGCGAGCCGTTAAGGCGGATTTCCGTTGAGGCCAGGTGCAAATCAGTAACGGTGATCGTAGGCGCTGGAATTTGGTTGGTCAGCGCGCCGTCCAAAATACCGGTGATCAGGATCAGCGGCGGGGTTTGATCGGACACAAACGAAACGCTGGCCGAGCTGGCGTTGTTGGCGCTGTCAACGGCACGGAAAAGGGCGCTGAGCGATCCTTCCCGCAGCGTTTGTGGCGCGCTTTCGTACTCATCAGTGCTGCCGATGCGCGCTAGCTCTAATGCTGCTGCGCCATCTACCGAGACGCTTACCAAGTCGACACTTGAGTCGGCGTCGCTCGCGCGGGCACGCAAGCGCAAGCTCGCACCAACGACCTCGGCGGGCAGTGGCCTCAGCGCTGCGAGCAGCGGCGCCGTGCGATCCACCAGGCGCAGCGCGGCGCTATCGAGTTCGAGCCAATTGGCCCCCTGCTGGGCCTCAAGCTGCAGGGTGTAATTGCCCAACGCGAGGCCAATCGTTGGCATCGCCCAGGTGGCCGCGAAGGTGCTGTTCGGCGCGAAGCTGTGGGTATAGGACTGCACAATAATTGGGGCCGCCACGCCCGCCCTCAGCAAGCGCGCGCGCAATGCCTGATCCGGGCGCGGCGTGGCGCCGCGATGTTCAACTGAGATCGCCACGTTCAACGGTGCTAGAGGCGGCACTTGGGCGAACGCAGGGGTGATCGATCCCAGCAACGTTTGCGTTAAATCGTCGGTGCGCGTCACGCTGATCTGCACCCAAGCAGACTCATTGCCAGCTAGATCGCGGGCTTTTGCGCGCAGCGTGTTAACGCCGGTTTGCAGCGGCACGCTCAAAAACCGGAACTCGCCGTTTGCTGCTGCGACGCCGCTGGCTGAATAAGTGCCCACTTCGAGATTGATACTTGCCTGCGGATCGGAAGCGGTTAGCACGGAAATATTGTCGCTGGCGATGCTCGCGCCGTTGAGTGGCTCGCGGATAGCGATAGGCGGGGCCTGCGTGTCAATGATGAAAGTGAGTTCGCGCTCGGCTGCGTTGCCCGCTTGATCAACCGCGCGCACCGCGAGCCGATAGGTGCCGTCGGCTGTCAGGGTCGTGCCGGAGATAAACGCCTGGCCGTTGAGCTTGATCTCGCTCGATTCCAAGTGGTTGTCAGTGACGCTGATCACAGGGGTTAGAGCGGTGCGGCTGAGTTGACCGTTGCTGACACCCGTGATTGCAATCAACGGTGGCGTGGTATCGACGGTAAAGGTCCTACGCTCGGAGATCGACTCGTTGCCGGCTACGTCTTGGGCGCGGTAGCGCACGCGGTGGCTGCCCTCCGCCAGTGCGCTCACGCTGAGGCCAAATTCGCTCGGACTAAACGCCGCAGCACTTTGCCAGCCGGCGTCGTTGATCTCCACAAACACTTGGCCAACGGCTGAATCTTGATCGGTAATGCGCGCGTTGGTGACAACTGGAAGTCGCAGAATGGCGCCAGCAATAGGCACCAGTTGCTCAATGTCGGGCGGGTCCAAGTCGACAATTTGCAGGGTATCAATCGCCAGCGTGCGCTCTTCGCCGGAATCGCTGCTGGGCTTTCCGGTGAGCACCAGCACGTAGTTACCCAACGGCAGGTTCAGGGCACCAAGGTCCATTGGAATTGCCTGCTCAGAGGACGGCGCGACGTTAAGCGTGCGTGCCACTCGCGTGAGCTCAGTCAAGCCCGGGACCGCCAGCGCACGCGCGGTCGCGTTGAGCGCAAGTGGCGCACTGGCGTTGCGATTGCGCAACAGAAATTGGGCCGTGCCAGGGCGGCGAATACCAATGGTCCGGCTGGGGCTTACGGTGATGGCCCCGGCAAGCGGATCGACACTCGCACCAAGAAGTTCAAACGAGGCTTGAGCCTCAGCGGCTGCTTGCGTGGACACCAGCGTCAGGCGCGCGCTGTAGACGCCGACCGGCAGGGTGCTGAGCTCAAGCGTTGCCAACTGGCGCAGGCGCGCTCCCGGCAATAGTGCACCTAGGCTAAAGCTACGATCCAATACGAGCGCGCCCAGTGGATTGCGTATTTCGAGCTTGAGCTGGGCTTGACGCAGGAGCGCGTTGCCGGCGACGTAGTCGAGCTGCAGGTCGAGCTTGGCCATCTCGCCTTGCTGATACGTCGGCTGTTGCGGGCGCAAACCGACCGTCACCGTCGCTGTTTCTGCAACTTGAAAGGCAATCTGGCGCGTTGCGACCGGAACGTCACCGACCTGCGGCAGAAGCCGCGCGCGGATCGCGTAGCTGGCTGCGAGCACCGCGGCGGGCAAATGGCTGATGGAACGCTCGAAGCGCTGTGCGCTTGCCAAAGTCAGCGGCTCGCTACCCAGCGCCACTAACTGCGCACCGGCGCTATCGAGGATCTCCAGCGTCAAACGCCCGCCAAATTGTGCGCCGGGGTTAAACACGCCAAGCGTTCCGCGTAGTGGCTCGTTCGGCGCCAACAGCGTGCGCTCAACGCTCAAGCTCAAGGTCGGCACGCCGCTGGCGCTTATGGTCAGCACGCCCGCGGCCGCGTTGTTGTTCTCGTTGCTTTCGCGCACTTGATCGCTGGGGTCGACTTGAGCATTCAGCACGTAGCTGCCGATCTGGGTAAGCGTGCCTAAATCTAGCGCGACTACGACCGAGCTTGCGGCGTTCAGGGAGCTGGGCAGTGTCGGCGTAAAGCTACGTGAACTGCCGTCGGGCGCGCGCAGCGAGAACTCGGCGCCTAACGGACTCGCTGGCGCCACGCCGAGATTGCGCACGGTGATCTGCGCGCGATATGCGGCACCCGGCGGGCCGGCGGCTGGCAAAAACCGAATGTCGGCTGCAACGATTGAAAGGTCTGGCAAGGCTTGCACAACGGGTTGAAGCTCAATAGCAGCCGATGGCGCGCCGGCATTGCCTTGCACATCGCGCGCGCTGAGCGTGAAGCGCTGATTGCTAGCAGTCGGAACCTGTGCCGGGAAACACGCCGTTCCCGCGAACTCGGTTTGTAAGATGCTCGAGCCGACGCGACGCAGTAACGTGTTGGTGCGTGCGAAAGTTAGCGATTCGACGGTGCTTGGGCTGTCGAGTCGATGGCGCAATGCAGCGCTTTCGAGATCGTATATGTCCACGCGACTTGCGTACTGAAGCAGCAGCGCGCGGCCATCTGGCGCAAATTGCAGCCCAAGCGGCGCAGGCACACCGGTCAACAGCTTCCTTGCTGTGGCGCTTGCTTCCTTTGGCAATAGCCAAATATCAGCCGCGGCACTCGCGGCAAGGGCATAGGCGAGCCCGGAATAGCTGTTGTGTGCGGGTGCAATCGGCAGTGCCGCGCTCGCTATCGTTTCGATCAACGCGTCATCGGCGCGAATGCGCAGCAGAGTTCCGTTGCTTAAAGTGGCAAATGCGTGGCGATCATCGTCGCTCCACACGCTCAAGCGCGGGTCAAGGGTGACGCCATTCGGAAAACTCAACTTTCGCACGCTATTGCCGAGCGCTAGGAACTGACCGTCACCCATCGGCGGTGGTCGAGATCCACTCAACAGCAGATTGCGACCGCTTGGGCTGACGCGGAACTCATAGATCACGCTAAAGAGGTCTGATACATCGACAACGCGTTCAGCACCCGTGGCTGGATTGAGCTCGTATAGGTTGTAGTCGGCGTAACTCAACACCCAAAGACTGCGGCCAAATCGCGACCACTGCGGCCGCACGCCGGTGCGCGCAGCGCGAACCTGTGTGCCGCCGTTGAGTGGTTCAAAAAAAGCGCTGCTGCCAGTGAATTGGAATACCGATCCGCCCCACGGCGAGAACAAAAGCGCCTCGCTTGAAATGAGTTCGCGAGCGCGCTCAGTTCGTTCGCTGCTAGCAGTGACCGAGGGGTTCACCGCTTCGCCGTCGCGGCTCAACGTGACCATCGCGCCGGCTTCGGTGGTTCCGCAGAACCTCACTAATGAGGCATCCCAAGCGATCGTGGCGGGTGCTCCGGCGATTGCAGTAAATCGCGGCGCTGACGGTGATTGGGTATCGCGTGGCGTGCCCGCAACCGGGTCGGATTGGCCGCTTGGATTCCCGCTGGCATCGAGCGCTTCAACGGTGTAGTGATAAATGGTGCCGTTGACCAGAGGCGCATCGTCGAGGCTCAAGCCGGTGGGACGCGCAACCTCCACAAACGGCCCGGCTTGCGCGAGGGCACGACGCAAAATATAGCGAACGCTCGCTGGGCCGCTCGTGGCTGGTGCCCAATTCACGCGCAGCCCGCTGCCGGCCGTCAAACTCTGGACAGAGGTGATGCGCGGCACGCCCGGGGCATTCACCGCCACATTCAGTACTACCTCATTTGACGGCTCGCTTTGGTTGCCAACGCGGTCAAACGCGCTGATCCGATACCGATACTGGCCGTTGCGCAGATCTTGGTCGCGATAGCTGCGCGGCGCGCTAGCTGCAATCGCGCCGACCGGCGAGCCATCGCGACTGAGCAAATAGCGTTCAACGTCCGACGCGCTACTCGCCGTCCAAGTCAACACCGTATCGCGCATCTGAACCGTGCCGCTCAACACAACCGCCGGCGGCGGGTCGGCATCACCCAATTGGATCAACGCCGGTGGCGTGCTGTCGGCACTCTCGAAGCCGCCGAGATTTTGCGCGCGCAGCGTGTAACTAAAGCGGCCCTCGGTCACCGTATCGATCGTGCTCAGCGTGGTCAGCAGCGGGCGCTCGAGCAAACGCACCGAGGCAATTGCGGGCTGGCTGGCCGGCGTCGGCCGACTCAACAAGTCCAAACGCAGGCGATCGGTTCGATACGGCATTGGGAACGTAAAGCGCTGCGAGCGCTCGACGATCGCGCTGCGTCTCTCGATCAAGATCCAAGCGCGCGAATCCCACGCATACAGCGCAACCGCATCAGCCAAGGTAGCGGTAGCTAAAAAGTCAACTTCCAGCACCGTCAGAGGGCGCGCGGCTGAGAGCAGAATCTGCAATGAAACCGCAGGTAGCGCGAGCGCGTCACCATTGATAGTGGGCTGCCAAGCGCTGAGTGGATCCGCGTCGATGGCACGCGCAGGGTTGCCACCGGCGCTTGAAGTGGCGGTCAAGCTTGCGCCGGTTGGGGCATCATCGGCGCGAGCTTGGCCGTTGCGAAACAGCCGATAGCCCGCGACATTCGGGCTCGGACTCGCCTGCCACGCGAGGGCCACCGACGGCGCAGTGAGCGCGGCGGAAACGTTACTCGGTGGCGCCGGTATCGACTGACGGTCAACTACCAAACTGGCCTCGCGGCTGACATTGCCAGCAGCGTCTTCAGCCAGCGCCAAAATCGTGTTGAGCCCGGCAGTGAGCGGCAATGCGGCCACACTGAATGCGCCGCTTGAATCAGACATGAGCGGCGGGTTATCAAAAGCAACCACGCCGTTGCGTACCCGCAAGCGCACCGAAGCGGGCACCGGCAGCTGCCCCGCTTGCACGATGCTGGGCAGGAGGGTCGGTGTAAATGGCTGTTCAAGGCCGATGGAGAACACCCGAGCCAGCGCTAAGTTCGAGGCCTCCGAGCGGTTGTTCGATTGATCTACCGCAAGCACTCGATAGACATAGCTGCCGTCCGCGCGATCGGCGTCTAGTCGCTCGAGGGCAGTGATAGGCGCGGGCGTTATCAGCTCAAACGTAGACGAACCGCTCAGCGCGCGCTCAACCAGATAACCGCGCAAATCAGGCGCCACCACGCGCGCCCAGCCCACCAACACCTGCCCACCGGTCGCGCGCGCCACGACAGCGGTCGGGGCCAGCGGCGCGGTTTGATCAATTGCCTCAACGTTAAGCTGCGCGGGCGTTGGATCTGCCCGTCCACCGCGGTCGGTAGCGAGTGCACGGATTTCATAGCGCCCAAGCTGTCCGTTTGGCGGCGTAAACGTCAGCCGGTAGGGACGCTGGGTGAGAAGCTCGCCCAGCGGCACGAAAGCGCCCTGACCCTGCGGACGATAAGTAAAGCGTACATCGCGAATGTCGAGATCCAAGCTTTCGGTCAGCAATTCAACCGAATCACTAAAGCGCGCGAAGTTCTCGGGCGAGACGAAAATTAAGTCCGGCGCATGTGTGTCAAGCGCAATCACTGCGGGCAACGACGGCGGCGAGACATTGCCTGCTTGGTCGACTGCATAAACCACGTAGCTCAGCTCTCCGTCTGGCTGCGGGGAGTCGAGCAACTGCAGCAGCGTAATCGCCAACGGGCGCAAGTCCGCTGGAACGTCACCATTGATAGCACCCAACACGGCGCCGTTACGGAATACCACGTAGCCGAGCAGATCCGCTTCTGTATTGGGGTTCCAGCGCGCGCGAACGCCAGCGCTTTCAGCCGTAGCTGTGACGCCGGTTGGCGCTGCAGGGGGAAGGTTGTTGATCTCAGCTTGATTGACCACATTGGACACATTCCCATCGGTGTCGCGTGCGCTCAAGGCCACTTGGTAGCGCGCGCCCTCCGGGAGAAGACGCGTGTCCCATTCGGCTATCGGGCCGCCAGAAACTGCCTGCGCTGATTCCGCCAAAACGATTGCCGTGCCCCCTGCAAGCGGCGTCGCAATCAGCGTGAAACCTTCGAAATCGGTGTCACTAAAAGCTCGCCCGAGTAACGTGTAAACACCTGCGATGCGCTCGTTGTTGCTCGGCGCATCTAAACGCGCCTCGGGTGCCGTGCGATCAATGCGCGCACGCGCTAAATTGCTGTCTGCGCTTTGATTGCCAGCCTGATCAACCGCGCGTACCAAATAGAAATAGTCGCCTTCGAGCAAGTCTAGATCGCGCAACTGAGTGGTCGTGATGGGCTGTGAAGTAATTTTTACCGCGCCGCGAAACACCAAATAACCCCGCAAGTCGACGGCTGTAGATGCCGTCCAAGTCAAGTCGACATGGCGTCGCTCAGTCACGCGCGCATTGAGCGCAAGCGGCGCGTCCGGTGGCACGGAATCAATGCGGAAATCGACTTTGCGCGTGGTGCTCAAGCCGACCAGGTCGCGCGCTATCACGCGAATTGAGTAGTCGCCTTCAAGGCTTCCGGTTAGCTCAGCGAGCCGGCTATTGGCCGCCATATTGGCGTTGCCCTCAGCGAGCGGCGACCAAACATCGTTAAGCACCCCGGCTGAATCGGCCACTTCGACCGAATATTTCTCAAGATTCAAGTCGTTGACCTGCCCCAGCACCCCCAGCGGCGTGCCCACTAGCGCGGCGGTTTGCGGCTGGCTGATAACAATGACCGGCGGCGTGCCATCCAGGCGAATCGGACGGCTGACCTCGGATAGATTGCCCGCCAGATCCTCGGCGCTCAACTTTAGTGAGTAGCTGCCGTCGGGCTCAACCGGCCGATAGGTGAAAAGCCGGCCTAAGGTAACCGGGTTGGTTTGGGTGCCCAGCGCAATAACAGCACCAGCCGCAGGAACTAACGTCAGGCGGTAGTTTTTAAAGTGCGCATCGCTCGCCGTGCCCTCAATGGCTACCTCTGTAGTTGGGGCGCGCTTAATAAGCTGATTGGCCGTGGGGAGCGTAAGTAGCGCGGTGGGCGAGGTGCAGTCCAACGTGAAATCTTTGAGTGCCTCGCTGCGATTTCCAGCTAAATCAAACGCTTGGACCTTAGCAGTATGGGCGATTTCCTCCAGGCCGGTAAGCGTCAGCAAATCGTAGCGACCCGCGTAATCTTCGCGAAGTTCACGAATCAGCACGCCTGAACTATTGCGCAAATCGCCGACAAAACGCTCAAAGTTTAAGTCGCTCACCTCGAACGAAACTTGCTCTGTGCAGCGCGCCCACTCGCCCGTCGGAGACAGCACCCGCGCGATCGGGGCCAGCGTATCAATGGTTATCCCGACCTCGGCGATCTCAGTGCTAGCGCCGATCTTGAGCGACGCGCGCACCGTGTAATCCCTATCAACTAGCAAAACACCGTTGGCGCGGCCATCCCAGCTAATGGTGCGCGGGCCAATGCCCACTTGCTGCGCTGGCAAAGGCGTGGCAGTTACAGTGCTGCCGGCCGGATCCAGAACTTGCACCAGCAGTTCCCCGGCTTGACGCACATCGAGGATCAGCGCGGTGCGGTCTTTAACGCCATCATCGTTGGGCGAGAACACCGATGGGAGTGCGGACAGCGTCGCAATTCAGCCCAAGCCCGGCTCAAGCCGAACAGGCCGCGACAGACTAATTACATTGCCCCAAAAATCACTAGCTTCCAGTCGAATACTTACATTTCCGTTGATGCCGTTTCTTGGCCAAGCTGCTAGTTCGCGATCCAAATTCCGAGGCGTTGGCCGAGTAGAGAAGGCCAGCTGAAGCGGTGCGGGAATCTCCGAGCCGCTGAGAGTAACCTCGTAACTTAAAAACTCGCTTTTTGGTCCCTCCGCCGTATCTGGATCATAAGCACTACCTCTGATGTTAAGAATTGGCGCGACCAAGATTGCATTCCGCGCCGGGTGCGACATAAGTATCAGCGGCGGCGTCCGGTCTATTGTCACATTGTGGTAAACCTCGCCTATGTTGCCGCATTCGTCTACTCCTTCCGTCTTGAGCACATACTCGCCATCGGGGAACGGCACACCGTTAAGCCTGCCGTCAAACTCGTTCACGAACGAGCCGTTTTGAAAAGTGGCTGGAATTAAAATATTAAACTCCGAATCCAACTTTGCACGTATATAAGTAGTTATCCTGAGCCGTTCAAGCGCCAGATAGCTAATTGCAACAGTTTGATAATTTGCGCTGCCGGCTGGGGCCAAAATAAGGTCCGAAGCAAGTCGCGGCTCGCCAATCTTAAAAGGATGCCTCGGCACAGCACTTATCAATGTGAACTCAGCTTTAGCGTCCACATCTGCCACCACTCTGGCACACGCCGAGCTCACGCCCCTCGGCAGGCTGTTATCAACTGTCGTCGCACTAAAAAGAAATTGGGTTGGTCCACTGCCATTAGCATTGTATTGATAGAGGGCGTCGTCGCGCGCGTTGAAGATACTCCCTGGATGCCTTTCATCTATCGGCGCGGCTGTGGCCGAATCTTCGCCAAACTTAACAGAATCAACCACGCCGTCTACAGCCCGCACCTCGCCCACAATACGACGACAAATTTTTTCACCCGGCCTAGGTGACACGATGGCAATCGTCATAGATGTCTTCGCAATCATTGCTACACCTTCGGCGTAATCTTCGCGATTATCGGAAGTTGTAGTGATAAGGCGAAAGCGCGCGCCGAGCGGCGATAGCGCTGCAACGTCAACCATTCCTGCAATGGCGAAGGGCGAATCAGTCGTCAATTGGTCGACAACAGTAACTTGCTCGCCATTGCCACTCAATGGAATGGCCACTATCTTTGCTCGTTTATATCTCGGCAATCCAGGCCCACTTCCTTTCAATAGGAAATTCTGACTCGGAGCATTTCCGCAAAATACTGGTGGCGCTCTCTCGACCTGCAACTTCAAACCGCACGACACAAAAAAGGGTCCGATGGTAAACCCTTGTCCACTTCCATCCACCCCGGAAACAGTGGCTTGTAGCAAATCCGTTGAAAGGTTGCTGGGGACTACAAACCTAAGATTATTACTGGCCTGATCGAACTGCCCATCAATCGTTAAAGCCGCATAGCTTAATTTCAACCGGTGTATTGGCGTAGCCCATACATTTGGAATGCCAACAATACATTCGGGGCGGCCAGGGCTCGGTAATACCACTGCACGCGCCAAACGAACTTTGACCGGCATCGTCACGAATGCTGGTTCAGCGATATTGCGAACCCGCAGCAATATCGGACCTATAGGCAGGCTGGAAAAATCTGGAAGTGCGATGTGCCCGACGTTGAGGAGGTCTGTCGTGAATGAACTCGCCACTGCTTGCCAGTCACTAGATTCTTCGGTCTTCCATTGGACCTCGTAGTTCGCTTTCACTCGACCCGTGTCGATAAATGCGATGTGATCGCCGGGGAAAAT
>Ga0163144_10014422_pt1 | contig 16405 bp, 16 predicted proteins | sample OliLak19BULKMAT1_FD_123175 | JGI IMG/M metagenome (GOLD analysis project Ga0163144, IMG submission 123175) | Freshwater microbial mat bacterial communities from Lake Vanda, McMurdo Dry Valleys, Antarctica - Oligotrophic Lake LV.19.BULKMAT1 | ecosystem: Environmental > Aquatic > Freshwater >... | reverse complement strand
ATTTGGAGAGTTCTTCGATCTTCTTCGTCAAATCCGCAATCGTTTTGTCGGCCTGAGCAAGTGCCTTTGTAAGATTCTCGATACAATCGCATAGCGCTCCGATGTCAACCGGTTTGCCCTGTTTCACTGCTTTGCGTATTTCCATTGCGTCCATGCAAAGTTCATAGCAAAAATCGTCGAACCAATGCTATGCGAATGACACAAAATGGACAGCTACAATTAAAGTGCCCGGTACAACTGGCGGAATTTCGCTCAACAACCATCTTCAAAATACCCACCCACTTGAGGTCTTTCGGCAAGGTCCATTTTGATAGTGAAATCCCCTTCACCCAGCTCTTCATTCCTCTCAATAGTGTACGAAAACCTGTTGCCATCCGCCTGTTCATCGACCACGATATCGCCAATTTTAACATCTGATTTGTTGCCCACCAATTTAAAATTGAGAGTCTTAGGCCATACCGATTTCATCGAGTCGACATTTCCGAGCGCCATTTGTTCAGGGTATACACCCATTCCATGAGTGATCTTGAAATTTAAATTAAACTCTAACTTTTCATTGTTAGGAGGTCCCACTTGAATGATCCCTCGCTCGCTATGCAAGCCAACTCCGTGACTTGAAACATCGACAGAAAAAACGAAGGTTTGCCCCGGAGGGATGGTAACGGCATGGAAATCGGTTGACATACAGCTGCAACTCAGCTTTAGTGCATTTAAGGAAACTTCATGCTTTTGCCTATTCCTCACCGAGATTTTTTGGTTCGTAACGAGTCCTTTCTCGAAACTTCCCATGTCCATTTTGCTCTCAACTAAACTCACCCCCTGATGTTCTTTGCAGCCACAAATGAACATCGCCAATGAGACGCAAAGAACAGACGTGATTTCGTTCTTGAAAAATTTCGAAAAAACCAGCGTTTTTCTCCTTAGAAATGCAATCGGCGATAAAAGTAGAAGCCCGAGGATGCAAAAAACGAAGATGTTCATATCGTTGCCCTCAGTGTCCCGACCAATAAACTGAATTGGAAGCATGGTATTCTCATCGAGAGTGATCTCGCTGGATTCGGGGGTTCCCTTCGCAAAATCGCAAACAATAATTCCGTTTGCGCTAGTTGCTAAAAAAAACACGTAATGCCCCGGTGAATCCTCGTTCCCGCGTGTCAACAGAACAATCGCCGCCCCATCACTCGACGCTGCGCGTGTCAGATAATCCCTCACCTTGTTCGAAGACTTGTTGTTTAGTTTGAAAGAAGTAACTGAACATCCGGCCTCTTCAAACAATTGTCTGAGTTCCGACATTGAAGACGTCGCTTTTCGACATAGCACACTCCATCCCGACAATTTGGAATAGTCTATGTTGAGTTTCGGCAGGACAGCCCGTGCGGCTTCCGCACCGCAGGGCAGCGACGCAGTTTTAGTTGGCGCAAGCTGACCTACCGCCAAAGACGAAGTCAAGACGAAGCATATTATAGAAACCCAATACGAACCAATCACATATGGGATAGGTTGCATGGTTTCACTCCGCTGACTTAGTATCGGAATTCTTGCTAATAACCGAACGCCTCCAAAACAAAAAATACAAAGCGGCGACGATCAATCCGTTAAAGGACAAAAACCAAGTAAGCCCCCATTTATTTTGTGGCTTTGGAATATACGGACTTAATTTAACCATTTCCTCGGGGGAGAATGGTATGTAGCTGTTAAGCTCGTCCAGAACAATTCGGTCTGTGCCGACTCGCGTGGACGATTCTCCTGGCCCGCCAAATCCGGTGCCAGTAGGGTTGTTCCACAACCACAATCCCTTGTAGTCAATCGGGAGTGGCTCGACCGATGTTATGTTCACGGAAATGGAACGATCATCAAATTGATAGAAGACCTCCGTAGGAATAACGCGACCGTCTATAATTTTCAATTGTTTTACAGTGCGACCCCCAATGGATTTTCGAATAACAAAGGCGGCGTCACCTTCAATCATTTTTTCCGCCGAAATAATTTGAAACGTAGGTTCAAATATTGCGATCCCTTCAAACCAAAGGTCCATGTAGTCTGTGAGTTGGAACCGAACCCTTTTCGCCTTGACGCCGAAAACCTCCTCCTCTCCAAGCTCGACAACTTTAACCTGACTTGAAAACGACTTAGAAGCCAAACAATATTGGTCAGAGTCATGCCCGTAAACGCCTAAATGCGTAACATGATGGAATGCCTCGCAAACCTTATTTCGGATCAAATGCCCGGTTTCAAGGTGTATTTCGCTCAAGACGATTCCAGCTGCCCTACCGGTCATGAATCGCCTCTCGAAATGACCTACAACGCCGTCCCTCCGAATCCAAGCCTCAGCTATCAATTTCTCTTGTGACAGATGAGGCTCTCCAGGATTGTCAACAATCATCTCAATCGACATGGGCCTAAGCCCACCAGACTCGCCAGCTCTACCATATAAAGCTCGAATGTGGTGAGTGGTTTCCACACCTCCATTCGGGCTATTTACAACAACACCCTCGACAATTAATCCCTCATATGCTCTGGTTGCAAGTCTTATTTTCTCAATAATCTCAATCTCAGATGTTGCCCATTCTCGCATTGAAATCACCCTTCCGCCATGCAACTCTACTGGCAATTTTTGTATGTCCCAGCGCATTCTATGTGCGCCTGCGCTCCAGGTGCCGGGTGCGCAAACTCTACCCATGTTGGCCCTTGGCCTGCTGTACACATCAATGTGATACATGGGGGGCATGCTGCGTTTGTACTTATTGAGCAAGTTGAGGTACCTGGGCTAGGCCAAGTGCTACATTCTTGGCCAGTATGAGCGGGGCAGACAGTTTTTTTGATTTTCTACCCAGCATCACTAACCGAACAATTCGCTCCCTCTTGAATTTCACTCGTGCCACACGTATTTGCACGCGATTGGCAGTAGTAATAGGCAAAAATTCCCGCGCCCGATAGGCGCCCCTCCTCTGACGGGGAAATAACCTCGGACTCCCGGCCAGATAACAGATAATAACTGTTACCACATACTGCAAAAACCGTTAACGCAAAAATCCAGAACTTATTCTTTCTCATGCTTTCCCTTCCGATGTTTTGACCAATTACCCAATTTCCGACCAGACATTCCGCGCAGAGTTCTGGCGCAAAAGTTTCTTTAGCTTATCAACATGCACTTAGTCTGGCAAGGTTAGCAACTAAGAAATTTGGAATCGTGCGAGCAAATCTAGCCTATCCGCCCATCCGAATTTATCGAAAGCGTTCAGGCTCGAGCGTTTGCTTTCCTCAGGGGTGAATCCGGTAAACGACTACCACGGGTGTGATCCAGTCGTCAGGACTTGCGTTCAGCAGGATTCGCAATTTGGTTCGAAATTCGGCTGATAGTGCATGATCCCTTAGGGTGCTATCCTGCTCCGCCCAAGGCTCTGGATGAAAGAGGCCTCGTGAAACGATCAATATTTTGACCGACCTCGATGTTGATGAGTGCTTGTCGTATGCCGTGCCGGTTTCTTTTCGAGCTCGAAGGAACTCTTCCAGTAAAGCCTCGCTCGGAACTTGCAAGGATTCCGTAAACCATGCTCGCCCGTGTCCAGACAAAACTCCGTAGACTTCCTGCTTTTCTTCTGGACGCAATCGCTGTTGGTCTCTTAGCCAGGAAGAGATGAAGAATAGATCTTGGCCGTAATCAAAGTTGCTGTCGTTGAGTGCTATTGGAATTCGCCGTGCCCCACCGAATAAAGGATTTACGTAAGAGTAGTGAAATGCATAGTTGCCGATGAATTCGGCTGCAATCATCGAAATTAGGAGAGCATGGACAGCAGCACACCGTAACCCTCGAAGGCAATCAAGCCCAGCACATGCACAAAGATAAATCAGGGGTAAGCATGGGATGAGATAGCGGACATTCCAAACAAGATTTGCTTGAGTGGCCATGAAGCATCCAAAATAAACAATGTAAAGGAAGCTAAACCAAATTATTTCGCTTCGATAGCAACTAGCAGCCTGCTTTTTCGTGTTAGAAATCGCATTGGGTTGCCGAAATCGCGTCAGAACTAAGAGCGCAATTCTGAGACCGATCGTTATCCAGACCGCTAGTTGTTCCTTCATGAAATACCCAACAATAAAGTACCAGTGAATTGCACCTGGAATGCGACTTCCGAGGAGGTATGCGCCGCGCGGACTGTCCATATCAGCCATCTGTTGATCTACTCCCTCGAGGAACGAACGCGGAAAGGGCGATGGCAAGTTTCGGATCAAGCCAATTGCTCCTTGTCTTCCCCAGGAATCCTCCTCATTTGTTTCCCTGATAAAAGAAGTTGCGTTGCTAATGAAGTCGTGCTTCCCAAGCGTCCAGCCCGTCTCTTGAAACAGGTAGATCGCATTTACCGTGACGCAAGCAACCAAAGCGTGCAATAACCAACGCGGTGCAACGAATAATATTTTGCTTCTCAATGATTGCCGAATCTCCGAATCCCTATTGATTGTTTGTGGATTATCTGGGTGAGTTTTGCGAATCATTGTCGACACCCACCCCATTGGTACGGATAGATGAACCATAAATGGATAAACCAAGTAAAGTGGTCCAAAAGTGAATTTTGATCCCAATGCCAGCCCCCACGCCAGACCAGTCAGCGCAAATTGGCGCCAGGAAGGTTCGCGCCAAAGCGCCATTGTCCGCCAAAGGATGAATACCATGGCCACTCCACAAAGTCCATCAGCCGAAACCACCCAGCCGTGCCCCAGGAGTAGTGGAGAAGAGCACCAAAACAATTGGATAAGTAATCGGGAGTGTGGATTCCATGGAGATGTGATTTTCCAAAGCAAGAAAGCTCCAACAAGCACCAAGGGTATTCGGGCCAAGCGTGCAAAAATAAGCGACTGAATAAAGGTATCGCGATTCCTTGCCAACAATCGGTTGCCCAAGTCAAACTCGGGACGATAACGGTTGGTGAAAGTCGTTGAGGACGGAGGAATCGGATCAAAATTAAGGTCTGGCTGACTAGAAACTGCGATTGCTGTAATCCACTTGTCCACTTGCTGAGCGGAGGGTTGACCTTGAAAAACCCCGGATCCGCATATTTGTATAAAGCGACTCCGCTCGCGAAATGGGCAGGCTCATCAAACAGCGGCGAAGAGTGGATGGCTGACCAACCCAAAAGGAGGGTCATAACGATATTCGACACCAACGCTGCACCAGCATTCCAATTCAAATAGGTACGTAAAGGCATTTTGTAAGTCGATGTTTGCAATTGTTGGTACTTTTGTTGCTGGGCTGTGGATCAAAGTCTAACTGTATTTTTGAATCGTCAAACAGTCTCGCCAGTTGGCTGTAAACCGTGATCGTTCGACAAGCTGTTAACGTCAGCTGTCACCGAGTCGAATCAAGCCCGAGAGGTCACGCCACCAAGAAGAGTGAAACGCATTTTGAACCCAAATTTTCGGGTGGCAGAAGGTGCTATTCGTGCCGCATGCACCTGACTGGAATCCTAACAACTTCGTTTTTGTCAAAAGACACGTCAATCCATCCATCCAACAACGTTTGCAATTTACTCCAGTCTATCGATACCTCTACGCATTCTCCGTCATTGGAGCAAACAATGGCTACATTGCTTCCGGAAATTTTTTCAATTCGAAACGCCGCATCATTTTTCGCTTCAAATCGAACAATTCGCTTGCTTGATTTGACGTCTTTTCCTTCGTTCTCAAAAAAAACAACTTTGCTGGAAACGGTTTCACTGAGCAAATGGGGGCGATGGTCACTTTTTTAAAGACACTGAACGATCCATTTTTCACTTCGATTGAGCAGCTAAATGCTTCGGAGACATTTGGGTAGTGAGGCAACAAACACTGAAGGTTGACCCTTGCGGCACGATGTCGTACACCTTCGTTCCAGCTAACATTCGTAGGCTCGACAAGACTTACTTCTACACGCGGGTCATCACAGTAGACCGAGATCGGTACGGATTTTCCCTTGTCGTTAATGTCCAATTCAAATACTTCATTTGCATAATCCCCAGGTTGAGCCGAGATAACCTCATCCGTCGACGATTTCCAAGCGATAGGAACTCGCGTTTTTACAGTAAGCTCGCAAGTTACCGTTGATTTCGCCAGTTTCACCAATACGGTCTCTGTTCGCTCGCCGTTTCCTTGACTAAACGGCAAAGAAACGACAATTTTTCCGCTTTCGCCCGGCCTAACCGCGTCAGGAACGAAAATGCAATCAGTGCACCCACATGACCGCGACAACAACTGGCCTTCCACGGTTTCTTTCGTCGCATTTGTAAATGAAAACTCATGGGAAAAATTGCGATGAGACATAGAGTCAACAAATGTCGGTCCAATCACGAATTCTCGCTTAAATCCTGACCCTGATGTATCTGTCTCCAAGTAAACATCGTCTTGTCGACGCACGCAGCCAAAGCAGATTAGCACTACGACATGCATCAAAATCAAGTAACCTAAATTCATGCACTAGCGCCTCAAAAATTGCCGATAGAAGGCTATCACCCCAAGAACCAAAGCCGAAATCGCGAGAAACATCCCAGCACTCGCACTATCGGAGGCTTTGGGTTCTACAAATGGTTCGGTGCTCGCCAAATCCTCATCCCGAGTCTCAAGAAGATTGAAGCGACGACTTTGCCCTTTACCCTCCGCTCTCCGAAGCCCCGAAATTTCGGTATGTGGCGGGACTTGTTGTGAGAAGTCCTCGTCACTCTCAACTTCTCGCAATTCCGTCGCCCTCCACTGATGAACAGTGTATTTGCCCTTTGGGTTTTTCATCAAATGAAATACAGTCGACGGTACAGGGCCAGATTTCATTTCTTTGATGTCTTTGGCCAGCGAAATTGAGAAATAGTCATTTCCATTTGGCAGCTTATTCGTGAGTTCAACACTTTCGATAAATGGAACGGAGTACCCCGTACTCACACGCACAATTTTTGTTGCCGACATTCCTGCCAACTTTCCATTAATCCTAACTAACACACCGCCCAACACTTCCGTAGAGACAGCTGTACTCATTTGCTCCTCCGCCAAGTCTTTAGACAACGATAGCGGTGGACGGTACGACTCAGGGAAAATAAAGAGGGGCTGAACCATTCCATCAAAATAGGAGGCCATGGATTGCGCAACACTTTCCCCATGGTCCCGCCTGCCAATCGAAACAAGAGATTGCGATGGATTACCCTCAGGATCTCTCAAATCAGAAAAGTACTTACTATTCATCACGACGTCATGAGGCTGTCTCTTGATTTTGCGAATCCCATTTGCAATGTCCTTTGAAAGAGGAGGCAAAACAAAAGTCCGACTAAACCGTAAGCCATCACCCTTCTTTACAAGAACACCGTTTGATTGAAGCGTCAGCTCACAGTCGCCACTCAAGGTCGCCTCAACAGATTCGCACTCGCCGGTCCGATACTCATATTCAGCAAAAAAAGATATGTCCGAATGCCAACTGTCGCAGGCAGCCACTAGTATCCCATATGTGGCATCCCCATCTGCGGAACACAATCGCGAATCAAGCGCATACGACAAAAAAACCGATCCGATCACAACCGCAAGAAATCTCATCCGCGCCCCCGACTCTCAACGCCACAATTCATCGAAGTAATCCCACTCGCTACTGGAAAACACAGGACGTGTGCGTTGTTTCCTCATCTAAAGAAACCCCAACACATCCAACATTGGACCAGTAGGTTGTAACCAAACAGGTTTCGTCTATCTCACTGCGCTGGCAGGTCCCGCCACTAAGAGGGACGCACCCGTGATAAGCCTTGTCCTTGCTTTCCATCGACTGAAACCTAAACACCGTCTCAGCCCCATCACCATTTGCGGCGCCTCCTTCCTCGTTTCTGCAAGGAAACGCGTAGCATTCCTCCGCCCTTCCCGTCACAGACCGAATTACGTATCCGCAGATGCGACCATTAGTACCACTGCCGATACTTTTTTTGAAGCAAAAAATCAAATGCAATCCCTACTACCAGAAAAGCCAGAGCAATACTCACAACTCGCATTTCAAGACTCCACAGAAAGAGTAACAGAGATCAAACTATCAGCCTCTTACAATCAAACCTTGTTTTAACGCTACTGTCAAGGGGTGCAATCCCGTTTATCGTGCGAAGGATTGTTGAAAATCATTGGTTATTCTGCTACCGAAGTCGCAGCCTCCAGTTTTTTCGCCCTTTCCTTGAACACTAGCTTGAAGTCTTCTGTCCCGTTTTGACGCCTCGAAACGCGGGTGGCAGCGATCCTTTCGTCCCATCGATTGCTTATCAATACACTCCGAAGTTGTAACATTGCTTCTGCATTCTCGGCGCGCCAGTGAGTTCCATTGGACTTTAGTCTCTGATTGATGACTCGCCTAACGCTGCTCTCGATCGCACCACTTCCCATCGGTACGCCCGACAGTTTGAATCGGGAGTAATCAAGTCGATTCGCATTGCCGTGTGTTCGAAGATAGTTCAACTCTCGATCGAAATCGCTCTTTGCACTTCCTGCCAGTGGTGTCGGAAGTTTATTCGAAAAATCCTCGAGCCTAGCAACCACTTGTTGCCAATTGCCATTGCGTAGCTTGGTTCGCAATCGTCGGTATTGTCTTCGGGTGAATCTGCTATCCATTCTTAACGACTTGATCGCAACGTACACGTGATGGACGGCATGGCAACAATCCAGCACTTGCTCGATCATGACCGTCTTAGGAATCTTAGCCTTTGCGATGATTTCAGGAATGCGTTCCCATATCCATGTTGCACCATCACATACGAAACAAAGGCTCTTGGCTTCCGCGATTCCCATTCGATGCAGATGCATGGCTACTATCAATGCAACACGATCTGGGCCATCAAACGTACCGTCGAGCGTGCAGCCAGATTCCTTATCCAAATTGCCTTCGTCATCATGTACAAAAATCCGAATCAGTTTCGGTTCGCGCCAGTTGTAAAAAATCTGACGCCTGACCTTCTTTGCACGTTTTGATCTGCCAGGAGTGTCCATGTCCAAATCGTGGACCCCAGCCCCTTGTATATCTAAAACAGGAATGTTGAACCCGATAATTCCCGAGCGAATTCGTGTTCTGCCGCCATCCATTTGAACGCTAACTCGCTTGCCTTTGAGCTCGGAAGTTGTCTTCAAATTCCCCTTAACGAATCCTTGGAGTTCTCGCTCTCTCAGGTTTAGCAGGCTGACCCCACAATCGATTCCGATTCTCCGAACCGCTTTGGGATCTAACGAGATTCCTTGTCGCTCTAACTCTTGATGTGCGATGTCGATCGAAGGGGCCAACGTGACCGCGCGAGCTACACGGCTTTGGAAGTAAGGTGACTCGGACTTCATAAATCCGAACTGGCTCATTTCGATATCGAGCCCCGAAACATGTGTGGATTTTTCGTCATTGTCAGAAGTTCGACGAACAGGTTCGCAATATTGTGTCGACACTTTGAAATCAAAACCACATGCGAGTGAGAGGGACATCATTCGTGGCCTTCCTTTGGTCAGTGGACAAGCGTATTGCTGACGAACTTCTTCGGCACGTTGATCGAACGATGGCTCCTTTAGAGTCTTTGCGATGAGGCCACAGACAATCATGCCAGCCCCTTGTTGGAAAACGTTTAGAACCTCGGATTCGATCGTTTCCAGACAGCTGGGGTCCTCGGTCAAACGTCGCTGCCAGTCGGGAATGCTTTGGCCATTAAGCTTTCCAATAAAGGCATGCAGAGGAACCGCAGTATCGAGAATTCGTTGCAAATCCGGATTGTTCAAAAATAGATCTCCCATGATACTTGCCTCCATGCAAGTAGCTGTTCGTGAAAACAAATCGTGAGATCATTACACGGTTCAAGCAATCGAATCTAAATTCGCATCAAGTAATCCGCACCTAAAATAAGATAGCATTCCAAATGTGGCGTCGGAAAAACGGGATCGCACCCGTGCCGAAGTGAAATCACTCTGCTCAATCGTCTCAGCCATGGCTGCTCGAATTGGGTTTAGATCGACATAGGCCGAACAAGCCAACAACGTCGCTTCGTCGAGAATCCGAACAGCCCGATAGCGGCCTTGGAAAAATCTCCCAACTTCGCGATCTTCTTTGTTGGCTCTGGTACCAATGTTTTGGCAGAGCAAACGCATCCACCACGCGACATCGCTCAGCCTTGTTCGAATTGTCGCGACTTTCTCAGGATCATTTCGAATCGAGTTCAGTTCGAACTCATTCGGCTCTTTGGCGGACCGGTCTTCGTTCTTGCGTTTGGGACAGAGCATCAACCAACGTCTCGCCACGTCCGTGTCATCCCAATTCGCAACAACATCCGGTCTGGATCGCAAAATCAAATGAAAATGATTGGAAAGAATCGCCATCGAGAGCAAGTCAATTCCAAAGTTCGCAGCCTGCGTTTTCAATTGATCTTCAATCCAAACCTTGCGATGGTCGAAGTTCTTTCCGGAGACGGGATCGAATCCAAAAAGAAAACAGCGACGTGTCACCGTGTCACCCTTCCGATGACGTGCAAGATTGCAACCTCGGATGGAACAAACAATTCAGCACGCGCAAGTCGGATCATAGCAAGCAGCTCCCAAAAAGAACTCCAAGCTACCCTGAATTACTAACCAGATTGAACCAAGTTCCCATCGGTAGATCAACCACACCCCTCGAAATAAGGGGCTACCACCCCCCCAGCATTGACGTGTGTCCCTTTGCTCCCCTTCGGCATGGGGCCGGGACGGGAGGCTTCGATCCACGCCATACCGGTACACCGGTGGACGAATGATGTTCGTGATTCACACAGCCTCGGGTTGCTGGGGATAGCAGTTGATCATGGTAAACCTATCGCTACAGTCGCAACATATATCTGGTCAGGCAAGCTCATGCATGAGTTGGATTCACTTTCACGTAAAAAGTTTTTAGCTACGCGAGAGCAAGCAGTAATTTGGGAACCCGAGCAATGCAATCAAAATTGAATTCGCGATCCATTGTGCTGAACCGGCATTATCGTATCTCCGGTCGCAAGCATCGATTCGTCAAAGCAATAAGATTGCGAAAATATCGATCAATCTCGAAGCGTTTCATCGCCTCTCGGGAACAATCGATAAACTACCACGACTGGCGTGATCCAAAAATCGGGCGGATGGGAGAGCAGCTCTTGAACCAAAAGCAGTTCTTCTGCATCCACCGGATCATCCCCGAGTTTGCTGTTTCCAACTGCCCACGGTTCGGGATGAAACAACCCTCGCGAAAAGATCACCACATCTTCCATGGGTTCGACGCGATTACGGCCCTTAACTTCCTTCTTAGCCTGAATAGCCTTTTGAAGAATCGCGACTGTGGCGGGTTCCACCATTCCTTCAAGCCAATAGCAACCATGACCCGACAAGACACCGTAGACCTTGGAAGATTTGGAAGCACTCGACTTCGCTTGATGTCGTTCCACCCAATCACGAGCATAGAACAGATCTTGTCCGTAGTCAAAATTGCTGTCGTTGAGCGCGATCGGCACGCGATGCGAGCCACCAAACAAAGGATTAATGTATGAAAAATGATGAGGGAAATTAAACAGGAACTCAATGAGGGCAACCGAAATGATCGTCATAAATAGTAGATCGAACGTTCTGGATTTGCCAGCAGTATCTCCTGTTGGAATAATCCCTTTGGTTGCGAATCGGATTTCAAAAGAAGGCACCGAGAACGACACAAGTAGATAGATCAGGGGCAGGGCCGGAATCAAGTATCGCACATTCCGAACCAGATTTGCCTGAGTTGTCATAAACAAGCCAAACACCAACAAAAAGAATGCGCAAAACGAACGAACCGAACGATCATGCTGCTGAATCGAACCCGAGGCGTTAGCCGACAGAGTAGAACGATTGTCCTCAATCGTTCCGGAATCTTCGCAAACCACCAAACTCTTCCGAACAATCGCCCTGCCATGAAAAAACCAACGCAACCTACTTGACAACAGTGGAGCAAGGAAGCAAAGCAGTCCGATCATGGTGGCTAAGAGTAAAGCAAGCTGTTCCTTCATCGCGTATCCCACCAAGTAAAACCAATGGATCTCGCCAGGGACACGACTTCCGAGAATATAAGCACCTCGTGGCCGATCCATGTCCGCCATCTGCTGATCGACTCCTACCAGGAACGACCGGGGGAAAGGAGAGGGGATCATAGCCACAAACGACTTGGCGTGCTTAACGGCTGCCCAGTCCGTCTCAGCCGGTTTTGTCAGCGAGCGAAACGTCATGCCGATGAAGTCATGTTTCTCGATCGGCATTGCAGTCTCATGAAACAAGTACAGCGTATTGATAACGAGACAAGCGACCGCGGCGTGGAGGAACCAATATCGGCTAACGAATAGCAACCGCCGAAGAACCGAAACCGGCACATCGTTGTGCTGAGCATCTGGTCGCGTTAGCATCGACGACGTCCATCCTTTCGAAGCACACAGATGAACGCCCAGCGGGTACAGTAGAACCAAAGGGCCGAAAGTGAACTTCGTTCCGATCGCCAGTCCCCAGGCCAACCCGGAAATAGCAAACCCTAACCAAGTAGGATTCTTCCAAAGCACAACGGTAGTCCATAAAATAAAGCACATGGCAACGCCACAAAGCGCATCGGCGGAAACAATCCAGCCATGCCCCAAGATCAAAGGTGAAGTACACCAAAGGACTTGGCACAACAGTCGCTTTGTCGTCAGCCATTGGTTCGTCAGTTGCCACAGCATCCAGGATGCAAATAAAAAGAAAGGGACACGAGCCAGTCGGGAGATGACCAACGCAGAGAAATAGGATTGATCCCGATTCAGTTCCAGCAAGGAATCCCCGGCAATAAACTCGGGCCTCGCCGCGTTCGGGAAGCTTGAAGAGGACACAACTTTCGGCATGCTCAAGTCCGGCGACAGAAGCGAGGAACATGCTGTGATCCACTTATTAACAGGCGGGTTGACCTTAAAATAGCCAGCATCGGCATGTTGAGCCAAGATAATGCCACTTGCGAAATGCGCCGTTTCGTCGAATGGGGGAGACGAACGTAACGAGCAATTGACGAAAGCCAAAAGCATTGCCCCGTTCGCAGCCAATCCGATTGCGAGCGGCCAGGCGCCAAAGCGGCTGAACAAAGTAGAGTCGTGTAGGTTGAACATGTGCGCACCTACTTCAGCGTAAGGTTTGAAGATCATTTCTAGAGCAAGGCCCTTTCCTCCATCCTCTACTAGCGAGAAAATCACAAAAATCACAAAAAACCTTGTCGCCGAATGCCAAAAACATCGCAGTCTATTAAAACCACGTCGAGCGGGCAATCTGTTGTCGATACTAGCTTTTTTACGTCGAATTCAAAGGGTAGAAAATGAATTTCATGAAAATTTCAGTTCTAGCAAGTGCGTTGTTTTGTATTGGTTCCGGTGCAGGAGCTGGGAAAGCTGCAAATTGCACATCAGGCTCGAGGTCATGTAGTTTTGTGATTGGTGGCGGAGACTGTTGCGTTACTGTTACGTCTTTGACGGACTTGACAGGATGGGTTGGGAGCGGCAGGCCGCAATGGATAGTACACCCAACCCAAACGTTTTGTGGAACAACCGTGGTCAGATACCTTTTTACGGACTGTCGATTACTGACTTCAATTCGTTGCGGATCTCCAGCAAGTGCTAGCTGCACATAGTTGCGTAGTAAAAAACTTTCGGAATCACAAACCGAGTGGCAAGGGAATGTTGCAAATGTTTCTTCGGTATTCCGTTTGTTTCTTCGAAGCGGAATATTTTCCACAGTATTAAGGTTTGTCGGAATGTGTCGTTTTTTGAAACTGTTGTTTTCTTGTGCCGTTGAACTAATTTTTAGTGCCGGTTTCGCAGCGGGTCAAGTAGATTCGGTTATTCTTGGCTCGATGGGTAATGTTAAGACGATCGGTTCGTTTGAATTTGAGGTCACCGAGGAAGTATCAATGCCGAAGTCAAGTGCAATTGAAGCTTCCAGGCATCGCTTTCGGCAGTCTGGAGACCTTACTCGTAGCGACCTTTTTATGAGCAACGTTGGGGATCCGGTTATGATTTTTGCCTATGACGGTGTTCGTTTTCAGAATTTCGATCTTGGAATGGACGCACTTTCGTTTAGTAGCAGCAACAGATTTCCTACCCCGTACGGCCTCCCTTGCCCCATGCTTTTGCCCTACCGCTGGCTGGGGGAAGTCAGCAATTGGTCTGAGCTTAAGGATATCTCGCTTTGGACGGATGCGATTGGTGTATCAATGCAAGTTTCGGCCAAGTCAATCGGTGAAGAGGTTTGCGATGAAATCTTAATGGAGTTCCCAACTGGGCATAGCTACAAGGTAGCCTTCTCTCGTTCCAAAAACCATTTGCCCATTGCAATCGAAGGAAGATATAAAGACGAATCTTTCTCAATCCACATAAACAAGACGGAAGAGTTTCAATTTCAGGGTGGAAATGCATTTTTGCCAGTCGAAATTGCGGTAGTCGACGGTAAAACGATTCGCAACTATTTCTTCACCAATTTTAAAATAAATCATCGGATTAGTGAAGACAATTTTACATTGTCGCACAGTATTGCCAAAAACATTGATGACTACGACCGTAACATGGAGGAAATGGTGAGAAAGGGCTTAATTCCAGATTTGAATCGAACGGAAAGGGCGGAGCCGAGATCTAGATTTCTCACCTTGGGATTGATCATTATAACCGCTGCTATTCTAGTTGGGATGTATTCGCTTGGCCGCAGTGGAAAAAGATGATAAAATGAAAAGACGGTTATCTTGGGTAATTTTGACTGTCGGCCTTCTAGTTGTTTCGTATCAAATTGGCAAACTTTTCCGAAACGAACCGCGCATCGTACTTGCTCATCCGAACCTGGATTTTGGTGTTATTCCTGTTGGTGTGAAAGTACGGAAGGAGCTTGTTCTTATGAATTCGGGAGATGCTCCTCTTGAAATCAGCGGTATTCGAACGGGATGTGGATGCCTGGAGGCTTCAATCGGTCTTAACTCCACGATTTTGCCCGGTGGTCAAGTTAGCGTTGTCGTCTCAATTGAGCTGGAAGAAAAGGCCTACACCCAGGGGAAAGTCGTTGATTTATATATTTTCAGTAACGACCCGAACAATTCTGTTCGGAAAGTTGTTGTCAGCGCGAGGCCGAACCTAAATGATCAAGGATTTCCAAGGGTCATTGACTTTGGCGAAAGTATGGAATTGGATTTGCCAAGGAAAAGGGAGTTGCTTAGAGGAGGAAATTCTACCGAACCGGGTGGTTGGACGGTTGCGGAATTCGACGAGAGAACGCTCTTAGTTGAGCGATTTTCTGTTAACGAAAGGGCGGGATTTTTGATTACACTGAAGCGGACCTCTCTCATCGGCGAGGTATTTACAAAGCTCTCATTTGCCAATGGTACTGAGAGTCGTTCGGAGGAAGTACTGGTTACCGCCAATGTCTTAGGTGATTTCATGGTGAGCCCCGGGATGCTCATTGTGGGGCCAACCTATGAAGCGAATCCGACGTTTTCTGAGACTGTAAAGATCTCTAGAATACAGAAGTCCGAAAGTCCACAATCGTCTTTTAATGTTAAGAATATTGCAATTAGCAACTCCCTAAAAGATACTATTGTCTGTAGCGTTGACTCGCAAAATACAAGAAGGATGATTATTAATAATGCTTACGGTGAATCTTTTTCGAAAGCATTTCTGTCTCCGCACACTTTTATTGGCGCGGTAACCTTTACGATATTGAGCGAGGGAGGAAATGACATATTCCTCAATTTGCCGGTAGTTGTGGTTATTGGAAAGACTCGCGTAACTGGACTTTGATTTCCGAGGTAAACTATGAATGTCCGTTTATTAATCTGTCTCTTATTGGTTGTCGTTACCTGTATAGGATGCCATTCAGAACAAACTGTAGATGAAGTGGCAATTCTAGTTGCGGCAATGGAGAAAGATGGGAAAATCGATGCGGCGATTCTGCCATTTCAGAACGAGTCGTTTGAACGTCTTCTTAAAAAGTCCGATGTTGCGTGTCTGAAGATTTCAGAGAGTGAATTTATGAGTTTTTCTCCCAAGAAGCGAGAGGAGATCCAAAATGAAGCGATAAAGGTTTCACAAGCGCTCAAAAGAGTCGCACATGTCTGCGCACAAAAGGAAGAGACTCGCAAGATCGCACAAGACCTGGGAAGGGCTTTGGATTCCAATAAGAAATTGATGGTGATTCAGGAAACGGGTAAAGGGATTCTGCTGTCCCTTTCAGAACCGGTACTTGGCCAGTAACATAAGCTTGTCTTCTTTTTGGGGGAAGTTTCTCGGTTCCTGGATTGGCGTCGATCATAACTTGGGCAACGGAAAACATCGCTCAATGCCAGCGGTTCCCGGTGAGTTGATGTTTAGGCTTGTCGTCGGATACTTGTCGGTGGTTCGAGGTGTGTTTCAAGTTTTTGAAGTCGTTCTTTATCGTTTTT
>Ga0163144_10014421_pt1 | contig 16405 bp, 15 predicted proteins | sample OliLak19BULKMAT1_FD_123175 | JGI IMG/M metagenome (GOLD analysis project Ga0163144, IMG submission 123175) | Freshwater microbial mat bacterial communities from Lake Vanda, McMurdo Dry Valleys, Antarctica - Oligotrophic Lake LV.19.BULKMAT1 | ecosystem: Environmental > Aquatic > Freshwater >... | reverse complement strand
CGTCGACCCGGTCGGCGCGTGCGTCGGTATGCGCGGCGTCCGCATTCAATCCATCGTGCGCGAACTGAGCGACGAGAAGATTGACGTGATTGAGTGGAACCCCGATCAGGCGATCTTCATTGCCAAAGCCCTCAGCCCGGCGCGCGTGACGGCGGTTTACCTGGACGACGATCCCCTCTCGGGCCGCACCGCGATGGTGGTGGTGCCCGACGACCAGTTGAGCCTGGCCATCGGCCGCGAGGGCCAAAACGCCCGCCTGGCCGCCAAGCTCACCGGCTGGCGCATTGACATCAAGAGCCTCACCGAAGCGGCCACCGATGCCTTCCGCAAGCTGCGCGAAGTGGCGGATTACGTGGATGTCGCCGCCGCCAGCGCCGAGCAGGTGGGCGCGGCCGAACTGGTGCTGGCCAAGAAGGCCGAAGGCAAGCCGGTGACGCCGGAAGAGTATCAGCAGCTGGCCAAGCTGATCGAGTTGGTCGAGAAGCGCGTGGCGCGCGGCCGGCAGGAACAGCGCGCGGCCAAGGTGGAGAAGGTCGAAGCCATCAAGGCCACCATCCCCGCTGCGGCGCACCGCGTCACGCTGGCCGAGGCCAATCTGCCCGACCGGGTGCTGCGCGCCCTGACCGACGCCGACTTCAAGAACGTCGGGCAGGTCATGGAGCAGTTGGCGCTCGACCAAGACCGCATCCTGGGCCTGGAAGGCTTTGGCCCGAAGATGCTCGATGAACTCAAGGCGGCCCTGGCGGCGGTGACGCTGCCCGAGGAACCTGTGGCCGTGGTTGAGCCGGAACCCGCAGTCGCCGCCGCGCCGGCCGTGGCTGAGTTGGCAACCGCTGAAGGCGCGGCCCCCGTTGAAGTCGTGGACGGCGTGGCCGGTGAAGCGGTGGCCGTGCCGGTGGAGGGTGAAGTCGTCGAGGGCGCAGTTGAAGGCGCCGAAGAAGAGACCGACGACGAAACGACCGAAACGACCGAAACGGCCGACAAGGACGACGACAGCGACGACAAGAAGAAAGACAAGAAGAAAGGCAAGAAGAAGGGCGCGGTCGAAATCACGTTCGACGAGGACCTGGGCATGTTCATCACCCGCAAGAAGCGCAAGCCCGGCCGCGCCAAGGACGAGTTGTTCGGCACGCTGAACGAGGAATAGCCGCCTGCCATGTGGCAGGCCACACCCGTGAGCGACGAGGCCCGCGACCCCACGGCAACTGCCACCCGCCCGCCTGCCAAGCCTGGCAAGCCGGCGCCGACTCGGCGCGTGCCCCAGCGCACGTGTGTGGGCTGCCGCACGGTGCAGCCCAAGCGCCAACTGGTGCGGCTGGTGCGCCGGGCCGATGGCAGTGTGACGGTGGACCCCACCGGCAAGGCGCAGGGGCGGGGGGCCTACCTGCACGACCGGCGCAGTTGCTGGCGCAAGGCCCTGGCCGGGCACGCGCTGGAACAGGCCTTGAAGGCCACTTTGACCGAGGTTGATCTGACCGGGCTGCGGGCCCGGGCCGATGAGTACCCTGATGACGATCTCTGACGGCGGGCACCGACCGCCGCCCATTTCGATGAGGCGAGGCAGCCGCCCGCTGCGCATGTAAACCGCGGTGCGCGCACTCCGGCCCGGCTCGCCCGCCTCATCAAGCAACGGCCCCACCGGGCGTTGCCATAGGAGGTGTGTATGAGCGAGAACGCGCGCACAGTGGTAGAAGTGCCGAATGTGGTGACGGTGCGGCAGTTGGCCGACCTGGTTAAAGCCAGCCCGATTGAAATCATCCGCAAGTTGATGAGCAACGGGGTGATGGCGAATATCAACCAGCAGCTCGACTACGACACCGCCGCGATTGTCATTCAAGAACTCGGCTTCGACGCCAAACCCGAAGCCGTCATCGTCCCCGAATCCGAAAAAGAAGATACCACGCTGGCCCCTGAGTGGCGGCGCATGATTGACGCCGAGGCGACCGAAAATTTGGTTACGCGCCCGCCGGTCGTCACCATCCTCGGCCACGTGGATCACGGCAAGACCTCCCTGTTAGACGTCATCCGCAAATCGAACGTGGCGGCCGGTGAGGCGGGCGGCATCACCCAGCACGTAGCGGCCTACCAGGTCGAGCACAACGGGCGCAAGATCACCTTCCTCGACACCCCCGGCCACGAGGCTTTCACGGCCATGCGGATGCGCGGCGCGCAGGCCACCGACATCGCCATCCTGGTGGTGGCGGCCGACGACGGCGTGATGCCGCAGACGCGCGAGGCCTACGCCCACGCCAAGGCGGCCCGCGTGCCGGTGATTGTGGCCCTCAACAAGATTGACAAGGCCAACGCCAACCCCGACCGCGTGAAGCAGCAGTTGGCCGAGATCGGCCTGGCCCCGGACGAGTGGGGCGGCAAGACGATGGTGGTGCCCGTGTCGGCCCGCCAGAAGACCGGCATTGACGACCTGCTGGAAGCCATCCTGCTGGTCACCGACGATACGATTATCAAATCCAATCCCAACGGCGTGGCGGCCGGCACGGTGATTGAGGCCGAGTTGGACAAGGCCAAGGGCGTGATTGCCACCATTCTGGTGCAGAACGGCACCCTGAAGGCCGGCGACACGCTGGTGGCCGGCACCGCGATGGGCAAGATCCGTGCGATGTTCAACGACCACGGCCAGCCGATCAAGGAGGCTACGCCCTCCATGCCGGTGGCGGTGCTCGGGCTGTCAGACGTGCCGGTGCCGGGCGACCTGTTCCGCGTGGTCGCCACCGACCGCGAGGCGCGGGTGATCGTCGGCCAGCGCAAGCTCGACAACAAGGCGGCTGAGGCCAAACCGGCCAAGGCCATGAGCCTCGATCAGGTGTTTGCCAAGTTCAAGGCCGGCGAGGCCAAAGAGCTGCCGCTCATCGTCAAGGCCGACGTGCAGGGTTCGCTGGAGCCGATTGTCACTTCGCTCGACAAGCTCTCGGTCACCGACGGGCCGCAAGTCAACGTGCTCTACTCCGAGACCGGCAACGTCACCGAAAATGACGTCATGCTGGCGACGGCCTCCAGCGCCATCATCATCGGCTTTTCGGTCGGCGTGGACGGCGCGGCCCAGAAATTGGCCGAGGCCAACGGCGTCTCGATCCGCCAGTACGACATCATTTACCGCGTGACCGAAGACATCGAGAAGGCCGTCAAGGGCCTGTTGGAGCCGGAATACAAGCCGGTCGTCATCGGCCGGGCGGAAGTGCGCACGGTCTTCAAGATCAGCAAGCTGGGCAACATTGCCGGCTGCATCGTGCGCGAGGGCGAGTTGAAGCGTAACGCCAAGCTGCGCGTCGTGCGCCAGAGCAAGACCGAGTTCACCGGCGACATCTCGTCGCTCAAGCACGAGAAGGAAGATGTGCGCGACGTGCAGAAGGGCTTTGAGTGCGGCGTGGGCGTCAAGGACTTCGACGCCTTCAAGACCGGCGACATCCTCGAGTGCTTCGTGGTCGAGCGCGTCAACTAGCCAGGTCTGCGGCGCACCAGCGTGCGCCCGACGAACTATGCCTACGCCTCTTCGCCAAAAACGGGTCGCCGACCGCCTGCTGCAGGAAGTTTCGCAACTGCTGCAGGAGATGAAAGACCCGCGCCTCGACCTGGTAACGGTGACGCAGGTGAACATTGACCGCGAGTTGGAATACGCCAACATCTTCGTCTCCACCGTGGGCGACGAAGCCCGCCGCGTCGAAGTGATGCAGGTGCTCGGCCACGCCACCGGCTTCGTGCGGCGTGAGGTCGGCAAGCGCGTGCAGTTGCGCCGCGCGCCTGCCATCATCTCCCACTGGGACCCGTCGCCCGAGAAGGCCGAGCACATCGCCCACCTGCTCGACGAAATCAAGGCCGGCGGCCCCGCGCCCGCCGCGCCTACGCCTCCGCCGGACCCACATGACGACCACGACGCCCTCTAACTTGGCTGCGGCGCGCACGCAACTGGCCGCCGCTACGCGCCTGCTGCTCATCACGCACGTCGCGCCGGATGGTGACGCCATCGGCTCGCTGCTAGGGCTGGGCTTGGCGCTGCGGGCGGCCGGCAAAGAGGCCGTGTTCGCCTGCGCCGATCCCTTGCCGGACGTCTTTCGCTTTCTGCCCGCCTCGAACGAGATCACCGCGACGCCCACCGGCCAATTTGACTGCGTGGTAGTCCTCGACGTGTCGGACCCGGCCCGCATGGGCGCGGTGGGGGCCAAGTTGGAACGCGCGCCCGACATTCTCTTCGACCATCACGTGACCAACCCCGGCTTCGCGGCCCTCAACTTCATTGACCCGCAGGCCGCCTCGACCGCCGAGCTAGTCACCGAACTGCTGCCCGTCCTCGGCCTGCCGCTGACAACCAACGCGGCCCAATGCCTGCTGACCGGCCTGGTCAACGACACGCTGGGCTTTCGCACCAGCAACACAACCCCCAAGACGCTCTCCCTGGCGCAGACGCTGATGCAGGCCGGCGCGAATTTGCAGCAGGTCTACGAGCTGTCCATGTTCAAGCGCTCGTACACCGCCGTGCGCTTGTGGGCCGAGGGCCTGGCGCGGATGCAGTTCAAGCACCGCATCGTCTGGGCGCGGCTGCCGCTCGAAGCGCGCCAGGCCGCCAATTTTCAGGGCACCGGCGACGCCGACCTCATCAATGTGCTGACCTCGGTGCGCGACGCCGACATCGCCGTGATCTTTGTCGAGCGGCCCGATGGCAAGGTCAAGGTTAGCTGGCGCTCCGTGCCGGGTGTCAACGTCGCCAACGTGGCGCTGGAGTTCGGCGGCGGCGGCCACGCCCAGGCGGCCGGGGCCGAAGTGACCGGCACGCTGGACGAGGTCGAGGCGCGCGTGCTGGCGGCGACCCGCCTGGCGCTCAAGCCGGCCCTATCGGCCGAACCCGCCTCAGCTTAGCGAACTTCCGGCTTATGCCCAGCCTGCGCGGCATCCTCCTGCTCGACAAACCCACCGGCCCCACGTCGCACGACATGGTCTACGCCCTGCGGCGCGGCACCCACGAGAAGCGCGTCGGCCACGCCGGCACGCTCGACCCGTTGGCGACCGGGCTGCTGGTCATGTGCCTCGGCCCGGCCACGCGCCTGAGCGAATACCTGGCCGGCAAAGATAAGCGCTATACCGCCACCGTGCGCCTGGGCCAGGCCACCGACACCTACGATGCGCTGGGCGAAGTCGTGTCCGAAAGCGCGGCGCTGCCCGAGCAGGCGGCGGTCGAGGCGGCCCTGGCGCGCTTCCGGGGCGAGCAGCAGCAGGTGCCGCCCGTATACTCCGCCATCAAGCGCAACGGCCACAAGGCCTACGACCTGGCCCGGCGCGGCGAAGAGGTGGTGATGGAAGCCCGCTCGGTGCACATGTACACGATTGAGATGGTGGCTTGGCAGCCGCCGCTCGTTGTGCTGGACGTGCATTGCTCGGCCGGCACCTACATCCGCTCGCTGGCGCACGACCTGGGGCAGGCGCTGGGCTGCGGCGCGCATTTGGCCGGTCTGCGCCGCACGGCCTCCGGCACGCTGCGGGTGGAGGAAGCGGTGACGCTGGCGACGCTCGAAGCCGCCTTTGCCGCCGGCGATTGGGCGCAATACGTCCGCAAGCCCGATGCGGCGCTGCCCGACTGGCCGGCCGTGACGCTCACCGCCGACGGCGCGGCCCGCGTGGCGCGCGGCCAGGCCGTGCCGCTGGACGGCGCGGACACCCCCGGAAAATTTGGGCGCGCGTATAATCCGGCCGGTGAGTTTTTTGCCGTGCTGCGCGCCGACCCCGGTGCGGGCGTGTGGCGGCCGGACAAGGTCTTTGCCGACAACTAGCCTCAATCAGGACGGCCCTCCCTTATGCAGCCTGTGACCGCCCTAGAAGACCTGCGCCTCGACCGGCCCGCTTACCTAACCATGGGCGCGTTTGACGGCGTGCATCGCGGCCATCAGGCGCTGATCGGCGCGCTGGTGGCCGAGGCCCACGCGGCGGGTGGCGCGGCCGTGGTTGTGACCTTCCGGCCGCATCCGTCGGTGGTGCTGCGCGGGCGGCGGCCGTTGTTCTACCTTTCCACGCCCGACGAGAAGGCCGCCTACCTGAGTGCGCTGGGCGTGGACGCGCTGGTGACCCACCCCTTCAACACCGAGGTGGCGGCTATCCGCGCGGCGGACTTTGTGACGCGCCTGGTGCGCTATGCCGGCCTGCGCGTGTTGTGGTGCGGCGAGGACTTTGCCCTGGGCCACAACCGCGAGGGCACGGTAGACTTTCTGCGGGCTGAGGGCACGCGCCATGACTTCACGGTGCGCGTGCAGCCGCCGGTGCTGATTGACGGCGAGATCATCTCCAGCACGCGCATCCGGCAGACGCTGCGCGACGGCGCGGTGGAGCAGGCGGCGCGTTACCTGGGCCGGCCTTTTCGATTGAGCGGCGAGGTGGTCGTGGGGGCCAAGCGCGGCCGGCAGTTGGGCATCCCTACGGCCAACCTGGCGGTGGGCGACGAGCGCGCGACCCCGGCCGTGGGCGTCTATGCCTGCCGCGCCCATCACGCCGATTGGCACGGCCAGGCGGTCGTCAACATCGGCTTCCGGCCCACGTTTGAGGGCGGCGACGCCCGGCCCACCATCGAGGCCCACCTGCTGGATTATGACGGCGATTTGTACGGCCAGACGCTGGCGCTGGACTTCATCGCGCGGCTGCGGCCAGAAATCAAGTTCCCCGGCATAGACGCGCTGCTGACGCAGATTCGGCAAGACATCGTGCAGGCCCGGCTGACGCTGAGCGTGGCCTAGCGCGCACCTCTATCAACCTCACACCAACGGCTAAGGCCCAGGCAGAGCCATGACCCAACCGACACGCGACATCTACCTGTTAAGCCCCAAGGCGCTCAGCCCCGAGACGATTGCCGTGGCCTTCGCCAAGACCTCGCGCAGCCCCGAGTCGTTCCGCGCCATCGCGGCCGAGTTGAGCGACGAGCAGTCGGCCAAGTTCCACGAGAAGTGGGTGGTGGGCTACGGCCACGCCTCGGTGGCCGAGCACGCGGTGCTGCACATCGCGGTCGAAAACGTCTCGCGCCTGGCGATTGAGTGTCTGGAGTCCAACCGGCTGGCGTCGTACACCGAGAAGTCCACGCGCTACCAGTTGTGGGACCTGACCCACTTCTACACGCCGCGCGCCCTCGCCGAGAGTGGGCTGGCGGGGCTGTACCAGCAGACGGTGACGCGCCTGTTCGAGACCTACCGCCAGTCGGTCGAGCCGATGCGGGCGCTGATGCAGCGCAAGTATCCGCGCAAGGACGGCGAGAGCGAAACGCGCTGGGATGGCCGCATCCGCTCGAAGTATGTGGACAACTGCCGCTTCTTGCTGCCGGCGGCGGCGCTGGCGAACGTGGGCGTGACTGCCAACGCGCGCGTGCTCGAAAGCGCCATCCGCAAGATGCTGTCGCACCCGCTGGAAGAGGTGCGCGAGATCGGCGCGGGCATGAAGCAGGTGGCGCAGGCCGAGACGCCGACGCTGGTGAAGTACGCCGACGCGGTGGCCTACCAGTCTGAGACGGCGGCGGCATTGGGCAAAGCGGCGCTGGGGCTGCCCGCCGGGCGGCCGGACGGCGCGCCGGTGACGCTGGTGGCGCATGACCCGCACGCCGAAGACTATTTTCTAGCGGCCTGCCTGTATCGCTTCGGCGGCGCGGCGTTTGCCGAGTGTCAGGCGGCGGTGGCGGCCATGACCCCGGCGCAGAAGCAGGCCCTGACCGACGAGGCTCTCAGCCGCCTGAGCAAACACGATGTGCCGCTGCGCGAGCTAGAGCACGTCAGCTACACGATTGACGCGGTGATGGACCAGGGCGGCTATTTTGAGATCAAGCGCCACCGCATGATGACGCAAAGCCCGCAGCGGCTGAGTTGTGACCTGGGATTCTCCACACCGCTTGCGTTTGAGGAGGCCGGGTTACGGGGAGTGTATGAGGAAGCGCAGGCCGCCGCCTCCGAAGCCTACCAGCAGATCGCGGCGACGTTGCCGGAGGAGGCGGGTTACGTGGTGCCCAACGCCTTCAACCGGCGCGTGCTGATGACGTTCAACCTACGCGAGGCCTTCCACTTGTGCGAATTGCGCGGCGCTAGCACGGCGCACTTCTCGGTGCGCCGCACGGCCGGGCAGATTTACGCGCTGATTGCAAGCGTGCACCCGCACCTGGCGCGCTTCATGCGCTGCCGCGACAACCCCGCCTGGCAGGCAATTGAGGACGAGTATTTTGTGAGGGTGGCGTGAGGGGAAGAGGGACTTAGGGGAGCGGGGGCAGTTGGGTCTAAAGCGCCTAAAGGGTCTAAAGCCAATGCGGTTTAGATAAGGCGGTTTGACTGAAAATATGCCGCGAATTGTCCGTCGGCCCTTGCTACAAGATAGGGCATCCGCTACATCCGCTAGGGCGAAGCCCCACACCTGCCCAGAATCAGGTGCTGGGTCCGTTGCCAACGCCCCCAACAACTGCTTGGCAACCTTGCACACCACCGTGTAGGCCGGGTCGAAGACGTTGCCGATCTCGTAGCGCACACACTGCCCCAGCAGCAGGCTGGCTTCGATCTCGCTCAGCCCATAATCCGCTTGCAGCCAGCGCAGCATCTCGGTGGTGGCGTGCTGGAGCGCCTGGTCCAGCGGGCGGGCGTTGCCGACCGCAAAGATTTCTGCCTCGTTCTCGCCGCGCGGCCAGCCAATGCGCCGGCCCTTGAGCACCCGCGCCGTGAAGCGAATGTCGAACGACGTTTCGATGCCCGTGCCCACGATCTCGCCGTCGCCCTGCACGGCGTGGCCGTCGCCCACAAAGATCAGCGCCCCCGGCTCGAAGACCGGAAAGTAAACCGTCGTCCCGGCCACAAAGCCCCGGTAGTCCATGTTGCCGCCGTTCTCGGCCGAGGTAGCGGTGGAGATCGCCTGCCGGCCCTTGGGCGCGACGCCAAAGCAGCCCAGCATCGGCGCGAGCGGCAGACTCAGGTTGGTCAGCCGGCCGGCGGGCGCGGCCAACCGGGCGGTGCCGGCGGCCCGGTCAATCACCCAATTGGCGTAATCGCGTTCCGGGCGGGCCAGCGCCGTGCCGGGGTCCACGACATTCGCCGCCAGGACGTTGCGCGTCCAGCCGCTGTCGCGGTTTGGGTACAGGTGATCGAGGTGCAGCGCCAGCGTGTCGCCCGGCTCCGCGCCGGTCACGAAGAACGGGCCGGTCTGCGGGTTGCCGCCGGGCGTCACGCGCTCGCCGCTGGCGTCGCGGCCGGCGGCGTCAACCGAAGTCGTCAGCACCGTGTCGCCGTCGGCGATGGTCAGCACCGGCGCGTGCGGGCCGAGCGTGGTGTGGTAGTGGTCGGGCTGGAAGGTGTAGGTGGTCACGCCGGCACGGGCGCTTGCACGGCCAGCGCCTGCCGGATCTCGGCGGCCATATCAGCCGCGCGCTGCGGGGCCGAGCCAACGTAGGCGCGGGCATCCATCAACTCGCGCAGGCGGGCCGGCTGAATGTAGCGCAGCAGTTCGGGGTCGGCGGCCAGCAGTTCGGCTAGCGGGTTGGGCCGGCCGGCCTTGAGCGCGGCCCAGGCCTTCAGGCTCTGCTCGCGCAGCCGCTCGTGGCAGCGCTGGCGGTCGGCCCCGGCCCGCACCAGCGCCATGAGCACGCGCTCGGTGGCGGCGAACGGGCCGTACTTCTCCAGGTTGGCGCGGATGGCGGCGGCATCTACCACCAACCCGCGCACCACTTTGGTCGCCGTCAGCAGGCACTCTTCCATTGCCAAAAAGGCCTCGGGCAGCGTGGCGCGGCGGTTGGCCGAGTCGTCCAGCGTGCGCTCCAGCAGCGACTCGGCGGCGTTGCCCCAGGCCACGGCCGGCAGCGCTGCCACGTAGCGGGCCAGCGAGCAAATCTTCTCGGCGTTGACCGGATTGCGCTTGAAAGGCATGGCGCTCGACCCCACCTGCTTGTCGCCAAACGGCTCGGCCAGCTCGCCCATGCCTTGCGATTGCAATAGCCGCAGGTCGAAGGCGAACTTGTGCAGCGAGGCCGCCAGCCCGGCCAGCGTGCTCAACAGCGTGTATTCCTGCACGCGCGGGTAGGTCTGGGTGGCGATGGCGAAGGCCGGCAGGTCAATCGTCTTGAGGAAATCGGCTTCGAGGTCGGCGGCGCTGACTTGCGTGCCGGTCAGCAGTTCCTGATAGGCGGCGGCGGTGCCGACTGCGCCCTTGAGGCCCTTGCCGCGCAGGTCGCCCAGCAGCCGGTCAAGTGCGTTCCAATGGCCGAGCAGGTCTTGGGCGTACACCGCCAGGCGATAGCCCAGCGTAGTCGGCTCGGCCGGCTGGAGGTGGGTGTAGGCCATGCCGGCCAGCGCGCCGTGCGTTTCGATCTGCCCCGCGAAGGCGGCCAGCAGGTCGGCCAGGCGCGTGCGCAGCAGGTGTAAAGCATCGCGCTGGCGCAGCACGTCGGCGTTGTCGGTGATGTCGGCGCTGGTTGCGCCGGTGTGCAAAATGCCGCCGCCGACCTTGCATTGCTCGGCAAAGGCGCGCAGCTCGGCCATCACATCGTGGCCGATCTCCTGCTCGATCTCCAGCGCGCGGGCGGTGTTCAAGCGGCCGGCGTGGGCGCGGATGTCTTCCATCTGCGCGGCCGAAACGATCCCGGCGCGCGCTTGGGCTTCGGCCAGCGCCACCCACATGCGCCGCCACAGGGCGCGCTTGTGCCCATCGGACCACAGGGCGCGCATTTCGGCGGAGCCATAGCGCGCGGCAAACGGCGAGTCGAACAGGGCGGCGTCAGTCATGCGGTTCTATTCCCGGGGGCGATAGCCCAGGCGCTGGACATCCGCTTCGTTTTTGCGCCAGTTGACGCGCACCTTGACGTGCAGTTCCAAAAAGACCTTGCCCCCCAACAGGCCCTCAATTTCCTTGCGAGCGTTGGTGCCGATCTGCTTGAGCATCCCGCCGTTTTTGCCGATGACGATGCCCTTGTGCGACTCGCGCTCGACGAACAGTGTAGCGGCGATAAAGGCGTTGCCCTCGCCGCGCTCCTGAAACGACTCGACCTCGACCGCCACGCCGTGCGGCACTTCCTCTTCCAGCAGGTTCAGCGCGGCCTCGCGGATGAACTCACCGGCCAGGTCGCGCACGTGCGTCTGCGTCACCTCGTCCTCGGGGAACAGTTCCGGCCCCTCGGGCAGGCTCAGGACGATCTTGTTGAGCAGGTCGTCCAGGTTGTCGCCGCGCGTGGCCGAGACCAGCATCCACTCGGCGGCGGGCACGAGGGCGGCATAGGCAGTCGTAAACGGGATGACGTTGTCGGGCGCGAGCCGGTCGCTCTTGTTGAGCGCCAGCACCACCGGCCCGGCCTCGCCCCGCTTGGCGATGATCTCCGCCAGGCGTTCGTCGCCGGGGCCGGGTGGGGTCGAGACGTCCACGATGAACAGCACCACGTCGGCGTCTTGCAGCGCGCGGGTAGCGACCTGCACCATGTAAGTGCCGAGCGGGTTACGCGCCTCGTGCATGCCGGGCGTGTCCACGAAGATCACCTGCGCGTCGAGGCGAGTGAGGATGCCGAGCTGCGTGTGGCGCGTGGTCTGCGGCTTGTTAGAGATAATGGCGATCTTCTGCCCGAGATAGGCGTTCATCAGCGTAGACTTGCCCACGTTCGGCCGGCCCACCACGGCCACGAAGCCCGAGCGGTGCGGCGCGGCCGGGACCTCGGCCGCCTCCAGTGGGGCCGGGGCGGGCGACTGCGTTTCGGGTGCAGGTTCGGGTGCGGCGGGCGGGGGGAGCGGCTCGTCAGTCATAATCACAATCGTTAGCTCAAGGTCAGCGGATTAAAGTTTGTGTCGTAATCGTAGTGGTCCTCTTGTTCAGCCTTCTTGAGGAAGTTGACGATTTGGTAGGTGATGGGCGTGGCAATGATCTCATAGATTACCTTCGCCAGCCACTCGCCGGTGATGATGGCGAGGGCGGCCTCGCGCGGGAATAGGCCGCCGATCACCAGCAGCGTGACAAAGATGCCGGTATCGGCTACCTGCGCAACGAGCGTTGAGCCGATGGTGCGCACCCACAGCCAACGGCCCTGGGTGGCGAGCTTGAGCTTGGCGAGCACGAACGAGTTGAGAAACTCGCCGACGAGATAGGCCACCAACGACGCAAACAAGATTAGCGGCGTGTAGCCCAACACGGCGTCATAAGCGCCCTGCGCGGCGGCCGGGGTGTCGAACCCCGGCAGCGTCCAGTCGGGTGAAGGCGTCAGGCGGCCGGCGGTGTAAAAGGCCGCCACCGCCAGCAGGTTGCAGGCAAAGCCGATCCAGATCACCTGGCGGGCGCGGGCGTAGCCGTAGACCTCGGTGAGCACGTCGCCAAAGATGTACGAGACCGAGAAGATCAGCAGCGCGGCGGTCAGCGTGAACGGTCCGACGCGGACGAGCTTGACGACTACAATGTTCGACACTACCAACGCGGTCACGAAGATGGCCGTGATCCACGGGTAGTACTTGTAGCCGCGCACGGCGGTGGGGGGCTTAGGCGCTGGTTTTGTCACGCTTGACGACGACGGTGAGCGTGATGCCGCCCCGCGCCTTGAACGCGCCGGTGACTTCAATCCAGTGCGGGTCAATGGCGGCGATTAGGTCGTCGCAGATGGTGTTGATCAGGTGCTCCTGAAAGACGCCCTCGTTGCGATAGGACCACAGATACAGCTTGAGCGACTTGCTCTCGACGATGCGCTGGTCAGGAATGTACTTGATCGTGATCGTCGCGTAGTCCGGCTGGCCGGTGGCGGGGCAGACGCAGCTAAACTCATCCGTCTCCAGGGTGACGGTGTAGCGGCGGTTGGGGTTGTGGTTCGGAAAGCTCTCCAACTGGCGCGTGGGCTGCGCCTTGCGCCCGAGGGCGGTCAGGTCGGCGAGATCAGCGGCGGTCGTCGGCATCGCGCTACTCGGCCTCGGGCAGGGCGTCCAGCGCGGCCAACTCGGCCGGCACCTGGGTGGGCAGGCCCTTGACCATGCGCACCTTGTCCCACAGGCGGCAGAAGGAGCAGTCGCCGGGGGCGGTGGTGGGCTGGCCGCAGCGGTCGCAGGCGTGCAGGTCAGGCTCGCTGGCTTTCACCGAGAACAGCCCGGCCTCCTTGGCCTGCAAGAAGCTCAAGTAGAACTGGAGCTTCGCGCCGGGGCGGGCTTCCTCAAGCTGGTTGAGCAGTTCTTTGTTGTAGATGGTGGTTGAGCCGACGGCGTGCGGGCACTCGTCGTAGATGTAGTCAATGCCGCGCACGATGGCATAGGCCGCCATCTCGCGCTCGTAGACGCGGCACAGCGGCTTGACCTTGCGGGCCAGGCCGGGCATTGAGGCTGGCAGCACTGGGGCCTGGCGCACCAGGTAGCCACCGGCCCAGTTGAGCGTGTTCTGCATCAGCACCGCTGCCTCGTCGTCGAGGTTGTGGCCGGTGGCGAGGGCGGTGTAGCCGCCGTCGTGGGCCACGCGGTTCATAATGTAGCGCTTGTTCAGGCCGCACACCGAGCAGGGCTTGCCGTGGCCGCGATTGCTGATGACGGCCAACTCCGGGATGGTCGCGCCGTAGGTCTCTTGCACCTCGACCACGTGCAGGGTCAGCTTGTGCTCGTCGGCAAACTTCTGCGACAGCGCCCGCGATTGATCCGAGTAGCCGAAGCCGCCGTCAATGCCCAGGCCGATGTATAGGCCGTCGGTCTGGTAGCCCAGGCGGATGAGGATGTCCCACAGGCCGAGCGAGTCCTTGCCGCCGCTGACGGCCATCAGCACCTTGTCGGCGCGGGTGAACATCTCGTACTTCTCGATCCAGCGCTGCACCTGTTCGGGCAGCCACACGGCGTAGTCGTCGGCGCACAGCGCCAGTTTGTGCTGGCGCATGTTGATGACGGCGGTGCCGCCGCATTTTCGACATTTCACAGCGCCCCTCCCGAGATCACCGCTACCAGCTTGATCTGCATCCCCTCGCGCACGATGGTGTCATCGGTGACGAGTTTGCCGTCCACGACGGCCAGCACGGTTTCGGGCTGCAGGCCGATCTTCTTGACGGCATCGCGCAGCGTCGTGCCGACGTTGGCGTCGTATTCTTTACCCCGGTAAGCGATCTTAACTATCATCACACACTCCCAGCCCGTGATTCTACCCGGTTAGAGGGGGTGGGTCAAGAAAAGGGCCGAATCGGACTGGAGGTCGGAGGCGCCGCTGGCGAGTCGGAGGTCGGAAGACAGAAGTCGGAAGAGGCGGGCGTTGGCTGCAACTAGCCAAAATCAAAAATCAGCAATCAAAAACACCTGCACCACCGCAGGTGCGCGTCAGCAATCGCCTCACCATTCGACCCAATTGTCGAGGTCGTCAAAGCTGACCGTCCAGTCGCGGCGGCGGCTGTCAATGAGCTTGTTGACCAGCGCCGCGCCAAGCGCGCCGAACGCGCCGGGGGCCAGGCGATAGGCGGGCAGGGCGCGGGCAAAGGCTTCCAACTCGGCCGGCAGGCCCATCGGGCGCAGGGCGAGGCCGTCCGGCACAGCCAGGGCTTCGAGCGCCAGGTGCAGGGGCACGCTCGGGCCGTCGGGTGTGGCGGCCACGTAAGCCGACACGGCCGCCAGATCAAGCTCCTTCATAAACACGCTGCGTTTCACGCCGTCCGGCAGTGTGCCGATCACGTCGGCGCGCGGGAAGGCGTCGCCGCGCGCCTCGATCCAGGCGTAGGCCGCCGCGTCGCGAAAGCGCTGGCCCCGGTCGTCAATCGTCTCATCCACCAGCAGGTAGTTCTCCTCCTCCCACAGCCAATAGGCTGGGCGCAGGTAGGCCGGCGGGCCGAAGAGCGGCAGGCCAAACGCGGCGGCCTCCGGGCCATAGACCAGCACATGATGGTGGTTGAACGGGACGACCAGACCGGGAAATTCGATGGGCATAGGGTTAGGGGGTCAGTAGCCAGTGCCGAGCGGCAGCGTGCATTGTACCCCGGCGGGCGCTTCCGGCGCGGGCTCGGTCAGGCGATAGACTGAATAGCCGTCCAGGCGCTCAGTCTCGGTGATACCGAGCGTGTCTTCCACCAGGGCGCGCAGCTCAGGCGCAGCCACCACGATGTAGCGCAGATGGTAGGCGGCCACGCACGCGCGCAGCAGGTCGGGGTTGCCGGCCAGCAGCGAGGCCGAGTCGTTCATGTGCGTGAAGTCGAGCGGCCGGTCGTAGAGCATGTGCGTCAGGTCGTTCGCGCCGGTGTGGACGGCGAGGTACTGCCAATAGTTGAGCTCCAGCAGCACCGTCGGGCCGCTTGGGTCAACGCCTTGCTGCCGCAGCCACTGGCCGGCGCGCAGACCGCCGGCGGCCGGGTCGTTGTCAAATTGCAGCGCAGCGTTCACCTGGCGCACGGCCACCCATACCACCACCAGCGCCAGGGCCGCCGCCGGCCAGGGCCACAGGCGCGGGCGCAGGTGAACCAGCCACAGCAGCAGCCCGGCCAGCAGCGGGTAAAACAGGAACTGGAAGACCGCCAGGTAGCGGATGAAGTTGCCCGGCGGCTGCACCTGCCCGCCTTGCAAGACGGCATACAGCGCGAAGGGCACGACCGCTAGCAGCAGGTACCAACGCAGCGGGCCCTTGCGCCGCGCGGCGACCAGCCCAAAGATCAGCGCGACCGGCAGCAGTATGAGGGCCAGGGGGTCCAGCCGCCAGGCCACCTGCAAGTAGGGTAGGTAGCTAGTGACCGTGCCGTAATGCTGCTGGTCGAAGATGCGCGTGACGTTGATGAAGTACAGCGGGTCGTGGTTGACGACCCAGAAACTCACCACCCACACCACTGGCACCACGGCCAACGCCCCGGCCGCCGCCAGCCGAGGCCACACGCCGCGCCAGTCGCTGCGCCGGACGCGGGCCAGGGCGGTCAGCACCAGCGCCACGCCCAGCGTGGCCGCGAACAGCCAGCCTTCTACCCGAATGCCGGAAGCCAGCGCCACCAGCAAAGTTGCGCCGCCTAGGTAACGGTTGCGGCCGGTGTGCGCCCAGGCGACCACCGCCAGCGCCGCGCCCGCCAGCAGGGCAAAGAAGAAAATCTCGCTCAGCGGCACCTGGCTGAGCCAGAGGTGGGCGGGGTTGAGGCCGAGCAGGGTGGCGGCCAGCACGCCGGCGAGTCGGCGGTGGAACAGCCGGGCCGTTAGAAAGCCTACGATGACAAGCGAGGCGAAGCCGGCGACTAAGGCCAGCGCGCGGGGTAAATAGTACAGGTCCCAATACACGCGCAGCAGCGCGCCGAGGGCGAAGGTGTAGAAGTTGAAGGGCAGCCACGGCCCGGTCCAGATACCTTCTGGGTGCAGCGCCCACCGGGCGGCGGCGATCACGCGGCCGAAGTCATCGCCGGTCAGCGCGCGAAAGCCGGCGCGGTAGATGATGAATTGGAGGAACAGCCGGGCGGCGACGAGCAGCGCGATTGCTGCGGGGAAGAGGTAACTTGGGGTGGGGCGGCTGG
>Ga0163144_10014420_pt1 | contig 16406 bp, 12 predicted proteins | sample OliLak19BULKMAT1_FD_123175 | JGI IMG/M metagenome (GOLD analysis project Ga0163144, IMG submission 123175) | Freshwater microbial mat bacterial communities from Lake Vanda, McMurdo Dry Valleys, Antarctica - Oligotrophic Lake LV.19.BULKMAT1 | ecosystem: Environmental > Aquatic > Freshwater >... | reverse complement strand
TCGGTGCTGGTCAGCTGGAATCCGATCGTCTATCTGCAGGTGTTCATCATCTTCAGTACGTCCGGAGCGGCATCGACATTTCTTGCGCCGGCAATCATGGCCTGCTACTGGCGACGAGCGACAGAAGCCGGGATGTTCGCGAGTATGCTGAGTGGCGCGTGTACCGTGTTGGTACTGTATCTGATCGGTATCTTTTCACTTCTGCCCCAGACACCGATCGGTGCCGTCACGAGCTTCCGCCCGTACTATCTGTGCGGAATGGATCCGATGATCTGGGGTGTCCTCGCGTCCACGATTTGCGGGGTTGTTGTGAGTTGGTTCAGTGCGCCGCCGGATCAGGAACTTGTGGCGAGAACGTTTGATGTGACGGCAGTAGGCAGTAGGCAGTAGGCAGGTGCCGGGAAGCGGACGCTGGTTCCGGGGCTCTGCCCTGGAACCGGATGTTGGGAGGCTCAGCCTCCAGTGAGAATCAGGACAGGAGGCGGAGCCTCCGGGCGGTGCGTTACGAGGCGGAGCCTCGTAACGAGCGGCGAGTGGGAGGATTCGATGGATTTGCGATGGACACTGAACACACGCGATCTGACACAGCGGCGGTTGCCGTTGCTGATGGGGATACTGAACATAACGCCGGACAGTTTTTCAGACGGCGGGCTGTTTCACGCAGTGGATAAAGCCGTGGCTCATGGGATGAAACTGGAAGCGGACGGAGCCGACATCATCGATATCGGCGGAGAATCGACTCGGCCGGGCGCTGAACCAGTGACGCTGGATGAGGAACTTCGCAGAACGATTCCCGTCATCCGTGAACTTGCCTCACGGGTCCGCGTACCGATCTCAGTTGACACGACAAAGTCAGAAGTCGCTCGTCAGGCATTGGATGCCGGTGCGGAAATTGTGAACGACATTTCCGGGTTGACGTTTGATCCAGCGATACTTGATGTCTGTCGCAGATCAGACGCCGGCATCTGCCTGATGCATATTCAGGGGACTCCGCAGACGATGCAGACCGCACCAAAGTACATTGACGTCGCGCTTGAGGTCATCGAGTTCCTGCAACAGCAAGTCGATCGGTGTCTGATGGCCGGGATTCCTGCCGAACGAATGTGCGTTGACCCCGGCATTGGATTCGGCAAGACCGCTGATCACAATCTTGAATTGCTGGCCTCTGTGTCCCGGATGCAGAAAGAATTGCAGCGCCCGGTCTTGATTGGACACTCGCGGAAACGATTTCTGGCTAAGATTCTGGGACGAAATGTGGACGAAAGTTCCGCCGGCACGATTGGTGTCTCACTGGCACTCGCGGAGCAGGGGGTCGACATCCTGCGAATCCATGATGTCCGCTCAGTCCGCGATGCGCTGGTGGCCTGGGATACGGTGCGGATTGCAGCCACCAGAGTGGCAGGACCATTGCCATAGTTGTTGTGCGATTCGAAGCCGTGATTTGTTTACTGTTGGCCCGACGCTCCGTCGGCGGGGCGGGTCAGCATTGCCAGCAGTAAAACGATTGCTCTGAGTCTCGTTAAAACAACAGAGAATCCCAGCCGGCGGAGCGGCTGGACAACAGTAAGTCCGACAGTGGACTGGGCCAATGCCGCATGTCATCTCAAAATCATCCAAAACTCAGATGAACACAGATGTGCATTTCAGGAACCTGTTCGACATGGAGCCAGCGAGAATAATTGTCCTTGCGTCGCGTTCTCCTCGTCGAAAGGAGTTGCTGGAGTCGATTGTGGGAGTCGGGCAGCTCAGAATCCTTCCTCCATCGTCGGATGCAGAAACCGGGTTTGCCGATGTCAGCGACTTTGCTGGCATTGAGACCCGGCTGACCGAAATCGTCCGGCGCAAGCGCGATGATGTGCTGCATCAACTGAGTTGCGAATCGAAGCATTCTGCAGCGGAGTCATTTGTCGTCGCCGCCGACACGATCGTCATCGTGGCCCGCGATGACGGGAGCCGAATTGTTCTTGGTCAGCCATCGGGAGATGATTGGCAGTCGGAAGTTCGTGAGTGGTTTCATCGCTGGCTGTCCGGACGACGGCACGAGGTCTGGACAGGTGTGTGTGTCTCGTACGGAACAGAAGTGTTGGAATTTATCGTACGGTCGATTGTACGTTTCATCACTGTCGAGGAAGACCTTCTCGAATGGTATCTGTCGACAGGAGAGTCTCCTGGCAAGGCCGGAGGCTACGCGATTCAGGGACATGCCGCCGTCTTTGTAGATGAATTGCGGGGCAGCCTGACCAGTGTGATCGGTCTTCCGGTGACCGAAGTGACTGAGGCCTTGAGGGAAACGGGCTGGCGGCGAGCCGGGGAAAGCTGACAGCATGGCCACAGACACGAAGCGCGAAACAGCCGCCGAGTCCAACTCTGTGACTCAAGGCGCAGCACCCCGTTTTTCTCTCGCCACGTCGCCGATCATGATCGGCAATCGAACACTGGCAACGCGGTTCTTCCTTGCACCGCTCGCCGGATACACGCATCTCGCATTTCGGCTGGTGCTGCGACGGATCGGCGGGATGGGGCTGGCGACGACCGACCTGGTGCTGGCATCAATGCTTTGGTCCGGTCGGCGCAAATCCCTGGAACTGGTTCAGACCTGTCCAGAAGACCGCCCGCTGTCCGTCCAGATCTTTGGCGGTGAAACGAAAGATCTGATCAAAGCGGCCCGCTGGCTGCAGGACCGCGGTTACGAAGGCATCGACATCAACATGGGCTGTCCGATGGCGAAAGTCACCGGCTCGGGCGGCGGCGCGAGGCTGATGTGTAATGTAGACAGCGCTGTTGGGATGGTCGGGCGAGTCATCGAGTCCGTGAATCTGCCGGTCACAGTGAAGATGCGTCTTGGCTGGGATCACTCAAGCCTGGCCGCCCCGGAACTGGCTGCCGCACTCGAAGACATCGGAGTCGCTGCCATCACAGTACATGGCCGGACGAGGGCACAGGGATTTCATGGCAACGTTAACAGGGACGGAATCCGGCAGACGGTGGATGCCGTCCGTTCCATGCCGATCATTGCCAACGGAGACGTACGAACGCCGGCCGATGCGATTTCAATGATGGAGGAAACCGGCTGCGCGGCGGTGGCGATCGGACGCGGCGCGATGCTGGACCCCTGGATCTTCCGACGCATCCAGCGTCTGGTTTCCGGCAGTACGGAAGCATTTGAACCGTCGCCGGACGAACAAATTGATTTCCTCGTGACCCATTTCACATTGATGGTTCAGCAGCACGGCGAATACGCTTGTCTGATGTTCCGCAAGTTTGCCGCCTGGTACGGGGCTCAACTCGGAATCCCTGAAGACCTTGAAGACCGTCTGCGTCGTTTCGAGTCGTTTGCAGAGTTCGATCAGATTGCCGATCAGATCCGGCTGAGGCACGGAGAACGCGCATGCGAAACTCCGACGGCGCTGGTGAAAATTCCGAACGGTCCGATTGAGCACTGGTAGCGGGATGAGTGGTATTGAGTGTGGTCTCACCGCCGCTGGAGCAAGGGGGCCTTCGGATTTGTGCAGCATCGCCGCAGGGTCGGCTTCAGCCTGCCATGTTCATCTCGAACATGAAACGTTCAGAATGATGTCGGCAGGCTGAAGCCTGCCCTACGATCGACCGACAGGAATCTCAGCGCCCGGTTCGATCGGCCAGCCGAGTGATCGGTGCAGCGTAAACTGTGCGACGTTGTACTCCGCGACGGCTCGCGTGTACTCGCGTTGAGCCGTTGACAGTGCCTGAATGGACTGCAGCACTTCGATTGGCAGACCCTGGCCGTTCTGGATTCGTTCGAGATTTCGCTTGAAGGAATCCTGCGCCGCACTGGCGGCTTCTTCAGCCGTTTCGATCTGTCCGGCTCTGGAAATCACCTGAGCGTGCGATTCGACAATCTCGCGTGCAATCTGGTCCATTAACGCGATTTGTTTCATTCGCGACTGAGTGATTCGCGACTGTGCTTCGCGGTTTGCGGCTCGCTCACCGAATCCCAGCTGCCGTAGTTCCCAGTACGCAACCGCATCCGCATCGAGCCGGTCGCCGGAATTCTCAATGCGCCCGCCCAGTCCCCCGGCCATGCCGCCGTAACTGACACCTAACAGCACGCTGGGAATCAGAGGTGCATAGCGTTCACGATTCAGACGTTCGACCGCTTCACAGATCAGATGCCGTGACTCGGAGATCTCGGGTCGGTTGGAAAGTCCCACAGCGACTAAGCCCTGCGCGGGTGTGGCATGATCGATCAGACAAATCGGATGCAGCTTAGTCTCTGCCGGCTGAAGAGGCTGAGCATATTCCCATCGCACTTGTTGAGCCAGGCGGGCAGAGGCCACATGAATCGCTTCCTGGCACCGCTGCAGATCGTTCTTTCTCATCGCCAGTTCTGTCCTCGCACGGTCGTGGTCGGAAGTCAGTCCCTGTCCAGCTTGTGCGAACTCTGAAGTGACTCGTTCCAGTTCCTCCGCCTGATGCAGCGCCTCCTCGGCGACAGATTCTTCCTGTGAGACACGGAGCAACTGTGTATACGCCAGGGCCGTGGCCAGCAGGGAGTCATTCACTGTGGCTCTGGCATTGGCATTGCGGGCACGGACAGTTTGCTGGGCAATTCGCGGCTGAAACACGGCGTCGGCCATGTGGAACTGAGCCAGGACTCCGGGAACGGCCGGTGAACCGGCACCAACCGCATTGGCTCCGAGTCCCGAGTAGATGGAACCACGGCTGGTTTCAATCACAGAACCGGCCACATCCTGAATTCGACCTTCGTGCTTGTTGTAGTTGACACCGGCGCGCAACGACGGCAACCAAAGCGCTTCTGCACGATCCAGTTGTGCTCTCGATTCTTCAATCCGGGCCTGAGCAAACGCGACCTGTGGATTGCGACCACCGGTCAGCATCAATGCCGTAGAAAGATCAATCGGCTGAGCCGCGCTGGTGTTCTCAACGCTGGTGATCGATGCTTTGTCTGCCTCGATCACACCATCGGCGGAACTCTGTTCAGCCGACACGGGAAGAATCGCCGCTTCAGAGCCAGAACGATCATCACCAGGCGTATTCACGATGGGAAGAGCTGAATCCATGCGTGTCGCCGCAACGGCTGCGGGTGGCGAATCCGTCCGGGACACTGTAACCGAGGGCCGCACGACCCTGGTCACTTTTGCAACCCGCGTCGTCCGACAACCAGTCATCGTGGCGCATGTCAACAGCGCTGCGAGAATCCATTGAGGCTGCGTCCGCATGGCCATCCCTGACATCCGAGTTTCGGCAGTTTCTGCCGGCTCCGCCGCTCGACATCCGTGCCAAATCGCGCGAAGAGAACGCCTGTCGCAGGAACATCGGCGACGGGCACGCTGCACAATGAGAATCACCCGGGCAGCCCATGCCGTTGACGGGACTTGCATAACCGGATCGAACAGTCATTCGGGCGTGGCACTCCATGACCTCACTCAGCAGGTCCCGCCTGCCGAACAGCAGTCCTCTGTTCATCAGCCGCAACCACGCCCATTGGACGATAAAATCTATGGCACGGGGACTTGCACTTTCTGTCCGTCCGCAAACGCTGCGGCATTGGCCGTGAGGATGTCTTCCGTCCCGTCGAGACCGGAAACGATCTCGATGTCTGCTGCCGACCGGATACCGGTCTGTACCGGCTTGCGCAGGATCGTGCCATCCGCCGTGACGGTCACACACAAGGACTGACCGTCCCTGGAAATGACGGCAGTCTTTGGCACGCTGAGGACGTCTTTTCGTTCCGCCACGGTCAGTTCGACCTGAGCATACATTCCCGGACGCAGTCGACCGTCTTCGTTCGGAACATCGATCTCACATTTCATCGAACGAGTGCCCGTCTGCAGCGCCCAGCCGGTGCGCGTCACCACGCCGTCGAACGCCGAGTTACCAAGTGCTGAGACGATGACTTTGGCAGGTCGTCCCTGTTCCACGAGTGCAGCGTCCGCCTCCGGCACATCGACGAAGAGTCGCACCGTTTCAGCGTCAATCAGCACAAACAACGGAGCATCCTCCGCACCACGACCGGGCTGCACGAGATGTCCGGGATCGATGTGACGTTCCGTGATAATTCCATCAAATGGGGCTCGGATCTGAAGATAGTCGCGCAGCGCGGAGACACGGTCACGATCGGCTTCGGCCACTTTCAGATGAGACTGCACGGCCAGGTGGTCGGCTCGAGCCTTCTCTACGGAGACGGCTGCTTCGTTCTGGTGCGCCTGCGCTGACTTCAGCCGTGCGGTGGCTTCGGTGCGACTCGCGTCAGCAGACTTGAACTGCAACTCCGTTTCCTCGGCCAGTTTTGCCGTGACGGTTTTTGCATCCGCCAGCGTCTGCATGCGATTCCGTTCAGATTTCCAGCGTTCAAAATGCGCTGCAGCTCGCTCCTGCCCGGCGGCGAATTCTTCAACTCCGGCTTTCGCTGATACTTCCATCGACAGCGCGACCTTGATTGCGGCCTCGGACTGCAGCACTTCCGCGGCGACCTGGGCCACCATGGCTTCCTTCTGATGCAACTCTTCTTCCAGCTCAGGAGCGGACAGCACGGCGAGGATTTGTCCCGGCTCGGCAATCGTGCCCGCGGCGTCCAGCTTTGGCCCTTTCACTTTGTCACCGATGTCGACGTTCAAGTGTGCCACAAAGCCACCAATCTTTGCGTGAATTGGTGTCGTCCTGAACGCATGGATTTGTCCGGGCTGCTCAGTTTTCTGCGTGATCGTCCTGCGGACAGGTTTTGTAGTCGCAACCTTCGGTAGCGCTGCTGCCTCCGTGACCGCAGCAGTCGCAGCAGAGTTCGCCGGGGCTGGAACACCACAGCCAGCGAGAAGAGTGATCAATATCAATGCCGACAAGCCAACGCGTCGTTCAATGGAGGCCAGAATCGACGATTGGTTGTCATCCAATCGCCACCGGGCTCCCCCCGGTGGTTTAGCGGCCTTTGCGGTTGTGGAATAGACGGGCGGTACAATTCCTGACGCAGGATGCAAATCCCAGGTCGTGTTAGAAGCCGTTGAACCGCCGGGGTGAATCCGGTGGCGTGAAAGGCGCTGAGCGCAGGATCGGAGGTCATTGTTGGATTCCATCATGCGTGTCCTTCCAGCCAGGCAGAGGCAGCGTCCGGAGTAAATCGGGAACTGTCATTATCAAACGGATGCAGCGACGGAGAAGTCACTTTTCGGCGTCCCTGTATCAGTGCGAACACCGCTGGCAGGACGAACAGCGTTGCGCTGGTGGCCGCCAGCAGACTGCCCATGACGGCTTGTCCCAGCGGCGCGGTCTGTTGTCCGGATTCTCCAAGTCCCAGCGCCATCGGCAGCATACCGGCGAGCATGGCACAACTGGTCATCAGCACTGGACGCAATCGCTCGACCACGGCTCCTTCAGCCGCGACCGCGGAAGCTTCTCCGCGTCGTCGTCGCTGTTCGGCGAATGTGACGACTAGAATGGCGTTGGCCATGGCAACGCCCAAGCCCATGATGATACCGATGAACGACTGAATGTTCAGCGTGCTTTTTGTGAGCCACAGCATGAGACTCGCTCCCGCAAGTACGGCAGGCGCAGTGGCAACTGTAATCAGAGAGAGCCGAAGCGACTGGTAGTTGGCCGTCAGCATCAGAAAAATCGCCACCAGCGCCAACAACAGACCCACTCCCAGTCCGCTCAGCATCTGTCGGAGTGGAGGAATCTGACCGCGCAGTTCCCAGGTAATCCTGCCGGGTTTCGGTGGAGTCGGCTGGCCTGGCACGGGCTTCATCGCTTTGTCCAGTTCGTCCTTCGCCGCATCGTCTTCTTTCTTGACCTTGTCCAAAGCCGCGGTAACCTGCTTGGACACACTGCCCAGGTCCAGACCGGCGATGTTCGCGGTCAGGGACAGCTCGCGTTTCATGTTGTATCGGTCGAACTGACCTGGCATCGTTGACTGAGTGATCTGAGCCACGTCGCGCAGCAACAGGGGACTGCCGGAATCGCTGTTCAGCACTGGGACAGTACCGAGATCATCGAGCGATGACATGGCAGGCTGTGGAATCTCAATCTGCACCTGGTAGCCAATACCGGTCTTCGGGTCTGGCCAATAGTTCGGAACAACAAAGCGGCTTGAGGACGTCGCCGCCAGCACAGAACGGCTGACCTGCGACATTGTCGCTCCGGAGAGCCCGGCCTTTTGGCGGTCGATCCTGACGTCGATCGTGGGATAATCCAAAGCCTGAGCGATCTGCACATCGCGAAGCGAAGGAACTCGGACAAGTGATGCCTGAACTTTCTTCAGGAACTCACGATTCTCCGCCACACTGCCACCGCGGACGGCGACGTCGATCGGAGTCGGCGAACCGAAGCTCATCACTTCGCTGACGATGTCAGCGGGTTCAAATGAGAACCGTACATCCGGAAACTGGTTCGCCAGTTCGTCCCGCAAAGTGCTCTTCATCTGTTCCGTACTGATGCCGCTGCCGGAGTTCAGCGCAATGCGAAGAATTGCCTCCTCCGGCCCTCGTGAAAACTGATAGACCGAGTTGATTGGAAACGATGCCGGAACGGTACCCACATAGCCGAGCGTGATCCGGACGTTGTCCTTTCCGACGATCTCACCGACTCGATCGAGCACTTGCGTGGCGATCTTTTCGGTCGAATCGATATGAGTCCCGTCGGGCGCACGCAGACGCAGCCGGAATTCGCCGGCATCGATCGATGGAAAGATCTCGACACCGATGTGTTTTGAGGCTTGCCAAAGAACTGCCGCACACAAAATCACATAAGCCGGGACGGTCACGCAGCGGGCAGCGATCAGGATCCGGACGAAACGGCGATAGGTTCGCGTCGGAGCTGCTTCGTGTGACTCGGCAGGACGGATCTCCAGATCCGTCCTTTTCTTCATGTCTCCTGGATCGTCCCCCCATTGGACGGGTCTGGAGACCCGTCCTACGGTCGAACCGTGACTCTTTAGCAGCCAGACACACAGGATCGGAACGAAGGTGCTCGACAGAATGTACGAACTGATCATTGCAAAACCAACTGCCAGCGACAGAGGTGCGAACAGTTCTCGAGGCGCCCCCGACATGAAAAACGTCGGCACAAACACGGCCAGAATGCAGAGCATCGCCAACAGTCGCGGCACAGCGGTTAACTGGTTGCCGTGCCAGACTGCCAGAGCGACAGAGTTGGACGCGCGGAGCTGAGTATGAATGTTCTCGATCTCGACCGTGGCCTCGTCGACCAGAATTCCGACGGCAAGGGCAAGTCCTCCCAGTGTCATAAGGTTGATCGTCTGTCCCGTCAGCCAAAGTCCGACGATCGCTGCCAGGATCGCCAGCGGGATGTTCAGGACAACCACCAACGCACTCCGCCAGTCGCGCAGGAAGAGCAGGACCATCAGCCCGGTCAGGACAGCTCCCATCATTCCTTCAGTGGCAAGGCTGCGAATGGCGCGAGTCACATAGGGCGACTGATCGAATTCGAAAGCCACCTGAATGTCATCAGGCAGTTCCTTCTGCATCTTTGGAAGCGCGTTGCGGATCTCGCTGATCACGTCCATTGTTGATGCATCGGCTCGCTTGGTTGCGAGGATGTAGACAGCTCGCCGACCGTTGACCAGCGCATATCCCGTCGTCAGATCCGCTGCATCTTCAATCGTCCCGATGTCGCGCAGGTAGACGGTCTGGCTCCCGGTATCGATCGGAATCTGCCCGAGTTCCCGAATGTCCTTCACCATCGCGTTTGTTGGAACGGCGGGATACCGGTCGCCTAGATGCAGATTTCCGGACGGACTGATCGTATTGCCTGTTGTCAGTGCCGAAATGACATCATCCGGAGACAGTCCATAGGCGCGCAGCCGGTCCGGATTGGCTCGAATCACGATGCTCCTCGCCGAACCTCCAAACGGTGGTGGCGCGGAAACGCCGGGCAGCGCAGAAAACAACGGGCGGACTTTGAATAGTGCCTGATCCTGGATTTCGGCGATTGTCTTCGTGCCGCTGGACAGCACCAGGTAACCGACCGGCACGCTGCCGGTATCGAACCGCATGACAAACGGTGGCACGGTTCCGGGAGGCATCATGGCGCGCGAGCGATTGACATAGTTAATGGTCTCGGCCATCGCCTGAGCCATATTGGTGCCAGGATGGAACTGCAGCTTCATCAGCGCCGTTCCCTGCACGTTGCGGCTTTCCACATGGTGAATGCCGTTAATGTACAGGAAGTGGTACTCGTAATAATTCGTCAGCAGCCCTTCCATCTGCGCCGCATCCATGCCGCCGTAGGGCTGGCAGACGTAAATCACAGGCAGGTTCAGCGCGGGGAAAATGTCGACCGACATTCGCTTCAAAGGCAGCTCGATCCCCTTCGTTGCCAGCCAGAGATCCACTGAGCGCGGACGAACGACACTGATGCCGGTCATCACAATCGCGAACAGGAGCACCATCACCGTCTTTGGACGGCGAAGTGCAAAGTTAATGGGGTTCATGCAGTGGCTCGGACTTCATCTTCAATTCAGGTGGCATTCCGCTGTGAGTTTACCGTGTCCGCGCGGGATCAGAATGATCGGCCGCCGAAAAACTTCCGTTTCGTTCACGCCCGGCTGATCAATGACCGGGCGACTGCCGCCACGGATGCAGGTGAAAATGGTCGCTGCGCAAAGACATAGCCTTGACAATGCAGTAGCGGCATTCTGCTCACAAGCACAACCTTGACATAGGCACCAGCAGTTTATGCTACACAGAAGGCTCCCTGGTCCGCGGAGCATAACACGCCAGCATCGCCGGCAGAATGACGAGGTCTCCGAAGAGTGCGGCAGCGATTGTCAATGTTCCCATCATGGCAAAGATAAAGTGGTCTCGGGAATCACTGAAAGCGACGGTGGAGAACCCTGCAACCAGCACGACGGTTGTCATCACCATCGCGACACCCGCTGTGGAGAACGCCTGGCGAATGGCGGTGGGTACGTCGGGCTCCGTTTCACGTGCTTCCGTAAACCGCGTGAGAAAATGAATTGTGTCATCGACGGCAATCCCAAGGCAGATCGTCAATGAACAAACGCTGACGAGTTCCAGTGAGTATCCGGACAGCACCAGCCATGTTCCGGTGACAGCCAGTGGAAAGACGTTGGGGACGACGGCAATCATCCCGATGCGTACTGACTTGTAACAAACACCGAGTACAACAAATATGATGAGCGCCGCGCTGCCGAGGCTGGAGGCGAGATCGACCACAATCTGGTAGAGATTTCTCCAGCGCCAGACAGCGTCACCATCGAGCATCAGCATGAATTGCGGGTGCTTCGAATGAATTGCCTGCAGCCCGGTCTCCAACCGTTCAAATACCGGACCGAACGCAGCGATCCCCAGATCCCGGACTCGGAAACCAGCTGACGCCTGACGCGTTTCCGGTGTAAAGAACGCCCGCTTCAACTGCGGCGGCATGAGGTCCAGCATTCTCATCCGGTCCACCGGTTCTCCCGTGCCTGGCAGAGCATCCACCAGATTTCGGATCGAGAGAGGGTGCCCGATTTGAGGTTCAGAATGCAGCAGATCATCGACCTCGATCATGACCTGCAGGATTTCAGGAGAATCGGGTTTCACCTCGGAAGTCCAGCGCACGTTCACGCTGCCGAATTCCAGGCCACCCATAGCGCGATCCATATGCTGCAGAGCCAAGTACGCTTCACTGTGCTCAGGAAGCGCGTTGGATCGCTTCTCATCAGGACGCAGCGTGAGGGAGATGCCGGTCAGGATGAGCGTCGCCACGATGCCGGAGATGCTGACGAATCGCGGCCACTTCAGAACCAGCTCGATCAACTGGCTGATACGAGTCAGATTGCGATCGATCAGGCTTTTTTCATGACCGATATGAATGTGCCGTCCGAGCCAGGTGGAACAAATCAGCGGAATCAGCCAAACCACGGCAAAAAAAGTGGTCGTCACTCCTATGACGCTGCACCATCCGAATTCCTGCACCCAACGGTTTTGGGAAAGGACGAGTGAGCCCATGCCAATCGCCGTCGTCAACGAGGTCAGCATGCACGCCCAGCCGACCTGCTGAAGCGCGGACCTTGCCGCTTCGCGTTCGGGCATGCCTGCGCCCCTCAGTTTGCGGAGCTGAACCATCATATGCACGCCATCTGTGAAGCCCACAAGGCTGACGAGTACTGGCAGGATGACATCGTTGAACGGGTTGTCCTGAAGACTGAAGAATCTCAGAAAGCCCATAGTCCAGAAAACGCCAACCGCCGGCGCAAGAGCCACAATCAGCACAGCTCGAAAACCGCGGAACAGCACGACCGCCATTGCGAGGATGACTCCGTAGCCGATGACTTGATACTTGACCTGATTGGCTTCGTGAGATCGCAGCGCCGTGATCCACGCCGGCATTCGTCCGGTCACCTGAAACTTCAGCGGGACACTCGGAAACTCACTCGCGGCTGCTTCTGCGACTTCCCGCAGTTCACTGGTACACTGTTCATCGCTGCGAATGTAGTCATGGTCGAAGGTGATCAGCAGCAGCATCGTCCGCCCGTCGTCGGACAGCAATTGCCCGCCGACGAGCGGGTGTTTCTTCGCCTTGTCGCGCGTCGCGGCAAAACGCTCGGGCGATGCTTCGGATCGCGGAAACAAGGGCTCCGGCAGACCGAAAATGTTCAGCATCGGAACGCGGTCCATCCAGAGTATGAAACTCACATGGTCCTGCTCTTCGAGCTTCTCGACAACATGCCGCATCGCTTTGACACCGGCGGGCGTGAAGAACTCCGGCGACTGGACGACAAGCACCGCATCGGAATCGGAAAGACTGACGGGATCGACATCCGGCAATGGCTGGAATTCTTCGTTGGCCGCAACGAGACCCGGCGACTCTTCAATTGGGCTGCGAATGAACAGCGACCGCACAAGTCCTGGGTCGGCATAACCGACAATCGCCAGCAGCGTTGCAAAGATCACGAGCAGGAAAGTCACAAGTCGATGGTCGACGATCAGGACCATTGTACGGTCAAATGCAGATTTCATTCAGAACTCACCTTGTTGTCTCCTGAATCATCAGCGAGGGCTTTCGTAGTGCCGTCACGAAACGCACAGATCAACTCGCTGACGCTTGGCGACTGGATTGATCATTGGCAAAACACGATTCATTCAGCACGCGTACGAGGCTGATTCCAGGAAGCCATTTGCCGGCGACTGCGGCTGGGTGTTCAGCACTTCGGCGATTCTGTCGGTCAATCCAGAATCCGGGTTAGCGCGAGTTGTCGGACTTCATCACGTTCGGCCTTCAGGTCGTCGTTGCGATCGAAACGCCAGAATGTGTTGCGGACAGAAATCGGAACTTCAGTACGCAGAACGATGCCGTCACTGTTCGCGTCCAGTCTGGCAAAAAAATCGTCAACAAACTTCTGAATGCGACGTTCGCGGTCAGATTTAATGATTCCGGAAACGCTATTGGCTGTCGATTCAGCGGGGCTCTGCGGCGAAGTCGTGCGCCGAGCTTCAGCGACTTCCAGAAACGCAACCGCCATTTCTTCCCATGTCTGATCACCCCATGTCACCCACATCGACGGGTCGGGGTTGAAAGGATTGCCGGGAGAATTATCAAACGTGGCCGTGAACCGCAGCCGGTCAATGTCCTGTAACGGCAGTGGCTCGGAAAACTCGTACGAATGCTGCCAGTTGAAATCGTAACGAGGAACATGCAGCAGGGTCTCAGCCTGCCCGTGGTGTTCCGCGAACAGCTGGAATGACTTGCCGCGGAAGTGCATGTGCGGAGCAACACCCAGAAGCAGGCCGTTCTGCGGAAACCAGCGCACGTCGCCGCTGACTTCATGATTCGGGGCTTGAGGTGGAATCTCAAATTCCTGATCAATTGCAATCACCGTGATCAGTTCATGAGTTACCTCATCCGCGTTTCCAAATACGATCCCAACCCGACTGATGTCTTCATGTTCTGCACCGTTGGTGGTGTAGTGCATCTGAAATACCAGCTTCGAGCCTGCAGGAATCTTCCTCGCGTATCCCTGCGGCACCCGCGACAACCGCTGTCCCGGAACGTAGGCGGTCAGCCAGCCGACGCCGCGGAATTCCGAACCGTCCGGTGGTCTGATGAAGACAATTGCATGATGGACCACCGTACGGTCGCCCGGGATCACCTGCGCCCCGGTCACCCACTGATCTTCGGTGAATTCCGGGTCCACAACGAAGTATTGATACTCCACCGTGCCAACAGCCGGAATCAGATACGGACGGTCGCGCATCGGGATCACACGATCGGGTACTTTCGAAAGTTGCCAGCCTTGCGTGTATGTCACCGGCTGCGGCAGATCTGACTGTTCCCCTTCCGGCATTCCGGCAGCGACCCAGTCTCTTAGAGTTTCCTTGTCAGCATCGGACATGTTCCGAGCATTCGCGAAATTGCCGTGATTCGGGTCTGCATGCCAGGGAGGCATCCGACCATTCTCGGTCACTTCCAGACAGGTCTCAGCCCAACCAACGACGTCTTCGTATCTCTCTAATGAGAACGGCGCGATTTCGCCGTCGCGATGGCATTCGTGACAATGGCGCTGCAGTACGCGACTTACCTGATTACAAAACGTGACTGATGTTGCGACAGTCGGGCCGGCCGTGGCCGACCGACGCACCTTGCCGATCAAACAGCCAGTTGGCTCAGTGGCTGCGGTTGTCACTGTCTGGTCGGCGAGCACTTCGTCAATTGCCAGTTTCAGGTCATCCCGAGTTGCTGCGTTACGCGTGATCCCGGGTTCGAATTGGTCATCCACACGGCCTTGATACCGCAGCCTCATTTTTGCGTCCAGGACAAAAACTTCGGGAGTGCGGGTCGCTCCATAGGCATCCGCCACAACATTGCTTTCGTCACGGACGAGAGGAAACGCCAACGGATGTTCGGAGAGAAACGCTCGCATATCCTCGGGAGCGTCGTGCCGATTGCTGTTGACTCCGACGAAACGGACCTGCATGGGTGCGAACAACTTCGACAATTTCGAGAGTCGCACCGAGTACAGTTTGACCAACGGGCATTCGGAACCGAGGAAGCAGACGACGGTGACCTTTGCAGTATCTGCCCCAGGGACACTGACGTCTTCGCCATCCAGTGTGGAGAGCCGAAACGTGTACGTTGACGAGGCATCAGGTCGCCCCGGAGGATCGGCAGGCTGATCCTGGGCTGCAGCTCGACCACACACCAATCCCGTCAGCAGAACGCGAAGAACAAACCGCAGCATCGGCGACTCCAGAGATCTCACGTAAGAATATTTGCGCTGTCGACATGTACGTACCACAGCATCAGGGCTCGTCGAAACTGTATTGCCCACGTTCGAGCCGAGGGTGGAAACGTGTGCTGGAGTTTAGCGATTCCAGAAAGGGTATCGCCTGATGTCAGCACGTCAGTTTTTAACGTCTGAGCAGAAAGTTGCGATTTTGCGGGAGCACCTGATCGAGAAGGTGCCGGTCTCGCAGGTCTGCGACAAGCATGGCGTGAGTGTCGTCAACTTCTAGAACTGGCAGAAACAGTTCTTTGAAAACGGTGCCGCCGCCTTCGATCGCAAGCCCAACTCGGCCAATGTCAAACGGCAGGAGGATGCCAGCGCCGCCACCGTTTATCAGATTCTCAGCGACGCAGGGCTCCTCCAACGGAACAATCAGAGATCGAAAAAAGGAACCGGATTTCAGCAGCCGCTCGTGGCTCATGAACACTGGCACATCGACATTTCCTACCTCAACATCGCCGGGACGTTCTACCTCATGGCCACGATCCTCGATGGATTCAGCCGAAGTATCGTCCATTGGGACATTCGTGAAAAAATGGAGGAGGTCGATATCGAAATCATTCTCCAGGCCACTCGCGAAAAATACCCCGGCGTGACACCCAGAATCATCTCTGACAACGGACCTCAGTTCATCGCCAAAGACTTCAAACACTTCATTCGACTGTGCGGAATGAAACACGTTCGCACCAGTCCGTACTACCCGCAGAGCAACGGTAAGATCGAACGCTACCATCGCACGATCAAAAGTGATTGTATCCGGCCCTTGTCGCCGCTCTCCCTGGAAGATGCCAAACGCGGTGTGGAAAAATACGTACTCGAATACAATACGATTCGTCTGCACAGCGCCATCGACTATGTGACGCCTTTGGCGATGCTTGAAGGCAGGCACCAGGAAATCTTTGATGAACGCGATCGCAAGCTCGAACAAGCTCGAGAACTCAGAGCCAAAACTCGTGCCGCCAAATCTTCCGGGAAGACCAAAGATTCCCTCAGCAATCAGGAACCTGCAGCGTATCGTATTCCTGTCGTTGCGGAAGACAGGGCTCTGCCGGGAGGCAACTCGAGCGCCGCTGCGATGCCGTTGACGGAATCCTGGGCTGGTCTCATTTGACCAGCTCAGGCTCCCTCAAAAAACATTCCGTTAATGGCCAGATGCGATAAATCC
>Ga0163144_10014419_pt1 | contig 16407 bp, 12 predicted proteins | sample OliLak19BULKMAT1_FD_123175 | JGI IMG/M metagenome (GOLD analysis project Ga0163144, IMG submission 123175) | Freshwater microbial mat bacterial communities from Lake Vanda, McMurdo Dry Valleys, Antarctica - Oligotrophic Lake LV.19.BULKMAT1 | ecosystem: Environmental > Aquatic > Freshwater >... | reverse complement strand
GACATGGTTGTTGTTCTTAGGGATGCGGAAATTGTCAATGTCCCGTTTTTGGTGGTGCTGGGGGGATGCAGTGCTAGGCGTTACAAGTGCCGTGTGGCAAAGCCACATAAACGCGTAACAACGGCGCAATGCGCCCGCCAGTGCCGTCCAAAAATGGGATATTGCCATTTTCCGCATCCCTTAGTCTGGAGTCGGCAAGTGTAACGTCTTGAAATAGGATTGGTAGCGCCGGGCATTGCCGAACAATCAGGCACTTTACTTGCGTTTTCCGGCCGGATTGATTTCCTTCATGAGCGACCTTTCCTGCACACTGGTGATGCGCGTGCCATCCCAGAGGTACGCCAGATGTATCGTTCGCCGGCAATGCGATATCAGCCGTGGCAGGAAAACCGCAATGCACTCGCCGCCGGCATGCCGCACACTTGGATAAATGATTCCGTGGGATTTTTCCTGATGGCGAAGTTTCAGCGCGAATGCTTGCGATGCCGCGTATGAATCCGGCGCCAGTATTCTCTTGTCTGGCAATTGCTTACGCAGATCGTGGAACGCCCCGCGGATGCGCGCTTCGATTACTTGCTTTTCGAATGCGATGGCGGGCATTCGTCCCTCTCTTGCAAACTTCTCGGTATGGAACACCGTTTCATCGATTGCGGTATCCACATCGCGGCCCGCATAGTACGCGCCATAGGTCCCGTCGGTAAAGCGGCTACCACCCGGGCTCAGGTAGGCAAAGGGCGCCATCGCCAATGTTGCGCCTTCGCCTTGCGCACAATCTTCCGGCCGAAACATGCCCCAGCCCTCGCTATTTTGCGTGACGCGTCGGCTGGTCAGATTCGCGAGATGTTCGAGATTGTCCCAGTCGTCGCTGGCGGCAATATCCGCAAAGAGGTAAGTGGTCGGGAAGCGAGTAGAGATGACGCGCTGACTGCGCGACATCTCGATTCTGCTCTTAACGATCAACCCCACCCACCGCGATTCGCATCCAGATAGGCTCGGACGCGATAGAGATCGGCAACGTTGCCGGTCAGCATGAGTTGCAACGGAGGTTGCCCGGCAAACAGGGGTGCATCGTTCTCGCGCTTCACCCACGCATGCGAAAGGTCGTCGTTCGGAATCAGAATGCGCAGCGCCTTGTAAATGCCGACAACGTATGAAAGCCGCTCAAGGGTATCTTTCGAGACCTTTGCGACATCGCCTTTCTTCCAGTTGTAATAGGTTGCGCGGCCGGGTTCGCCGAGCAGAACCAAGCTCTCTTTTTCGCCGAGGCCCCACTTTTCGGCAATACCAAAAAAGGCCCGAACACCCGCAGCCGTGAGCGTTTGCGGATCAATTGGCCGAGCTCCTGCCGCTTGGCCGCTGGATTTGTTGGTGTGACGGGCCAGTTGTGCCGCTTGCATGACGGTATCCAGTTAAAGTTATGTCGGAATGTCTACGAATGGACAGAACGGTAATTATAGTACAAATATGGACAACTGCAATATTTTCAAGGCACTCATTGAAGCGATGCCAATTGCTGGAATGTGTTTGAATTAAAGGGCTAGGTCGGTCTTTACACAAGAAGTATAAGGACTCGGACACCACGGACTTGCTCCAAGAATCAAAGGGGTCAGCGTGATTTATTTCGTGAAAGTCCTAGAACAAATCACGCTGACCCCTTTATTTCTGAGCTGGTTGTGCTCGGTCAACCGTTGCATGCGAACCGTACGGCGGTTTACACGCTCGGGTTTTTTTCTCTGGGCGATCTGTGCGGCGGCGAGTGCGTTGAGTTGTTTTCTTCAGGCGACTTCGAACGCAGATACGCGTTAGCGCGCATCACGCCAATATTGGGCGGCAGTGCCGCGACGTGCTTTTTGTACTTCGGTACTCATATTGCCAAACTCCAGCATTGACGGGGTGTCGCGCGCGTTTTCATCCTGTGAAAGGCCAAACGTCGGACGTAACGGGCGACCGCATTAACGGACTTGTTAGGCGGCTTCATCCCGAATTGCTTGTTCATTTGGATTGCTTCTTTTTGCACTCCTTGCACAGTGTGAACTCGAACGTAGCGCTAGGAATGGTTCCGAAAAGAACTTCTGCGTTTTCCTGAAAGAGGTGGTGACAGTACTCGAACACACCCTGGATGTTCAGTGAATCGACGCCAACGTTCTCCGGATTGTCCAAATGGTGGAGCAGATCATTCGCATGCTCCCTCAATTCCTTCAGACGGGGAAACATGCGCTCCCGAATCACATTTGCACCGAATGTCGCTTCCCGGCATCCGCGGCAGGCAATTGGCGGATTTTTGGGGATGTGATTCTGAATATCTTTCATCAGCAGCGCGTCTGCTGAGCGAGTCGCTAGTGCAACGATATACGCGATGGATAGCTTATCCATCCAATCTCGTCCATCTCCGAAACTGTTGTAAGCACGAACAGCCGCGATCCGCTGGATCATCGCCTTCGAAAGGCAGATACCTGCGCCTGCGCCCGCTCGAATACCGATTACATCAATCGGCTTCGGAAGGAAGTTCAGATTCTCATCGGTGCTCAAATAGCCGCCTAACTAGATTCAGGTAGACCCATGTCTCCCTACAATTCCGCGTTGCTCCCTACCATCACGGGGAAATATTCGCGAGAAGTCATTGTGAACAACAGCTTCCCACCCGCTTTTCGCAGCAAAAACATTATAAACCCTAGCACCGACGTGCCTCCACAGCCCTTTTCGCCCCGAACGCCCCGCCAGACATAGACTTTACATCTCATTTGTCGGCCTGGCCCCTTCACGTTCAATGAAAGCGCAACACGCCGCGTGCGCACAATCGAACCTAATCGATGATCGCCTGCATGACCGTGTTGTGAAATCCGTTTTGCAGCTCGAGGTCGGTCGGCGAAAACGCCTGCTGCGTGAAGAACAGGAGAATGAGTTTTTCCTGCGGATCGATGCGGAAGTAGGTGTTGTAGCCGCCGCTCCAGCCATAGGCGCCCGGCGAGCCGATCAAGCCGGATTTGCCGTCCGCATTGCGTACCCCAACCCCTAGACCGACGTACTGCCCCGACATAAAGGCCATCGGGAATGCGTCTAAGTGGCGCGCGGTCATCAGCTCTACTGATTTGCGGCTGAGCAGCCGCTGGCCGTCGAGCGTGCCGCCATTTAACAGCATCTGACTAAACCGTAGATAGTCTGCCGGCGTTGAAAACACGTTGCCTCCGCCTGAGAAGAACGTGGGACTCAACGTATCAGGCGGCAACTTCACCAGGCCTTTTTCGGGTGACCGCGAATACGCCGGTGCGACCCGGTTGCGTTTCTCCGCCGGCACCACAAACGATGTGTCCTTCATGTCCAGCGGCATGAAGATTCGATCACGAAAAAAAACGTCGAGCGATTGCCCGGAAACGACTTCAATCAACCTCCCCAACACGACCGGGGAGCCCCCATACCTGAACGCCATGCCCGGCTGCATGTCCAGTGGTGACGCCGCCAGATTCTTGATGTACTCCTCGAGCGTGAAGGCACCATTCGGTGGCAACGACTGGACGGCCTTGCGCCGCAATGCCTCGCCCGGCGAGTTGGCCGGCGGCAGGCCGGTGAAGCCCGCGCGATGCATCAGCAGATCGTAAATCGTAATGGCGCGTTCCGCCGGTACCAGCACGAACCCCTCTGGTGCATCGGCCTTGGCGACGGCGACTTTCATGTCGCGGAATTCAGGCAGAAACTTCGCAACCGGATCGCTCAACAGGAACCGTCCTTCCTCCAGCAGCATCAGCACCGCGACGGTAACGATAGGCTTGGTCATCGATTGAATCTGGAAGATATCGTCGGTCCGCATCGGCCGCTTCGTATCCAGGTCGGCGAATCCGTGGGCTTTCAGCGAGACGAGCTGGCCGCGCCGGGCCACAACCGTAACCGCCCCCGCGAGCTTGGCCTCAGCCTGCACGCGCGCCACGAATGCATCCACGCGCTTGAGGCGCTCGGCCGACATGCCGACGTCTTCGGGCTTGGCCGCAATTGTTTGCGATGTCACCGGGGTGGAAACCAGCGAAATCAACGCCAACAAAAGCAGGGAGCAAATGGTCTTCATCTGAGAGGATGGACTAGTTTCCATATGGTTGATTTCCGGGAATAAGGTGTTCGTTGAATTATGGACCCAGTCTGGAATTCAATGGCGGAATTCAAAGGGGCTTTGCACAAGGTCACCGGCGCGCGTCAGGGCGTCCAAGCGGACCGACAAGTTGGGCGTCATGCGGTCTTCTGCCGGACCAGCTTTTCCTGTAGCTCGCACCCGACGGCAAGTGCATAGCGTTTAAGCGTCGCAAGTGAAGGTGCGTGCTTGCCGGCAGATTCCAGCCGGGAGATTGCACTCTTGGCGGTGCCCATGCGCGCTGCAACTGCATCTTGAGTGAGGCCCGAATTAAAGGGGCCGTGGTCGAATGGCACTTACTTAAGCGCAAACATGGCTACTGAAGGCTTTTCGATGCAGCGCGCCAAACTGATAGTCTCCTTCCCCCGGCAACGGGGGAAGGAGCCAGACCGCCTCCCGATTCATGTGATCGCTGTCGAAAAACTGTTGATCGGACGCATAAGTAAGTGCCATTCGGGCCGTGGTCGACATTTTATGAGCCACATTGAGATATTGACCACGGCCTCCTTTGTTACCCACTCTTTAAGAATTCAATAAATGCGAGTGACGCGAACGGCCAGGTTCGATATATTTTTTGCGCGCGGGGATACGTTGAAAATTAATGCGAACCTGGCCCCTTATCGCGGGTTACACGAGGGTGAAGTAGTAATAAGACGAGAAACGCCAGCATCCACGGGCCTCACAGGCCGTTTTCGGCCCGCGGGGCGCGCCAGTAATTGTCCTCGGCATGCCTATGAACACGATTTCTACCTTCATCAATCGCGTGTCCGGATAGCTTGCTGCCGCTCGAGATCGATATCGAGAAATTTCCAGATCGAACGCAGCATGGCATGACGCCGGTAGTTCAGCAGCCACGGCTGCCACATATCGGTGTAGATGCGATGGACGTTCACCTTGACCGGCGCGTAGGTCATGATGAGGCGCACCATCTCGCGCACCAGCGCATCGCGTTCCGGGCCGTGTCCGGTCACGCGGTACTTTTCGTAGAGGAGATCATAGTCCGCGTTCTTAAAGCGCGGCAGGTTGCCTTTCTGGCCTTCGTTGGGGCCGTAGTATTGCGTCAACCAGGTATCCGCATCGGGGATCACCGCCGCGTCGCCCAATTGCCACATCTGCAATTTTGCCGCATAGGAGGCCTTGAGATTGTCGGGCCACTTAGCGATCTTGAAATTCATCCTCACCCCCAGCGCGTCCATGCTCTTTTTCCACAGCTCGGAAATTTGCCGCGACAGCAGGTCCGGCTGGGTGGCCTGCTCGATAATCAACTGTCGGCCATCGGGGCGCTCGCGATATCCGTCGCCATCGCGGTCAAGGTAGCCGTAGGTGTCCAGCAGGGCGCTGGCCCTGGCGAGATTGTAATCGCCCGATTCGGTGCGGAACTGCGGGTCATAGCCCATGGCACCGGGGCCGATCGGCTGGTAGGCGGGAATCGCCTGATTCTTGCGGATGATGCGAATCTCGTCGTCGTTCGAATACGCCATGGAGATGGCACGCCGCAACGCCACCTGTTCGGGCGCGTAGCCGCCGACGACGGGGTCGAGCATGTTGAAGTAGGCGAACACCAGTTCCATGCCGGGGAACTGTTCCATCTGCATGCCGCGCTTGGCCAGGTTGGGCGCGATCCGGTTGTTGGGCACGGCAACATTGGCAAAATTATTGGGCAGGCGCTCGAGGAAATCGTGCTCGGCATTCAGGTAGGCGAGCCAGCGCGGCTGCTCTTCCTCAATGATGTTGATCTCGATTCTGCCAATCAGCGGCAGGCGCTTGCCCTCGTTGCGTTTCAGCATTGCCTGCCCGGCGAGGTCATCGGCGGCGGGTTGCGCATCCCAGAGCACCGCCCGATAACGCGGATTGGGTTCCAGCACAATCTTTGCCGAGCGTGCCCACCTCGCGAGGCGGTACGGCCCGGTGCCGACCGGATGTTCCATGATGAGCTCGCCATAGTGTTCGACGACCTCGCGCGCCATCGCCGCCATCCAGGTGGTGTGCGCCATCATGAACAGGAAATTCGGTGCGTACCGCTTCAACTTGATCTGGAAGGTGTAACGGTCGAGCGCCTTCAGCCCGTCGACCGGTCGGTCGTAATCGAATTTTCCGCCGGCGCGTGTCTCGGCGAGCATCTCATCCATGCCAACGATCAGCCCTTCGAAATCGCCGATGTGCCGGGAATTCACCTTGGCGTCGTAGTGCCGCTTGATGGTGAACACGTAGTCGGCGGCGATGAGTTCGCGTTGGCGCCCCTTGAACGCTGTATCGTCGGCGAAAAAAATGCCGGGCCTGACCCGCATGGTGTAGGTGAGGCCGTCGGCCGACGCGTCGGGCATGGCGGCCAGCGTATTCGGTATCACCTTGAGCGGCCGCGCCAGGTAGTCGTAGGTCAGCGGCGGATCGAATATCGCCGCGACGATGTTGTTGGAGTAAAGATCGCTGACCTGCGCCGGATCGAAGCCAGTCTCGGCCACCGGAAACGAATAGCGCAGCACTTTGCGCGGATCAGGATCGGCGCGGGAATCGCCGACGGCCAGCAAACCCAGCGCCAGTAGCCAGACCACGGCGACTCCCATGCGCTTGGCCGTTTGCAATTTACTAGCGCAACAAATTACTGATGGGAACAAATCAATTCCTCGACTATTCGTCGCCCCAGCCGAGGCTGGGGCGACGGATTACCAAAGCGGTCATGGTGGCTAACGATTATCCACCGATGCACCGATGAACGGAATTTTGGAATTTTAAGTGGTCGGCGTGAATTGTTTTTTTGAAAAAACGCTGATCCACTAACTCGACGCGAGGGTGTCTTGAAAACCGCGTGACTGTTGCCATTCTGTTGCGCAGCAGCGAAGCATGCAATGCACTTTTTTGAGATCGTGAAACGCCATTTGGCGCGGCGTTCCGGACGAAACCTGCCTGAAGTCCCCGCCAATGCTAGGGTCTGGCTTTTTTATCGAGCCGCTTCTTCTGCGGCGACAAGTCTGTGCAAAGCCCTTGACAGGGGAGTCAAAGGGTCCGTGCTAATTCGTTTGCCAATCAAATGTCACGAAACCCGAGCCGCGTTGCCCCTCGAATGTCAGTATGTGGGACATTCGAAATCCGCATCGGCGAATTTGAAACACACGCCAATTCCCCAAACATTGTGCCCGCGAAGTTCGCACTTTCGGGCGCAGTCTTGGAGCACATATAGACAAGCCATGCCGGTACTGCACCAACATTACTGTTAGCGCAATAGCGCACCGCGCCGAAACAAATAGAACTTGTGTACGCAATGGCTTTCGCATAAATTGGCTGCGTATCTCAGCGGCGCAAGTGAAAGCGGGATTCTGCTGTCAACGTCACGCCAACACACGCTTATCGTCGAAACGGCCCGGGACTGCATCCATCGTGGAACTACTTAGTTTTTCTGACAGCGACACCGGCAACGCTGCGGCAGCAGCGCTTGTCGCACCGCGCACGGCCACGCCATGGAACATCCTGGTCGTCGACGACGATCCCGAAGTTCACACGGTCACCCGGCTCGTGCTCAAGGGCTTCGAATACGACGGGCGACCGCTGCGCATCATCAGCGCCCATGACAGCATCGAAGCCAGACGCTTCCTCATTGCGGAGGCGGATTTGGCGCTGATCCTGCTCGATGTCGTGATGGAGCGGGATATGGCGGGTCTGGATCTGGTGCGCTACATTCGCGAAGACCTGCAGAACCATGACATTCGCATCGTGCTGCGGACAGGGCAGCCGGGCGTCGCACCGGAGGACGGGGTGATTCGCACTTACGACATCAATGATTACAAGAGCAAGACCGAGCTTACCGCCACGAAGCTCAATACGCTGCTGTATGCCGCACTGCGGAGCTATCGCGACATTTGTCTGCTCAATAGCCATCGCCGTGGCCTGGAGCGGATGATCGAGGCGCTTTCCGAGGTCGCGCAGACGCGCTCCATCCCGAGCTTCGCATCGGCCGTTCTTGACCAGCTAACCAGTCTGATCAGTCTGGGCGACGCGCAATACTGGAATGTCCTGACGGCTTTCGCCGAAGTAAAGGACTCCCCCAATTACCGCCTTTTGGCGATGGCCGGGAAGGGTCTGGAACGCACAGATCCGGCGCGCTTACCGACAGAGGTATCGGCACAACTCGACGCAAAACTGCGGCGTGCCTTCGACAGCAAGCAGTCGCAGGCCGACGGCAGCGATTATGTGGGTTTTTTCCGCACCACCAAAGGCAGTGAGAATCTGTTATTTCTCTCCGACTGCGGCCCACTCTCGCCGGTCAGCCTGAAGCTGCTGGAGCTGTACTGTGCAAACGTCGCTGTCGCTTACGAGAACCTGTTGCTTCATGAGGAGATCGAAGAAACACAGCGTGAATTGATCTATGTGCTCGGTGAAGCGGTCGAGCAACGCTCGAAGGAAACCGGTGGACATCTGCGGCGAGTATCGGCGATAGCGCAAATGCTGGCGCAAGACTATGGCCTCGACGCACAGGAGGTAGAGCTGATTCGCTTTGCAGCACCACTCCACGATGTGGGCAAAATCGGCATTCCCGACGCCGTGCTCAACAAGCCGGGGGCGCATGACGCTGCTGAGTGGACCGTGATGAAGACCCACACATCGAAGGGCTATGCGATGCTCTGCAAATCGGACAAGCGCATCATGAAGCGCGGGGCGATGATTGCGTTGCAACATCACGAAAAATGGGACGGCAGCGGTTATCCCGGTGGCCTGGCTGGTGAAGACATCGATGTATTTGCACGCATCACCGCGCTCGCGGATGTTTTCGATGCGCTCGGCAGCGAGCGTTGCTATAAATCACCCTGGAAGACGCAGGACATCGTGGCCTATATGGAGAAGGGACGCGGTTCGCACTTCGAGCCGCGCATGGTGGATCTTTTGCTGTCGCGACTTCCGGAGTATTTGCACTTGCGCGTACTCTATCCTGACTGAAGTGTCCGTCGTCGTGGAGGCCACTGTCACAAAATACGATCAGCCCGACTTGGCAGCCATGACACGCTCGCGCATCAGCCACGTCTGACGCAGCCATGTTGTCTTTTCGCAATGACTTGCTATTCGCGCTTTCCAAGTCGGCATACATTGACTCGGGCTATTTCACGATCGCCGCCGAAAAAATTGCGGAGGCAGCTTGCGAAGGATTGAACATTCGGCGCGTTGGTGTCTGGCTGTTCTCCGACGATCTGCAAACCCTGCATTGCGCGGCCTTTTGTGAAAACGGCGGGTGCAAGCAAATCGAAGAAAGTCGGCAAATTGCCGACGTAAACTTTCCAGGTCTTTTCGAGGCCATTCTGGCCAACCGCCTGGTAGCCGCCGATGACGTGATTACCAACCCGATCACGGCTGAGTTTCACGAACTTTACACGGCCCCGGCTGGGATTGTTTCCATCTTGATCATCCCGATCCGAGTCAAGGGTAGTGTTAAGGGCCTGATCAGTTGCGAGCAAAAAAAAACGCCGCGCCACTGGACCGAAGACGACAAGGATTTTGTGATCGCGCTTGCAGAGGTGGCCTCTCGGGGTCTCGGTGCGGAGAGGCGTCAGCGCGTCGAGGACGCCTTGCACTTGGCGCGGACCGATGTTGAGCGCCAGGTAAGCGAACGCACCGTCAACTTGCGGACCGCTCTGGAGCAATTGCAGGAAGCGCAAACGCAACTCATTCAAACCGAAAAAATGGCGTCGCTGGGCGCGTTGGTGGCGGGCGTTGCCCATGAAATCAATACCCCGATCGGCATCAGCGTGACGGCTGCCAGCCATCTCAAGGTGGCGACTCAGCAAATAAAGGCTGAAATGGAATCGGGCACCCTCAAGCGCGCCGATTTTGAAGAATTTCTGAGCACCGCCATCGAGAGTGCCGATATCCTGCTGCGCAATCTGGAGCGCGCCGCAAATCTGGTGCAGAGTTTCAAGCGCGTTGCCGTAAACCATTCCGACGAGGGCATCTCCACGTTCGATCTGCGTGGGGCGCTGGCGGACCTCGTGTTAAGTGTCAGCCCCGAATGCAGGCGTTACGGAATTGCCTGCAAACTCGACTGTGCAGCGGGAATCCGCGTGCGTTCATACCAGGGTGCGCTCGATCAAATCGTCACCAATCTGGTCGTCAATGCGCTGCGCCATGCCTTCGACCGAATCAGGGGAACCATTACCATCACGGCCAGCCTCGTCGACGACAAGGTTGAGTTGAAAGTGAGCGACGACGGCGCCGGCATCAAGGCGGAATTGCTGCCACGCATTTTCGATCCATTCGTCACCACAAAGCGCGGCGAAGGCGGAACCGGATTAGGTTTGCATATCGTGTTCAATCTTGTGAACTATCGCCTCAAGGGGCGAGTAGAGGTGTCCAGCATCGAAGGACAGGGCGCCGAATTCCGTTGTTTGTTTCCGCTACAACTGGAGTCGGAAACCATCGCGCATTGACGGGCGGTTCGACAATGTTCATGGACGGGTGTAGCCGTTTTTGAATGGTTTTGCTGGCGCACTCAGAACTAAATTGTCCTGGCGTCAATCGACATGCGTGAAATCGAAAATCCAAGCTGGACCGGCCAATCCGAAATCAATTTGACACCCACCGGGAGCGGCTTGGTTTGCCGCAGCGCGATCTCGTGTTTGCACAAGGTGCTAGCCAAGTTCAATCCGGTTGCGCCCGGCTTCCTTGGCACGGTACAACGCGGCGTCGGCACGGCGCATCATCGACTTGATATTGTCACCAGGACAATAGCTAGTCACCCCAAAGCTGCCAGTTTTCGGTCCAGTGATCGCGATGTCTTGTGCCGCCATCGTTGAACGAATCTTCTCAGCGATCACTGCGGCCGCTTCCGCCGTGGTGTCAATGCAGACAATCAAGAATTCTTCTCCACCCCATCGCCCGACCACGTCGGTCTTGCGAATGTTGTCGTTGAGCATCTTCGCCAATTCAACCAGCACCGCGTCGCCGACTTGATGGCCATGCGTGTCATTGACGCTCTTGAACTCGTCGATATCGAGCAGAATCAGCGCGAAGCACCTTTGGGTCCGTTCACAGCGCGCCCACTCCTGCTCCAACGCAACCTCTAACCGCAAGCGGTTCGACAGGCCGGTGAGCCGGTCCGTCGTCGACAGCAACTCAAGCTCCCTGTTCTTTTCCAACAGTTGCGCTTGCGCATGGCCCAGCTCTTCCAACGCTTGCGCGGTTTCACGACGCGCCTCCTCAGCCAACTGCCTTGCCTTCTCCGCCGTGTCGTAGGCATCGCCGTTGGCAATTGCGATGGCGCCATAGGCACATAGTGCGCGAAAGATGGCCGTTTCACGTTCACCATAGGCATGGGCATGCGGCGACTGCATGGTCATCACCCCCAACAGACGTCCCCCTGCCACCAACGGCGAGAATAGCAGGCTCAAGGCCTCCAGAGTGCCGGGAATCCTGTTTGGATTCACTGTTGCCACATCAGATGTGCGCGTTAGTACGACTTCACTCCGCTCGCGTGCACAACGCGCCACGTTTGAGTTGGGGTCGTCCAGCGCCATGCGGATGGCCGGCAAGGTCTTGCCTGCCTCAACAATGACGGCACTTTGCAACGCGCAACCATCCCGTTCCATCAAATAGATCGCGAAGTGCGTAGCGTCCAGCAAGCGATGAACATGCCGCTCCAGCGCATTGAATACCGATGTCACCTCAAGGCTGGCGGTGATCTCAAGGCCGATCTCGCCCAGGGTTTCCAGCGTGCCAACAGTGCCTTGCAACAGTTCGACGCGCCTGGCCTCGGCGCGAGCAAGCTGTTTATGGTGTTCCACCTCGGCACGGGTGCGCTCGGTTTCGTAGCGTAATTCCACAGCAAGAGCGCGATTGCCGGCTTCTTTGCTCTGCATGCGTTCGCGCGATTCGCCCGCCTGCAGCGCCAATCGGTAGGCCTCGGCCAAATTCCCCAACTTGGCATGTTCGGCAGCGGCTTCCTCCAGCAAGCCGTTGGGAATCGTGTAGCCCTCTATGCCCACTGCAACCGTGAGGGCCTGATTCAGGTAGTGCAGTGGCGCTGCGGCCGACGTGAGCCCGTCCGGCATCGGCAGGGGATATCGGCGGTACATGTCAGCAATGATTTGCAGCGATTCTATCTCGGTCACTCTGTAGCCATTTTCCCGGCAAAGGGTCAACGCTTCGTGGGCAACGGTAAGCGTCTCAGTGGGCCGGTCAAGCCGCGTCAGGGCCTGCGCACGGCCTCGCAGAGCGATGGCCAGCTTGTCTTTCTCTCCCCGCAGCCGGCTACTCGATTCCGCCTGCAATAACCAATCGAGTGCTTCGACATTGTGATCGAGCGATAGTGAAACTTCGCCGAGTGTCGCGGCCGTAACCGCAAACACCTGCGATTCCTTGACGGGCTGCAAGAGCGACCGAGCATCGAGCAAATGGGTGCGCGCAGAAGCGTGGCGTCCAAGGCGATGCAAAACTTCGCCGATCTTGTTGAGCATATGCCCGGTCAGAATCGGTAGTCCAGAAGCGCGGGCCAACGTCAGTCCACGCTCCGCCCATTCCAGCGCCAACGCCAGATCGTTTAAGCTCATGAGCACATAGCAGATGTTTGCGACGGAAATTATCACGTGGCGTACTTGTCCGGTTTCGAGCGCCGTCGCATGCGCTTTCTCCCAGAGCCGAAACGACACCGCAAAATTGCTGGCAAAAAATGCTAGCAAGCCCTTGGCGGACGACAGCCAGGCTGTCACTGATGGATCTGCGTCGTCGTGACGCGCAAGCCCACTGTCGTCGAGCATTTTTTGGGCGCCGGCGGCATCGATAAATGCGCCGTAGAAAACTCTGCGCGCGACCGCCATGCGGCGTCGCTGAATATCTGCAGTGGTGTCATATGCCGCCACTGCCAAGTCGGCTTGGCTTACGGACCGCCTGAAATCGCCGCGGTCAACCGCCAACGCAGTTCTGAGCCAATAAACGTCACCGAGGCCGATCTGGTCATTCTGGGCCGCGTATTGCGCTTCGGCCAACCCAGCATGAATTTCGGCACCGTCCAAATCGCCAACCAACCATGCCGCTTCAGCGCGAATCAGTTGCAGGTGACCGGTAGTGCGCGAGCGCTCTGTCTCTGGGAGATTGGGTGAAAGTAGCAACCGCTCGGCCTCGTCGGCTAACGCCAGCGCTCGTTGCGAATCACGTTGGCGCAGTTGCCAGGCCACCGCGAGCACCAACTCCAACTCGCGAGCTTGCCCGGCTGCCGCTAGCCGGGCTTCGAGTCTTTCAACTTCGTCGTCGTGCGCAAACAATTGCATGGCTGCCTCTAATACTACTGAGTTACGAAATACGACCTATGCGTTGCGGCGCCACGCCGCCACGCGGGCAACGGTCGAGCTTGCCAGCGAACGGCAATTGATTCTACTCAAATCGCGTCGTCGGTGGACGATGCCTGATGCAACATCGCGCGCAATAATGCTCGCCGAGCTATGGCTGTGAGTTGCCAAATTGGCGTTGAAATTGTGCCGCCAGGATTGTCGACCGCTAGATGCCCATCACTCCCTCCACGCGATTGCACAGGGAGGCAGTTATTCGATGCTGCCGTCGGCGAATGTAGCGCTGCTGGCGCATTACGTTGCGGTAACAGGGCCAAAACCGCGAGTTTCGGCGTAAGCAACTGTCGCGTGGGAGACGACATCAATGCCATGATGTTGAGAGCGGACCGGACAATGTACCGCGCCAAGGAAGCTGGGCGCAATCGTGTTGAACCTTTATTTTGGCAGGGCTCTTGGCAACGTAATGGAAAACAATGTGAATTCGCAAGAGTCTTTTCCAAAAATACTGCAAGACGGTAGTGTCTGGTTAGCCGACCTTTCCACAAACAAATATTTGGCACAAGACTGGATGTTTCAGGGGAAAAATCTGGAAGATACACAGCCGTCGCTCTTCGGCGTTGGCTTGATTGCGGCTTCAAGCAAGCGTGCGCGCAACCCCTTGCTGATGGTGTTCGTGCTGATTACCGTGATAGTCGCCGTTACCACGACGATGGTAATGGCGGCGGCGCAGCAAAGAATCATCGAGCACGAAGCCATCAAGATCGCCGAGATCGTTTCGCGCAGCGCGCTCGCGTCGCGCACTGTCTACTCGAGCGCCGTTGTTGACAAACTTGTCGCTGACGGCTTTGGTGCGTCCATCGACCCTCAAGGCGCGCCCGGCCATGTGGTAACCCCGGCGCAATTTCTGAAACTGGTCGGTATCGAGTCATCGCGCACCAGCGACGGCCTTTACAGCTACCGGCCGCTGTCGAAGTGGAATCTCGAACCGACGCAAGGATTGCGCGACGACTTCCAGCGCTGGGCATGGCAGCAATTGGAGCGGCAGGACAAGCCGGTGCCATCGGAGCCAATCAACTGAGAACCGGTGTGGAAATTTGAACGGGTCAACGGCACCAATACCCTGCGCTACATGCGCGCGGATTCGGCCGCCCAACCCGGCTGCGTATCGTGCCACAACGGTTTCGAAGCGCGATCTGACATTCAGGCAATACGGGTCGCCGCCTCAATACCGCCGGGCAAACAGTGGCAATTGCACCAGTTGCTTGGCGCGATCGAAGTGCAGGTGCCGATTGACCGCGTGGAGGCGATTGCTGCAGCCCAGACAAGGCAGACACTGGCACTGGTACTCACCATCAGCCTGCTTGGCCTAGCTGCGGCATCGTGGTTTGCGTATCGCGATATGCAGCACAAAGATGCGCTCGCGCTACAGTTTGAGCGCCAGGCGAAATACGATCCACTCACCGGGCTGCCCAATCGTCTGCTGCTGAACGAACGCAGCGAGGAAATGATCAAACGCGCCGTGCGAAATCACGAAACAGTCGGCGTCGTGTTCATCGATTTGGACAACTTCAAGAATATCAACGACTCAATGGGGCACGGTGCCGGGGATGCTGTGCTGAAGGTCACCGTCACGCACATCGCATCGTGCCTGCGGCAATCGGATACTGTGGCGCGTTACCGCGGCGATGAATTCGTCGTACTTTTGGGCGGCAGCAGAGAGGATGGAGATCTGGTGTCAGTTGTCCAGAAATTGGTTGAGCAGATTACCTTGCCGCATCGATTGGCTGAGCTTGACGTGATCGTTTCCCCGAGCATCGGCATCGCTTGTTTCCCGGCAGACGGACACGATAGTGCGACGCTGCTCAAGAACGCCGACGCCGCCATGTACCGGGCCAAGGAGCAAGGCGGCAATCAATATCAATTTTTCTCGGCAGATATGAACGCGCGGGCGCTCTTCAAGTTAGGCATGACCGCCCAGTTGCGTAAGGCATTGGTGCGCAACGAACTGGAACTCTATTACCAGCCGAAATATGCGTGCGGCACGGGAAAAATCGCCAGAATAGAGGCGCTGGCGCGTTGGCGGCACCCCGATTTTGGTCTGCTCCTTCCGGACCAATTTATCGGCATTGCCGAAGAGTCCGGGCTGATCGAGCCACTTGGCGAATGGGCGCTTCGGTGTGGGTTGACGCAACTAGCCGAATGGACTCGCCAGGGACTTGGCACTGGCCGACTGGCGGTGAATGTGTCGGCGCGTCAATTTGCCCGTCCCGGATTTGTCGAGCATGTTATCAAGACGCTTGCCGAGACCGGCGTCTCGGCACACTTGCTGGAGCTTGAGATCACCGAGAGCGCAGTCATGCGCGATCCAGCGAAAGTTGAGGAAATCCTGAAACAACTGTACGCGAGGGGGGTGTTGATCGCTATCGATGATTTTGGTGTTGGCCAATCGTCGCTGAGTTATCTGAAGCGGTTCCGTTTGAGCGCATTGAAAATAGATAAGTCATTCATCGATGGCGTACCTGACGATGAGAACGATTGCGCGATTGCATCCGCCGTTATCGCACTTGCCAAAAGCCTGCAATTGCGGGTCATCGCTGAGGGCGTTGAGACACCGGCCCAGGTGAAGTTTCTTGAGGCTTTGGGCTGTGACGAGATGCAGGGTTATCTGTTCAGCGTGCCACTGATGACAGCTGAGATGACTACAGCGTTGGTCGCCGCGTCGACCACAACTGGTGGAGCATCCGACAACTGAGCGTAATTTCTGCGGGCCTGATGCGCTACCACGTGGCACCGCCGCCGATAGTTTATTGTTGACTTGCCAATCGGCAACTGCATTGAGGAGAACCGATGAAACTGTCCCACTTGCTGATTGCGCTCGACACGAAGGGCAATGTGAAGTTTGGTTTTAACCTAGAATCCTCAGTTGGACGGGTGTGAGTGTATGTTTTTGCGGCTTTCTGGCAAGGGTGTAGCAGGGAATTCGGTCAGCATGCTGACCGCCTGCGAAACGGTCTGCACATGCCTGTG
>Ga0163144_10014418_pt1 | contig 16409 bp, 15 predicted proteins | sample OliLak19BULKMAT1_FD_123175 | JGI IMG/M metagenome (GOLD analysis project Ga0163144, IMG submission 123175) | Freshwater microbial mat bacterial communities from Lake Vanda, McMurdo Dry Valleys, Antarctica - Oligotrophic Lake LV.19.BULKMAT1 | ecosystem: Environmental > Aquatic > Freshwater >... | reverse complement strand
CTCCCACATATTGCTTATAGGCTTCCTTGAAACCATCGGGCGTAATCACCGCGCCATCCTTATATTTCAGGCCCTGCTTGTCACCCACTACGTTAAGCGGAAACAAAACTTCCTCGCACAATTTCGCCGATTCCGCGAGCAACGGCTCCACCAAATCCCGCGCACTCGCGAAACCCTCGACGTCGTTATACTTATCCAATTCCAGAAAATGATTGATGAGGAATTGGTAGTCTTTCAGCGGTGCGGTGTAGGTTGGCATGGTTATCTCTTCAAGAGTTTGGGTTCTGATTTTAAAGTAGCTCTGTCAGTGGCAAATTGATTTTGGATAGTATTCACGAAAGCCTGTCGAGTGGACGGATTGTCACTAATAAAATTGCTTTCTACGAGCGTTTTCATAACCTCGCGAACTCTTTGCGTATAAAATAGCTGACTTTCAGCTGTAGCTGCGTCGCGGCCACTGAGGTCTGCAACGATTGTAACTGCCCTCGCATCAAAACTAAGGCCGCAAGCTTGCATTCCAGTCTGTGTCGTAGTGTGTATAGACGATGTAATAATGGTACTAATACCAAACACCGAAAAGGACTTTATTCCTTCTTCAGCCCTCCCTTGGCGAAAAATAGCCTCCATATCTAAAGTGCGATAGCTCCCGTCTTTATTGATGTGCCGAACCACCAATATCCCTGCAACAGGTGAAGCAGTGTCAGGGTTTACAAACATGTCCTCCACCAAGGTTCCGCTTATACCCGCCTCGCGCATCCACCTTCCGTGACGAATACCTTCACCGCAATCACGAACTTGGAGCTCACTAAATGTGGGCTGTAAAGTTGTAAGACCATGGCGCGCATTAGGACTTAGTTTCGTTAGCCAACCCATCTAATTCCTCAACGGCTTACTAGTATTCAACATCGCGGCAATGCGGTCGCGCGTTTCAGTCGTCTTGCAAAGCTCCATGAAATAATCATGCTCGAGGTCGAGCAATTGCTGCTCGGTCACCTCCTGCGTAATATCCGTGTGGCCACCTGTCAGCACACGCGCCAGCGCAAGGCTCACGGTTTCATCGTGCGGCGTCGCTTTGCCATTCTTGCGGAAATTATCGACCGCAAGTTTGAGCGCGGTATAACCTGAATCACCGGGTAAACGAATTGTGCGTTGCTCCGGCGGCTTATAATTTTCAGCAAGCTGCAATGCCAATTGCTTCGCATCCGCCAACACGCGGCAACGGTTCATGCTGATGCGTGATTTGCTATTCATGATCAGCATTTCTTGTGCTTCGGCCGCGCTGCCCGCCACTTTCGCCATACTGATATATTCAAATGCTTTGCTAATCGCAGGCATAGGCCCACCGCCGATAAGATGCTCTGGCCGCTTACCCGCCGCAATCGCTTTTTGTGCCGCTTCACCCGCCACCACATGGCGCAGCAACAGCTCCTTACACCCGCCCCAACCAGGGATGACGCCGATGCCCACTTCGACGAGACCAATATAGGATTCAATATGCGCCTGCACCGCATCGGCGTGTAAATTCAGCTCGCACCCTCCACCCAGCGCCATGCCCGAAAGCGAGGTGACGACAGGGAAGTTAGAATATTTCAGACCCATAAACGCCGACTGGCCTTGCTTCACCATATCCGAAATCGCCCACCAACTGGCCGTGTTACAGGCAAGCAGGAAGTAGCCGATATTCGCACCGAAGCTGAAATGGTCGCCATCCGAACCTACTACCACCGCGCGGAAACCTTTTTGTTGCACCAATGCTGGCAACTCGGCGACCATTTTCAAATTCTCAGGGTCCCAAGTATTCTGCTTCGATGTAAGTTCGAGGCACGCCACACCATCGCCCAAATCCCACACCTGCGCCGAGGCATTTTTCTTCACCGGTTTTTTACCTGCGACTTTCAAATCCTCAAGCATCAACGACCCGACAGGAATCGGCACCGGCGTAAATTTACCGCCGATAGAAAATTGCTGACGCACGCCATCTTGCGTCTCGTAGAGTTTTTTGCCCAGCGATTGCGCAATAATTGGCGGCACGCTCATGCCCGCTTGTTGCAGCGCGCCCGCAAAAATTTCGGTGCCGGATTTGCCCTGCGCCGCGAGCTTATCTATCATTTGGAAGGGCCCGTATTTCCAGTTATAGCCCATGGTCATCGCGGCATCGACGGAGTAAATATCATCCGAAATTTCGGGGATGAGGGATGCCGCATAATGCAAGGTTTTGAGCATCACCGCACTCGCATAACGCCCGCCAATATCCGGGTGCGCAAATAATGCCGCTAACCCCATTTTTGCTGCGTCCACACTTTCCAGCTTCACCTTTTTCTCGGGCGCGTAGTCACCTGTTTTCAGATTAATCGCCTCCAGCGTTTTTTTGCCACCCTCTTTGTTCATGCGGTAAAAACCGCCTTTGCCTTTGCGGCCCGTATAGCCATCGGCAATCATTTTTTGCACTATTTCGGGTAACTCATACAGTTCGCGGAATGCATCTTTTTCAGGCAGCGTGGCGAGCATCGCTTTGGCAATCAGCGGCATTAAATCGATGCCGATGAGATCATACAATCCAAACATGCCGGTTTTTGGAAAGCCCAAGGGCTTACCCATCACCGCATCCGCTTCTTCAATCGAAATACCCGTGTTAAGCGCCTCAACAAGCCCTGCCGTCATCCAATACACGCCAATGCGGTTGGCTAAAAAGCCGGGCGTATCCTTGCACGGCACCACGCCCTTACCCAAACGGCGATCCGCGAAATCACAAAATGCTGCAAAACGGTCAGCCGCAAAATTGGGTGATTTCGCAACCTCTAGCAGCCGCATAAAGCGCGGCGGGTTGAAGAAATGGGTGATTATAAAATCATCCGCAAAGCGTTGGGGCATGCCGTTAATGAGAACATGCAGCGGCAGGGTAGAGGTGTTGCTCGACACAATGCTGCCAACTTTGCGCACTGCTTCCACCTTGCGGTACACATCCTGCTTAATCTCCAATTTCTCGACCACCACTTCCACAATCCAATCGCACTCGGAAAGTTTATGAAGGTCGTCCTCAAAGTTCCCCGCCGTCACCAGCTTGGTATATTTTTTATGTGCAAAGCCCGGCGTGCCGCCCTCGCTTTGTTTTTTAATGGCACCCTCGGCAAGTGCATTGCGCGCGCCTTCTTTGGCTGGCATATCCAGCAGCAGCAACGGTATGCCCGCATTCGCAAGTACCGCCGCAATGCCCGACCCCATGACACCCGAACCCAGCACCGCTACTTTTTTAATCTCCATCACCGGCGACTCCATGATTTATTTTTGCGCGGCATTCGCCGCTTGTTTCACTATCGTTTCGCACCCACCGAGTCGGCAGCGCGGCATTTTTTCGCCCTGCCTCCAAAAGGGTATGGCACATTTCACTAGCGTTTGTTGCTGGCGATAATATGCTTCGGCCGCATCCTTCACCTGCCAGTTCACCGCCGTTTTGTCGCACGCGCCATCAATCATCACGCACTGATCATCCGTGCTGCAATTGCGCCAATCGGCGCCTTCTTTCAGTGGCTCGGCATGTGCTGTCATCGCAAAAAATGCTGCAACGAATGCTGCATATATAATGTTTACTTTTGTGTACATAAATCTTCGATACAAACTGCTTCAAGGTTTTTAGGTAGCGCGCCCACTCTCTCATATTTTATTTCGTTCAGCCAAGCCTGATAGTTTTTATGGTACTGCTTGTTGACACCAATAACTCCACCATAAATACTTTCTTCGGGCACACAGTCTTTATCTTTCTTACAAGAATACCACTCGGCTTTATCGCCTAAACCTACATCTTCTAAAGGCTTGGCGACCGCTTCTCCCATCGCAAAAAATGCTGCACCCAATGCTGCAACCAAAAACCGCACTACGCACGCTCCAGAATCGTCGCAATCCCCTGCCCACCGCCAATACAGGCCGTCGCGAGCGCATATTTGCCTTTACCGCGTGAAAGCAGCAGCGCCGCTTTGCCCGTAATGCGCGCGCCGGATGCGCCGAGCGGGTGGCCCAACGCAATCGCGCCACCTTCCACATTCACCCGCGCCACATCGCAGCCAAGTTCGCTGATGCACGGAATGGATTGCGCCGCAAACGCTTCGTTCAGTTCGATCACGTCCATTTCCTTGATGGTCAGGCCTGCCCGCGCGAGCGCTTTTTGCGAGGCGGAAATGGGCCCCAAGCCCATCATTGCGGGGTCGAGCCCAGAAACGGCCATCGCCTTAATTCCCGCTAAAATCGGAAGCTTGTGTTTTTTTGCGTAATCCTCACTCGTAACCAGCACTGCCGCCGCACCATCCGTGAGTGGCGAGCTCGTACCCGCCGTCACCGTGCCATACACATCGAACACGGGGTTAAGTTTCGCTAAATCTTCGGGCGTGGAATGCTCGCGGATGGTGCCATCCACCGTGACCGCACCCGCTTTCGTCGTAATCGGCACAATCTCGCCGCTTAAATCCGCTGCGGCGGCTTTTTTGTGGCTGGTAATGGCGAACTGCTCCTGCGCGGCGCGCTCCACTTGAAATTTCTTCGCCACATTTTCTGCCGTCAGGCCCATACCGATATAGGCATCCGGCATCGTCGCATAAAGCGCGGGGTTGGGCAGTGGGTTGAAGCCGCCCATAGGGATGCGGCTCATGGATTCCACACCGCCCGCAATAAACACCTCGCCTTTGCCCGCCGCAATGTTGCCCGCCGCAATATGAATCGCCTCCATGGAGGAGCCGCACCAGCGGTTAATCGTGAGTCCACCCGTGGTCACCGGCAAACCCGCGAGCAGCCCCACCATGCGCGCAAGGTTAAAGCCCTGCTCGCCCTCGGGGAAGGCGCAGCCCAAAATGACATCCTCAATATCCGCAGGGTTTACGCCCGTTTGTTTCACCAGCGCCTTGATGACTTCCGCCGCCAAATCATCCGGCCGCACGCTGGCCAGCTGGCCTTTATAGGCAGGGGTGAACGGGGAACGCAGGTAGCCAACAATAACCGCAGCGGACATAAATACTCCAAGTGGATGACCCTAATTCACCCCCACTGTGCCATAAAATTCATACGTTTAGAAGCGGCTTACTGTGCAATGCCGCGAAAGATTGCACTTGATTTTGAAGATGTGGCAGATTTGTGCGGGGTGAGCGAAAATGGGGAGGCACAACCACTTTAACCCCTACCGAAACACCACCGTCTTGCTCCCATTCAACAACACGCGGTGCTCCAGCTGATATTTCAGTGCGCGGGTGAGGACTTGGGATTCGATATCCTGGCCGATGGCGGCGAGTTGTTCGGGCGATTGGGCATGATCCACGCGCGCTACTTCTTGCTCAATAATCGGGCCTTCATCCAGCGCGTCGGTCACGTAATGCGCGGTGGCGCCAATCAGCTTCACGCCGCGCTCGTGCGCTTGATGGTAGGGTTTGGCGCCCTTGAAGCTGGGCAAAAATGAATGGTGAATGTTGATGGCCCGACCACGCAGATGGGTCGATAGTTCGGGGCTTAAAATCTGCATATAGCGCGCCAGCACCACCACATCCGCGCGTTCAGTCTGCATCAATGCGCGGATTTTTTGCTCCTGCGCCGCTTTATCGCCCTGTTCAATCGGCAGGTGGTAAAACGGTATGCCGTGCCACTCCACAATGCTGCGCGCATCCGGGTGGTTACTGATGACAGCTGGAATCTCCATCGCCAGTTGGCCGGTGCGGTAACGGTGCAACAAATCATTCAGGCAATGCAATTGCTTGCTCACCAAAATTATCACGCGCGCCTTCGCGTGCGCATCCGCAATGTCCCACTCCATGCTAAAGCGGTCGGCGACCGCTCGGCTGAATGCTTCTTTGAGTGCGTTGTGGGCGGGGGTTTTTTCGCTGCTACTAAACTGCACCCGCATAAAGAAGCGCTGGGTGGAGGGGTCGCCAAACTGGGTGGATTCGATAATAAACCCATCCTGCGCCGCTAAAAAACCCGTCACCGCGGCAACAATACCGCGCGTGTCGTGGCAGGAAAGGGTGAGGATATAGGTGGTTTGGCTCATAAGCTGTTGTGTGTAAGCAGATTCTAACAAAATTGCAAACCGTCATTAAACTGTCATCTTACTGTGTTAAAAAGGATGGATGGAAGAGAATCCCCCAACACCCAATGCCGCACCGCCGACAATCAATCAATACAGTGCGGGCAATAAGCTGCGCGAGCACATGGAAAGAGCAAATAAAGCCAATAAAGCGCTGGCTGGAGACTTATACGTTGATGAATCGAATACACGTTACTGGAAATTGGGTCGACATGCAATTCCTGTCGATAAAATGAAACCTCTGCAGAAAGTGTTACACCTTAATGATACAGAGTTAGCCGAGTTGAATCGTTTGGCCGCACCATTTCGGGGGCTATCTGACCGCATGAACGCACTCGACAGTGAGTGGCTGAACGAACAGCCCTCAGAAAAGCAGGCTGGTTTATTGCTACGCGCCTATCATGTTGATCGGTATATGTCATCCCAACAACTCGCGTATAAACTTGGTATCTCATCAAGTTCTGTGCGGCAATGGGAGGTAGGGACAAAACCGATTTTTAAGAATCAAATGACAGCGTTGCAGCCACATCTTGGCTTATCCGACGCTGAAACCGCGAAGCTGACTGAACTATCCGATATCTGCCGCCAACATCTTGCCGAAAAACGAGCAATGAAAGTGCATTCCAGTAAAGTCGGTGCCGCTTTGCCTACCGCCGAATGCGATCTTCTCAGAGAGACTCTCGTACCCGGACGCTAAACATCGAGCTTACCAAACACACACCCAATCACCGTCCCCTGCCCCAGCTCAGATTCCACCTCAACCGCCCCACCATGCAACTCCATAAACCGCTTCACGAGGCTTAAGCTGAGCACGGATTCGCTGCCGTGGCTATGGCTGCTGCGGAAGAACGGGTCGAACAATTTGGCGCGGCGTTCGGCGTCGAGGCCCGGGCCGTCATCCTTCACGCTCAAGCGCATGGTGCCTGCATCATCGCGCGTGACCATCACGCTTATGTTGCCACGGGCTTTGGTCACCTTCACCGCATTCGATAATAAATTGATGATGATTTGCTTAACCCGCATTTCATCGGCATTGAGGATTTCAGCCTCTGGCGCAATCTCCACCTTAAGCCGCAACCCATCCACTTTCAGGCGTTCACCCAAGAGAGCTATCACCGCATCAATCGCCTCGCGGATGGCAAAGGGCTTCACGTCCAGTTTCAAATAGCCCGCCTCAATCGTCGCCAGGTCGATAATGTCGCCAATCAGCGCGCCCAAATGCTGCGCGGATTGGTAAATACCGCCAACATAATCCTTCTGCATGGGGTTGAGCGCGCCGGCATATTCATGCGTCAGCATTTCCGAAAATCCTGAAATGGAAGTAAGCGGCGAGCGCAATTCGTAACTCATATTGGCGAGGAATTCGGTCTTCATGCGGTCAGCGGTCTCCAGCGCCTCGGTGCGGTCACGAAGCGAACGTTCCACCAAGGTGGAATCGGTCACATCCATAAAGCTTAGCAACGTTGCACCGTCCGGCAGCGGCACGGCGGAGCAATCCACCACCGATCCATCCGCACGTTCAAAGCGCAGGGAAAGATGGCGCCGTTGCTGAAAACGCGCAACCAAACTATCGAGGTAGCCCGCCCAATCTGGTGTCGCAAAAAACGCCTGAGTGCGGCCAAAAACCTCGCGGATATGCGGCTCGGTGGCGGTGAAATCATTGTCAAATTTCCACAGTTTATGAAAAATTGGGTTGCATAATTTCAGCCGCCCATTTTCCGCAAACACGGCAATGCCCTCGTGCAAATTATCCAACGTTTCGCGCTGCACGGCAATGAGGGTATTGTAGCTACGCTCGAGTGCGAGACGGTCGGTCACGTCCTCATACGCAAACAAAATGCCGCCCAGCGCATGCGGAATGGCAATCACGCGCAAGGTTTTTCCATCCGGCAAATAAAAGAATTCTTCGCTCGGTTCAATCAAAGTGGTGAACAGCTTCATCTGCGTTTGTTTGAAGGCCTTAAAGTTTGCCTGTTCGGGCAGTTTGCGTTTCTCGCGCATCACCTCCAAAATATCGCCGTAGGTGGGTTCGCTATCGAGCAATTGCTCGTCGATTTTCCACAAATTCACGAAGGCAAAATTAAAGAATTTCAGCCTGCTATCGCGCCCATAAATCGCCATGGCGGAGGTGCTGCTTTCCAGCAAATCGCGCAGCGCCGAAACATGGCGCTGAATCTCCTCCTGCGCAGCGGCTAGCTCACTGATATGGGTGGCATAACCAATCACGCCCTCGCCCTTAATGGGCACCTCGCGAATCATGTAAAGGCGGCGCTCACCGCCAACCACAATATGGCGGCGCTCGAACTGCTCCTCGCCCGTCTCCACCGCCTTCTGCGCCAGCGCGCGGTGGCCCTTATACAGCTCCATATCACCCAGCGCCAGCACGCTTTCCGCTGATTCCTCCGCCAATTCACTGAAGGCAAGGTTGCAATAAATAATCTTGAGCTGCGTATCGCGGTGCCAGATGGGGTTGATGGACGAATTAATAATATTCGCATAGCGCCGCGACTCGGATTTCAGGCGCGTGTTTTCAGCGAGCAACCGCTCAGTATCCGTCGCTGTGGGCACGGCGGGGGGGGCATCACCCGGCGAGGCCACCACAGACGATTTTGTAAACAGATGCGCAATGCGTTTAGCAATCATGCCGCTATAGTATCGCCCTACACAGGTTTGTCACGCGAATCTACATCCGCCCTCACCCGAAACGCCCAAGAGCGTTTCGACCTCTCCCGGTGGGAGAGGTAAGCCGCGTCGCGGGTAAAGCATAAATCTGATACGCTTAAATCCTTGGCGCCCAAGGTGCAGCGGGCACAACCTCTCCCGGTGAGAGAGGTGCGGATTGTTTCCACCACCCCCTCCATGTTTTCTATCACTTCGTGATTCCAAAAACGTAACACTCGCCATCCCTCGCGTATCAATTCCTCAGTACGCCGCGCATCCGATAGGATTTTTTCGGGGTGATTATGCTGACCGCCATCAAGCTCGACAACCAGCTTATGCTCGTCGCAGGCAAAATCGAGTATGTAATGCTTCACCACGTGCTGACGACGAAATTTATGGCCATCGATTTGGCGGCTACGCAGCTTATACCACAGGCGCTTTTCGACTTCTGTGCTGTTCACGCGCAGGGCACGCGCTCGCTCGATTTGTTGCTCGGGCGTAAAATCTTTGTGCATGCACCATCATCCGCCAGAGACTCTATCAACGTCCGCCCTCACCCGAAATCACGAAGGGTGATTTCGACCTCTCCCGGTGGGAGAGGTAACCCCCTAATACCGATACCAGTCTTTCTTAAACGGCCCAGTCACTGGCACGCCGAGGTAATCCGCCTGCTCTTTGCTGAGTTTCGTCAGCACGGCACCCACGCGGGCGAGGTGCAGTTCGGCCACTTTTTCATCCAAATGCTTCGGCAGTACGTAGACTTTATTCTCGTAGTTTTTATGATTCTTCCACAGCTCAATTTGCGCGAGCACTTGGTTGGTGAACGATGCCGACATGATAAAGCTAGGGTGGCCATTGGCGCAGCCCAAATTCACCAAGCGCCCTTGCGCGAGCAAAATGATACGCTTGCCATCGGGGAATTCGATTTCATCCACTTGCGGCTTCACTTCGTGCCATTTCATATTGCGAAGCGATGACACCTGAATTTCGGTATCAAAATGCCCAATGTTGCACACAATCGCGCGGTCTTTCATGGCGCGCATATGGTCCAGCGTTATGATATCCTTGTTGCCGGTGGTGGTCACAAAAATATCCGCCTCTTTTTGCACACTCTCGATGGTATCCACGCGGTAGCCTTCCATCGCCGCTTGCAGGGCGCAAATGGGGTCCACTTCCGTTACCACCACGCGCGCACCTTGGCCACGCAGTGCGGCGGCGCAGCCCTTGCCCACATCGCCGTAACCGCACACCACGGCCATTTTACCGGCAATCATGACGTTGGTGGCCTGCTTCAACCCATCCAGCAGCGATTCGCGGCAGCCATAGAGGTTATCGAACTTCGATTTCGTCACCGAATCGTTGACGTTGAACGCCGGAATCATCAATTTCCCGTTGCGTTCCATTTCAAGCAACCGCTGAACGCCGGTGGTGGTTTCTTCCGAAACGCCTTTCACATCCTTCAGCATTTCCGGGTATTTGTTATGCATGATGAGGGTCACGTCACCGCCATCGTCCAAAATCATGTTGGGCACCCAGCCGTTTGGCCCACGTAAGGTTTGCTCGATGCACCATTCGAATTCCTCTTCCGTCTCGCCTTTCCACGCAAACACAGGAATGCCCAGTGCTGCGGTTGCAGCAGCAGCTTGATCCTGCGTGCTGAAAATATTGCAGCTGCTCCAGCGCACTTCGGCGCCAAGCGCTGTTAGTGTTTCAATCAACACCGAGGTTTGAATGGTCATGTGCAAGCAGCCCACAATGCGCGCACCTTTGAGGGGGTACTTGCCCTTAAATTCTTCGCGCAACGCCATCAGCCCAGGCATTTCGGTTTCCGCAATCGTAATTTCGCGGCGGCCCCATTGGGCCAAGCTAATATCAGCTACTTTGTAATCAGTGAAATTGGCGGGAACTTTGGCGGTGGCGGACATGATACAACCTCTCGTTGTTTACGTGATGCTCTGCCATTACGTGACTCTACGCCGCTTGCAAAGTATTAAATTATGGTTAGGTTTATTATACTATATTTTTGTTGTCGTTAAATCCGTCGCGCAAGCGCCACCTGGGGAGTTTTTTGTGCACTGTTCCATTATGCATCTCACATTACTCGGTGGTCTTCTTTTGGCGACGAGCAGCACGGCCGCCCTCGCGTTTGACCCAAATGCCGGAGCTGTTGAAGTACGCACCCCCGCCATGTATCGTCCATTGCCGGCCTCAATCGTACCGCAGCGCTATTATCAACATGCACCTGTTGCCGCGTCTGCCCCCACGTATCGCGCCCCCGATACAGCGCCTTACCAACCAGCTGAACCCATTTATACACCCATCAATACCCTCGCGCCGCTGCCCATGGTTAGCGCACCCAGCTACAGCGTCCCCCTCGCGCCTGAATTGCCGCCTGCGCCAGCACCCGCATTAATGCAGGTGCCCAATAATTATACCCCACCGCAGCGCACGATTGTTACGGCGGACCGCTTTACCCTTGGCATTGAGGGCTTTTACGACGAGTATCAGGAAGATTCGGTATCCCTCGTCGATGAGGGTTATTTCGCGGGTGTCACCGCATCCTACGAGCATTTCTTCCAACCCGATTGGTATGGCGCCGTTGAAATTCGTGCCGCGCGTGGCAGTACGGATTATGAATCCGTCAGTGGCACCATCGATAACATTTCGCAGTGGGATACTGAAACGCGGCTGCTCGCGGGTTACAGCCCCACCTACTACCAACAAGGTCGCACCAAATTTTATGCGGGGCTGGGGGCACGCTATTTTTCGGATGAGCTGAAGGGTAAAACTTCTAGCTTGGGCGACATCGGCTATGACCGCCGCATTTTCCAACTCTATGTGCCCATCGGCATCACCTACGAATTTGCGGCTTACGGCCTCACCTTCGCCCCGAATGTTGAAGTTGATAAATTACTCTGGGGCAATGTCAGCTCGCGCCTTGGTACTATTCCAGGCTTCACCAATATCGAGAACGAACAAACCGAAGGCTATGGCCTACGCGGGGAATTGATGATGGGACAGATGGATGAACGCGGCCGTGGCTGGCAGTTCGGCCCCTTCGTGCGCTATTGGGATATTCCCGATTCCAAAGTCGATGCCGGGTTTATTGAGCCTGAAAATACACGCATCCAGGCTGGGGCGAATTTGAAGTATGCGTTTTAACGCCGTAATCTAAAGCACCCCATGACCACAAAACAAGAAACTCTGACCATCACACTTATGCCCAGTAAAGCGAGCAGCACTGCACCGCTTCAAACAATTGTTGATACCAATGGGAATGCAGTACTTATTCTGGCTAATCCCATTCGCGTGGAATTTCATGAAGGTGGCAAAAAAACATGTGATCTCACGACAGCGCAATTCAATGCGCTGTTGGCAGAGTTGCGAAAAAATGTCGGCGGAGAATTGACTTGGAAAGACGTCGATGGTTCAAAAATTGCCACCGCGCCAACGACCCCTGGCCGTCTTAAGGCTCTATGCGCACCGAAGGAGCCTTTCGATCTCTAACCCAACTTCGCCTTCTCCTCCGCCACCAACTCCTTCTTCATAATTTTGCCCACTGCGCTTTTGGGCAGGCTTGCGCGAATCTCTACCACGTGTGGCCAGGCATAGGCGGTGATGCGGGGTTTGAGGTGGGCTTTGAGGGTTGATTCATCGAGCGTCTGACCTTCTTTCAAAACAATATAAGCCTTAATCATTTGCCCACGTGTGGGGTGCGTGAGCCCTACTACCGCACATTCGAGCACGGCGGGGTGGGTGTAAATTTCTTCCTCCACATTGCGCGGGTACACATTATAACCGCCAACGATAATCATCTCCTTCAGGCGGTCTACAATATAAAAATACCCGTCCGCATCCATATAGCCCAAATCCCCGGTATGCAGGCGGCCATTGCGCAGCACATTATCGGATTCATCGGCGCGATTAAGATACCCAGGCATCACCTGCGGGCCGCTTAAACATATTTCGCCAATTTCGCCTTGTTTCATCGGCGTCACGCGGTCATCCTTATCAATCACCTCCGCCAATGTACCGGGCAGCGGCAAGCCAATGGAGCCCGGCTTATTCATGCCCACCAACGGGTTGCAATGGGTGACGGGCGAACTTTCCGTCAGGCCATAACCCTCGGCTAATTTACAGCCCGTCAATTTCTCAAACTGCGCCTTCACCTCGACGGGCAATGGCCCGCCGCCACTGATGCACATTTTGATACTCGATAAATCATACTTATCGAGCGTGCGCGCATTATTAATGGTCGCATAGAGCGTGCTGACACCGGGCATAATCGTCGGTTTTTTGGCATCAATGTCGGCCAGCACATGCTTCAAATCGAACTTGGGATGAATGATGATGGTAAAGCCATTCGCAATCGCCAAATTCAATGCCACCGTCATGGCAAATACATGGAAAAACGGAATCACCGCCAACATCGTTTCACGACCTGGCTCCAGCCCCGTCATCCATTGCGAGCATTGCATGGTATTGGCATACAGGTTCGTGTGCGTCAGCATCGCACCCTTGGGTACGCCGGTAGTGCCACCGGTATATTGCAGCACCGCAATATGCGAATCGGGAATGACATTGACCGGCGTTTTTAATTCCTGCGATTGCAGCAATTCGTTCAGCGTCACGTGGTTGCTGTCGTGCGGCGGGTGGGCGATATCCTTCGCTTTGGCCGCCGCAAATAGCGCGCGCTTGGCCAGTGGCATGGCCTCACCAAAGTTGCACACCACAATTTTACGCATGGAGCTGGTGCCAATAAAAGGCACCAATTTATCGTACGTGGTGCGCAAATTCACCGTCACCATCACTTCAACATGCGAGTCTTTCAGTTGGTGAGAAATCTCGTGCGGAGAATAAAGCGGGTTAAAATTCACCACCGTGCCGCCAATTTTCAAAATCGCGTAATAACACATCACATATTGCGGGCAGTTGGGCATGAATAGGCCCACACGCGTGCCCTTTTTAACTCCCATATCCTGCATGCCACGGGCAATGCGATTCACCATCTCGTTCAGGCGTTTGTAGGTGTAGGTTTTGCCAAAAAAATCGAGCGCAATGCGTTCCGGCCATTGGCGCACGGCCTCATCCAACAGGTAGTACAGCGGCTTGCCATGAAAACTCTCGTGCCAGCGCACGCCGGTGGGGTAATGGGCTTCCCAAGGGTAGGATGGGGCGTGCGTCAAGCGGGCTCCTTATGCGAGGGCAACGTTTCTACTTGTACATTCACTATGCGTGTTTTATGCGTTCACGTCAAATGGACATGATGCACAGCAACACAGAAATCACTACGGATGTCGCGATTATTGGCGCAGGCCCCGTCGGCCTGTTCGCGGTATTCGAGCTGGGCATGCTCAAAATCAAGGCAGTCGTTATCGACACATTACCCGCCGTAGGCGGCCAATGCACCGCGCTCTACCCCGAAAAACCCATCTACGACATCCCCGCTTACCCCGCGATTGATGCACAGGATTTAATTCAAAATTTAGAGAAACAAGCCGCACCCTTTGCGCCGCAGTATGTGTTGGGCGAGCAAGTGGTGAAGGTGGAAAAGCTGGCAACGGGCAGCTGGCAACTGGTAACGAACAAAAACACCATCATCCACGCCAAAGCGATTCTGATTGCGGCGGGTTGCGGGGCGTTTGGCCCCAACCGCCCACCGCTTGCGGGCATTGAGCATTACGAAAACACGCATGTGCACTACATGGTGCGCGCCCGCGAGGATTTTCGTGGCAAAAATATTGTTATCGCAGGCGGTGGTGATTCCGCGGTGGATTGGGCCGTATCACTCGCCGAAGTTGCTACAAAAATTTATGTCGTCCATCGTCGCGATAAATTCCGCGCCGCCCCGGATATGGTCGATAAAATGCAAGCACTCGCTACGACGGGCAAGATTGAAATGGTGGTGCCGTATCAGCTCGAAGCACTAGAAGGCGATGGCGCCAACCTTTCCGCTGTCACTGTAAAAAATATGGATGGAGCGTCACGTTCGCTGGATGCGCAGCACCTGCTCGCCTTTTTTGGCCTGAGCATGGAACTTGGCCCCATTGCGGAATGGGGCTTAAACCTGACGGGCAGCCATATCGCCGTCGATCGCGGCACCATGCAAACGAACGTTGCGGGCATTTTTGCGATTGGCGATATCGCCACCTACGAACACAAACTAAAACTCATCCTGTGCGGTTTCGCCGAAGCCGCCCACGCCGCCCACGCCATCCGCGAGATTGTCTACCCCGGTGTGGCGTATCACTTCGAATATTCGACGAGTAAGGGTGTGGTGGCATGACCGCAAAACTCATCGATGGCAAAGCCTTCGCCGCGAAACTGCGCGGGCAAATTGCCGAGAGTGTAAAAACCGTCAACGCCGCAAGCGGCCTCACGCCTGGCCTTGCCGTGGTGCTGGTGGGGGACGACCCAGCGAGCCATGTCTATGTGCGCAACAAGCGCGCCGCGTGTGCCGAAACAGGCATTGCGTCGTTTGAAACATTATTGCCCAGCACCACCACGCAAGAAATACTCCTAGCCGAAATTGCGCGATTGAATGCGGATGACGCGGTGCACGGCATCCTCGTCCAACTCCCGCTGCCTTCGCACATGGATGCGCAAGCAATCATCAACGCCATTGACCCGATGAAAGATGTTGATGGCTTCCACGTCATCAACGCGGGGCGTTTAGCCGTGGGTCAAGAAGGCTTGGTTCCATGCACACCCCTCGGGTGCTTGCTCCTACTCAAGGATAAACTCGGCAGCCTTGCTGGCAAACACGCAGTCATTCTGGGCCGCAGCAACATTGTCGGCAAGCCCATGGCACAGTTGCTGCTCAAAGAATCCTGCACCGTCACCATCTGCCATTCGCGCACCGAATTTCTGGTGCAGGAAACGCGGCGTGGCGATATCCTCGTCGCCGCTATTGGCAAGCCGGAATTCGTGAAGGGCTATTGGGTGAAACCCGGCGCCACCGTTATCGATGTCGGCATCAATAGAATCACCCGCGAGGACGGCACCACCAAACTCGTCGGCGACGTGGACACCACCGCCGCCAGCGAATTCGCCCGCTACATCACCCCCGTCCCCGGCGGCGTCGGCCCCATGACGATTGCGTGTTTGCTACGCAACACATTGCAAGCCGCGTGTGCGATTAAGGGCACAGCGTTTCCTCTGGAAGCCTAGCCACAGCGTTTCAACTTACCTTTCTTACATCGCTGCGTATTGCCACCGCTCAAAAATAAAGGGGAGTGTCCCTCCAACCGTAGGGGTGAGGTTAGGAGGGGGGCGTTCAGTGGGAACATGTCGTTTAGCTGATATCCACCGACTCCCCGTCGAATGCCCCCAACCCTCCCCCTCCGAGGGAGGGAGCGACAGAGCCCACGACACATAAGTGTTTTCAAATCGCACAGACTCGCTGACCCCAAACAAAAAAAGGGCGGAGATTTCTCTCCGCCCCTCTTTTTTCCCGTTAAAGGAAAGGGTGAACTAGTTCACCACTTCCACTTCTACGCGGCGGTCGCGCCACAGGCATGCCTGTTTTGCTTTGCCGGCGGTATCTGCACACTCGGATTGCGACGAGGTTTCACCCAGGCCACGTACTTCGGATTTGCCAAACACTTTCAGGCCTTTACCACGCAGGTAGGCCGCAACGGCATTCGCACGTTTTTGGCTGAGGCGCATGTTGTAGCCTTCGCTACCGATT
>Ga0163144_10014417_pt1 | contig 16409 bp, 6 predicted proteins | sample OliLak19BULKMAT1_FD_123175 | JGI IMG/M metagenome (GOLD analysis project Ga0163144, IMG submission 123175) | Freshwater microbial mat bacterial communities from Lake Vanda, McMurdo Dry Valleys, Antarctica - Oligotrophic Lake LV.19.BULKMAT1 | ecosystem: Environmental > Aquatic > Freshwater > Lake... | reverse complement strand
GATTGCGCGGAGCACGTAAGGAATTCCGCAGAGATTTGCGACTGTGTCCCGTGCGATTCGGCAAACTTGTTGACTTCAATTTCCTCGCCAATTAACGTGCGATAGCGAACGGAGAGGACAGGATTCGAACCTGCGGACCAGTTACCCGGTCACCGATTTAGCAAACCGGCGCTTTCGACCACTCAGCCACCTCTCCCAAGGTTGTGCCGGGCCGCTCGTTTCGCACCCGCCCGGGGGTCCGGACAGCCGCAGCGCGATGGCCGACAACCCTTGAATTCTATGGTTTCGGCCCTACTTCGCAAGTGTGGTTCAGCCCGGGCCGCTGGCGCTCGGACACGTTGGGCCGGGCGATCGATTTAGCCGCTGGAACCCGCTGAATTCCCACGGAGAGATGGCCGCTGCGACCACGGCTGGGCAGGGCTGGCTGTTACCGGGCTCGCTGTTACCGGGCTTGCTGTGATCGGGCTGGCAGCGACCGCCTAGTTCGCTACTGCGGTCCCAGTGTTCGGTCTGGCAACAGCCGGCTGCACCAGCATCGTGACCTGGCCGGCCAACGGTCCGCGGGCAATCCCATCCCGCGCTATGCCATCACGTGCAATGCCATCCCGCACTATGCCATCACGTGCTGCCGCGACGTGGGCCCGCCATTGCCGCTCGAGCTCGGCCGTGCTGAGTCGATAGGCCGTGGTCAGGGCCCGCTCGTAGCCGTGCTGGCTGGCCGCTTCCACGAAGTCGAGAAATGGCCGCTCGCCGAAGCGCTCGACCAGGTACTCCACCAGCGAAGCGCTCTGGCCGTAGAACGTGCCCCAGCGCTGGGCCTCGGGATAGTCGATCAGGGTCACCAGCTCGATCAGGCGAAACTCGCGCCGCGCGGCCAGCGCTTGTTCCAGGTCCTGCCGGTGCCGGCGCTGCTTGTCGGAGGTGTCGGCCAGGATGGCCACGCCCTCGTCGACCCAGCGGGGCAGGGCGTGCCGGGCAAAACGGTCGGCCAGGAGCACGTGCGTCAGCTCGTGACCCAGCGCGCCCTCGTGCCAGCCGGGTCGCGTGGCTTTGACGTCGATGCGCCGCAGGGTCACCTGGCCCGCGGTGCGATCGATGAGCGTGCTGGCGGCGGTGGAACGTCCGGCCGCGCCGACCTCGCGCGCGTAGTCGTCGTCACTGGCGTGCAAAACCAGGTTGCACTTGGGCGACCACGCTTGCCGGGCGTCGGCCAACCAGCGGGCGGCCAACTTGCTGCGCAAACTTTCGCAGGCCGCGGCGGTCTCGGGCGAGACGCCCGCGGTGCCGTAGCAGTAGATTTTAAAATTGGCGGTTTCGACGACATGCCAGGTAGGTGGCGAACACTGCGAGCATGAGGCGTGCGTAGCCGCTCGCGAGACAGTCATGCCGTCGAAACCGCCCAAGGTGCCGGCCGCCACCAGTCCACTCACAATGGCGGCCTTCCCAAACCGTTCCCTCAGTGATTTAAGGAGAAGAAAAATCACGGCGAACTACGTGGGCAGTTACCGATCTGCCGTCACCGTGCGACTTGCCCGGCGACTGATCAGTGCTGGCGGACTAAAGCAACTGCCGGGCCAAAACAGCAATTCACTTCGCTGCAATGCGCCCAAGTCACGACCTGCCAAGCGGTTAATCGTTTGCAATTTGTCGGTGGCGAAGGTGATTTTTTACGTGTCTCGCACCGCTTTGCCCAAGCCGCGCGCAGGCGCGGCAACTCCATTGGGCACGGTCGACTGTGTCGAAGGCGAACAGGCAAAAGCCAGCTTCTCCAGCTTGTCCAGGCGGCACGCGCGACAAATCCGGCACAAGCGGCATTTTCGTTTCAACTGATAAACGCGTCACAACCGAAAGACCTGTTATGTCGGACCGTGCCTGGCGGGTGCGGTTTGGGAGATTGGCCGCGAACGCCAGACAGCTCACACACGCAGGCCACAATCGATCAATTCGAGTTCTACGGGGGTCAGGGTTATGCGCCGCATTGTGATCATGATTGCGATCTACACGGCCTGTTGTTCGGCGTGGGTTGCCGCCGCCCCACCGGAACGGATGTCGGGCCGCCTGCAACAATACGACGAGCCGATTGAGCAGCTTCGCGCCAATCGAGGTCGGCCCGCTCAAGCGTCCTATCAAGACGCACGGCGTGGCGGCTATCAACAGGCCGGCTATCAGCAAAACCGCCGCGCGCCGTACAACGGCGGTCGCCCGGCCGCGTACTACGAGGGGCCGCAGCAGCAGCCCACCAGTCGGCTGACGCAACAAGCGCCGCCGATGGACTATCAAGACGGGCCCCCCGCGGGACCGCAGGGACCGATCACCGAAGAGTGGCAACCCGGCTACGACGACGGCAACTACGGCGGAGGAGATTGTGGTGACTGCGGCGACTGCTGCTGCAACACCCTCTTTCCGCAGCCGGGCTTCTGGGGTCGGGCCGAGTATCTGTATTGGTGGGTCCGCGGCATGCACGTGCCGCCGCTGGTCACCACCAGCCCGCAGGGCACTGACCAAATCGATGCCGGCGTGCTGCCCGGGGCCTCGATCCTGTTTGGCGATCAACGGCTCAACCAGTCGGGACGTTCTGGCGGTCGCTTCACGCTGGGATATTGGTTCAACGGCTGCTGTCAGCCGACCGGCATCGAGAGCAGCTTCTTCTTCCTCGGCCAGGTCGAGGAGCAGTACTACAACTCGTCGCAGGGCAACCCGATCCTGGCTCGGCCGTTCTTCAACGCCCAGACCCCGGGTCAGGACTCCAACCTGATCGCCTATCCCGATATTGTCCGCGGCGAGATCGGCATCCAGGCCACGAGCCGGGTCTATGGCGGCGACGTGAACTTCCGCCGCGTGCTGTTCATGGAGTGCAATCGCCGCTACGACCTGATCGTCGGCTATCGCTACTTTCAGATGCTCGAAGGTCTGAACATCAACACCAACACGGTCTCGGAAGACGTGCAGAGTCCGGTCACGGTGGGCACGACCTTCGACATCACCGATACCTTCAAGACTCGCAACAACTTCAACGGTGGCCAGATCGGCATCAACGCCAAGTACAACTACGGCTACTGGACGTTGGACCTGCTGGCCAAGCTGGCGATCGGTAACATGTCGCAACAGGTCGACATCAACGGCACCACGATCAAGACCTCGCCGGGCGCGGCCTCCACGATCGAGAAGGGCGGCATCCTGGCGCTCGACACGAATATCGGCACCTACAACCGCAACGACTTCTCGGTGTTGCCCGAGATCGGCGTGGGCCTGGATTATCAGTTGACGCCGCTGTGGAAGCTGAACTTTGGTTACACGCTGTTGCTGGTCAGCAACATCGTGCGGCCGGGCGACCAGATCGACATGAACGTGTCGCCCAACCAGTTCCCGCCGCGGATCAATGGCGCCTACCCGCAGTTTGCCTTCAACATCTCGGAGTTGTGGCTGCAGGGCATCAACTTCGGGATCGAGTGCAACTTCTAAACGGGTTGCCCTGACTGAAAAAAACGGTTCCGGCAAAAGGCCGGCCCGACGGAAAAGACAAGCCGCGGCCCCGCACGATTCGCGGGGCCGCGGCTTTTTCATTGCAATGGACGCGCTAATTCTGTAGCCGGGGGCCGTGACCCCGGAGTCGTGGGCACGTTCTGTAGCCGGGATCTGTGACCCCGGAACCCTGCCACCACTACCCCGGCCTCACAGAGGCCGGCTACAGGAACTCACCGGCCTCACAGAGGCCGGCTACAGGGTAGGTGGCCCAGACGACGAGTCGTCTGGGTCCCGCAGGGACAAGAGGCGCGGCCGGTGATCAACCGACCGCAAGCTACATCAGCCAATACTCGTCATCGCCAAACGCCGCGTCGTTGGCGTTCGACGAGCCGCCGGGCGACGCCATGGCCAGCGTCTCGACCAGCGGCTCGGCAATCGAGTCCTTCGTGGCGACCTCGCTATCCGTGGCCGCGTTGAGGGCCGAGTCGGTGGCGGTCACCGTGTAAGTGATCGAGCCGTCATTCAGCGAGGTCAGGTCGATGTTCGTGAGCACCCAGTTGCCGTCGTTGGCCACGGTGGTCGTATAGGCGATCGTCGTGTGCGTGCCGTCGCTGACGATCAGCGAAATGCCCACGCCGATCTCGCCCGTGCCCCCGGCGCCGGCGTTGGCCACATTGTCCGAATTCACCGGATTGGTAAACGACGTGATCGCGACCTCCGGCGCCTGCGTGTCCTTGCTGCTGGTGGTCGTGGCGATGGCAATGTTGTTCGTCGGATCCGTGGAGGTCGCGGTCCAAGTGATCGTGCCGTCGGCCACCGGAGCCAGGTCGATGTTCGCGATGCTCCAGGCGCCGTTGGCCGCCACGGTCGTGTTGTACGTTGTCGAGGTCGTGGCGTCTTTGGTCACCACCAGCGCGATGGCCGAGCCAGGCTCGCCGGTGCCGCTGGCGGCGGCGCTGGTGACGTTCGCCGAGTTGACCAATGAGGTCACGGTCGCGATCGTGACGAACCAGGTGTCCTTGGGCGAAGTGATCGTGTCGCTGTTGATGTTGCCGCCCGTGTCCAGCACCGTGACGGTGTAGGTCAGGGTGCCATCCTTGAGCGAGCTGACGTCGATGCCGGATACCGTCCAGGTGTTGTTGGCGCCGATCGTCGCGGTTTGCGGGCCGATAGTCGTGGTGCCGTCCGACACAGTGACCGAGACCATCGTGGTGCCGGTGGCGGTGCCCGTGATGCTGGTGGCGGTCTTGTTTTCGTTGCCGATCGGGTTGGTGACGCTCGTGATTTCGATCGACGGCACGACGACGTCCTTGCTCTTCGTCTGGCTATCGGTCACCGTGTTGTTGGCGTCGGTCGAGGTGACCGTGAAGACGACGTCGCCGTCGGTCAGCGGCTGGGCGTCTATGCCGCTCACGCTCCAAGTGCCGTTCGAGTCCACGGTGGTGGTCACGGGCGTGCTGGTGTGCGTGCCGTCGCTGACCACCACCGAGATCGTGGCGCCCGGCTCACCGGTGCCGTTGGCGCCGGCGTTGGTGACGTTCCCGGCGATGATCGGCGTGGCAAACGTGAGCTCCACGGTCAGCGTGTTCTTAATCGCCGTCTTGGTGTCGGTCGCCGTGTTACCAAAGCCGTCGGTGGCCGTGACCGTGTACGTAATCGTGCCGTCGTTCAGGGTCGATACGTCGATGCCCGATACGCTCCAGGCGCCGTTGGCGGCGGCGGTCGTGGTTTGGGGCGTGGTCGTGTGCGTGCCGTCGCTGGCCACGATCGAAATGCCCGCGGCGGCCTCGGCCGTGCCGCTGGCCGTGGTGGCGGTGACATTCGCGTTGGTCACCGGGTCGGTCAGCGTGACCAGGTCCACCGGCGGGGCGGTGACGTCCTTGCTCTTGACCAGGGTGTCGGTCGCGGAGACCAAACCGACCGTCGACGTGACCGTGTAGGTCACCGGGCCGTCAACGAGGGTCGTGGCGTCGATGCCGCTCACGCTCCAGGTGCCGTTGGAGTCTGCGGTGGTGGTTACCGGCGTGCTGGTGTGCGTGCCGTCGCTGACCACGACCGAGATCGCTGCGCCCGGATCGCTGGTGCCGTTGGCCGTGGCGCTGATCAGGTTGTTGGGGCCAATGTTCGCCGCCGCAACCAGTTCGATAACCAGCGTATTCTTGGTCGCCGCCTTGGTGTCGGTCGCCGTGTTGCCGAAGCTGTCGGTGGCCGTGACCGTGTAAGTAATTGTGCCGTTGTCCAGGCCGCTGACGTCGATGCCGCCGATACTCCAGGCGCCGTTGGCCGCCGCGGTCGTGGTTTGCGGCGTGGTGGTGTGCGTGCCGTCGGTGGCGACGATCGAGATGCCCGCGCCGCCCTCGGCGGTGCCGCTGGCCGCGGTCGTCGTCTGGTTGGCGGTGTTGATCGGGTCGGTCACCGTGACCAGGTCGACCGGCGAAGCCACGACCTTCTTGGTGGCCGTCTTGTTGCTCTGGCTCGAGTTGTTGGCCGAGTCGGTCGAGGTGGCGGTGAACGTGATGACCCCGTCGCTCAGGGACGTGACGTTGATGCCGCCGACGGTCCAGGTGCCGTTGCCGGCCACGGTGGTCGTCACCGGCGTGCTGTTGGTGGTGCCATCGCTGGCCACGACCGAGATCGTGGCGCCGGCTTCGCCCGTGCCGCTGGCGATGACATTGTTGGCGCTGGCCGCGTTGATCGGGCCAGAGATCGTGGTGAGCGCGACAGACAGCGTGTCTTTCAGGCCGGTCTTGGTGTCGGTCGCGGTGTTGCCGGTCGCGTCGGTAGCCGTGATGGTGTAGGTGATCGTGCCGTCGTCGAGGCCGCTGACGTCGATGCCCGTGATCGTCCAGGCGCCGTTGGCGGCCACGGTGCCGGTCTTGGCGATCGAGGTGTGGGTGCCGTCGGTCGCGACGATAGACAGCGTGGCGCCGGCCTCGCCGGTGCCGCTGGCGGTGGTGTTGGCGGCGGTGGCGTTGTTGGTCGGATCGGTGACGGTCACCAGATCGATCGTCGGCGGCGTGGTGTCCTTATTGGTGGTCTTGGTGGCCGTGATCGAGTTGCTGGCCGAGTCGGTCGAGACCACGCTGTAGGTGATCGTGCCGTCGTTCAGGCTGGTGACGTCGATGCCGCTGACGCTCCAGGTGCCGTTGGCAGCCACGGTGCCGGTGACCGCCGTGCTGGTGTGGGTGCCATCGGTGGCCGTGACCGAGACGCTCGCGCCCGCCTCGCCGGTGCCGCTGGCACTGGTGTTGGCCTTGTTCGCCGAGTTGACCGCGGCAGTGACCGTGGTCAGCGTGACGCCCAGCGTGTCTTTCAGGCCGGTCTTGCTGGCCGTGGACGTGTTGCCGGCCGTGTCGGTGGAGGTGGCCGTGTAGGTCAGGGTGCCGTCGTTCAGGGTAGAGACGTCGATGCCGGTGATCGACCACGTGCCGTTGGAAGCGACCGTGGCGGTCTTGGCCGTGGTGCTCTGGCTGCCGTTGGAGACAACCAGCGAGATGGTCGCGCCGACTTCGCCGGTGCCGCTGGCGGCGACGGCGGTGTTGTTCGAGTTCTTGGCCGGATCGGTCACGCTGGTGACTGCCACGGACGGAGCAGTGGTGTCTTTGGTCGTGACCTTGGTGGCCAGGCTCGACGTGTTCGAGCCGCTGGTGGCGGTGGCCCGATACGTGATCGTGCCGTCGTTCAAGCTCGTGACGTCAATGCCCGTGATCGACCATGTGCCGTTGGCGGCCACGGTGCCAGTCTTGGCGCTGGTGGTGTTCGTGCCGTCGGTGACTGTCAGCGAGACCGTGGCGCCGGCCGTGCCGGTGCCGCTGGCCGTGGTGTTGGCCTTGTTGGCCGAGTTGACCGGGCTGGTGACCGTGGTCACGGCGACCGAGACCGTCGCGCCCTGGTTGCCTGAACCATCGCCGGTAAATTGCGTCGACGCCAGGAACAGTCGCTGCGAGACATTCTCGGGCTTCAGCCCGGCGACCATGAACAGGTTGTTGGCGCCCGATACGCCGCCGGGCGAGGCGATCGTGGTGGTGAAGCCCAGGCCGCTGGACAAGGCTGTGCCTCCCTGGCTGCCAACCTTGACGCTGCCCGGTTGATAGTCGTTGGGTTGGGCGAACCTGACCTCGTAAGTGCCGGGCTCGAGGTCGCCGAACGAATAGGCACCGTTGACGTCGGTCGTGGCGGTCTTGGAAACCGCTCCACTGCTGACGCTCGAGGTGCCCGTGAGCGTGACCGCGACGTTGGGCAGCACCCGCTCCTTGGTGTCTTTGGCGCCGCTCTTATTGGAGTCAATGAACGCGATGCCAGAGATGGTCGACGGCGTAAACGTGATGTTGTCGCCGGCTTCGTTCAGGATCGTGCCGGTGCCGGTGCCGGTGCCCAGCGTGGCATTCGTAGGCGAGGAGAGCGTGACGCTAAAGTTCTCATTGGTCTCCAGGAACATGTCACCGACGACGTTGACTGTGACGTTCTGGGTCGTCACGCCGGGGCCAAAGGTCAGCGTGCCGCTGGTGGCCTGGTAGTCGTTGTTGGCGGTCGTGGCGCTGCCGTTGCTGGTGGCATAGACAACCGTGACCGTCTGGCCGCTGGGGGCTGAGAGCGTGACGACAAACACAAACGGCGTGGTTCCGCTATTACCCTCGTTCAGCGAGACATTGCCGATCGACAGCGAGGGCTGTGCATCGTCGTTCGTGATCGTGCCGGTGCCGGAGCTGTTGGCCGAGAGCGTGGCGGCCGAGCTGGGATTCGAAAGGTTGACCTTGAAGGTCTCGTCGGCCTCGTTAAGCGTATCGCCGTTGACCGCCACCGTGATGACCTGGGTGGTCGTGCCCGGGGCGAAGGTCAGCGAGCCATCCTGGCCGACGAAGTCCACGCCCGTGGTCGCCGTGTTCGGGGCCGTGGTGAATTGCACCGTCACCGGCGAAGTGCTGGGGGCCGACAACGTGACGGTGAACAGGAAGTTGGTGGTGCCCGAGTTGCCTTCGGCCTGGGTCGCATTGCCGATCGCGAGGGTCGGCGGGGCGTCGTCATTGGCGATCGTGCCAATGGCGGAATTGTCGACCACCTCGACCGTGTCATCGACGGTCGCCAGCTGCAGGGTGAAGTCCTCGGCCGGCTCAAATTTCGCATCGCCGTTGGCCAACACCGTTATGACTTTCGTGGTCTCGCCGGGGGCAAACGTAATCGTGCCGCTGATGGCCTGATAATCGTTATCGGCCGTGGTCGCCGTGCCGTCGATCGTGTTGAACTTCACGCGGACCGGCTGGCCGCTGGCCTCTGACAACACCGCGGTGAACAGGAACGGTGTCGTGCCCGTGTTGCCTTCCGGATGCGAGACGTCGCTCATCGACAGCACCGGCGGCGGATCGTTGTCGGTGATCGTGGCCGTGGCCACGACCGGGTTGGCCGCCGACAGGGCGTTGCCGGCATTGGTCGAGTTGAACAGCCGGACCGTAAAGGTCTCGTCGGCTTCGCTCAGCACATCGCCGGTGACCGCCACGGTGACAAACCGCGTGGTGTCCCCCGGGGCAAATGTCAGCGTGCCGCTGGTGCCGGTGAAGTCGGTGCCGCTCGTGGCCGTACCCGCCAGGGTCGTAAATTCGACCGTGACCGTCTGCAGGCTGGCTTCCGACAGCTTAACGGTGAAGACCACGTTGCCCGAACCCGAGTCCCCCTCGGTCACGCTCACCGTGTCGTCGCCGAAGGAAAGATTCGGCGGAGCGTCATCGTTCTGAATCAAACCCTCGACCGAGCTGGCGGCAACCGTGGCGCCCACGGGGCTGGAGAGCACGACCTTAAACTTCTCGTCGGCTTCGTTGGCCGTATCGCCGTTGACCAGCACCGTGATGGTCTTGGTCAGGGTCTCGCCGGAGAAGGTCAGCGTGCCGCTGGTGCCTGTGTAGTCGCTGCCGGCGGTCGTGGCCGTGTCGTCCTGCGTGTTGAATACGACCGTCACGGGGGTGTCGCCGGCCTCGCTCAAGCTCACCGTGAACACGTAGGCGGCCGTGCCGGCGTCACCCTCGGCGTGGCTTACCTGGGCGGGCGAAATGGAGATGATCGGCCCGTCGTCGTTGTTGATCGTGGCGACGCCCTGACCGGCGGAGGGGTTGAGTGTGGCGTTGACCAGGTTCGACAGGCCGAGCGTGAAGGTCTCGTTGGCTTCCTTGACGGTGTCGCCGTTGACCGCCACGGTGACCGTCTTGGTGGTGTCGCCGGCGGCAAACACCAGTGTGCCGCTGGTGGCCTGATAGTCGCTGTTGCCGGTCGTGGCGGTGCCGTCGGACGTGGCAAACTGGGCCGTGACTTGCCGGCCGCTGGGGGCCGACAGGCTGACGGTGTAAACCAGGTTGGTCGTACCGCTGTTGCCTTCCAGAACCGAGGGGCTGCTGACCAGCAGCGTGGGGGTCGCATCGTCGTCGGTGATCGTGCCGGTGCCGACGCTCGAGGTCGACAGCGTGGCATTGGTCGGCGCGGAGAGCGTGACCGAGAAGGTCTCGTCCACTTCGTCCAACAGGTCGCCTTTAACCAGCACCGTGATCAACTGCTGGGTCACGCCGGCCGCAAAGGTCAGCGTGCCGCTGGTAGCGGCATAATCGGCGGGCGTCGTGGCCGTGCCGCCGCCGGTGTTGTAGGCCACGGTCACCGGCGAACCGGTGGCGTTGGACAAGTTCACGCTGAACACGTAGGGGTTGGCCGTGCCAGCGTCGTTGCCCTCGGCCTGCGTGACGTTGCCGATCGCGACCGTGGGCACCGTATCGCTAAAGACCTGCAAGGTGAGCGTGTCGAACTCGACGTTGCCTTGCGGCAGCGGATCGTCCAGACCATACAACAGGTTGTCGTGGCCCGAGATCGTGTCGAACGACGAATTGAACGTCAACGAGCCCGCGGCGCCGGCATGAACCGGAATCGTCCACAGCAATTGCTCGGCATTGCCCGGCGCGGTGAAGCTCGCGGCAGAGGCGCCAGCGCCGACGATCTGACCGGGCGTGGAGACGCTGCCGGTCTGCGTGATTGAGAAGAACGGATCATAGGTGAACGTCGCCGAGGGGCTGATCGAGGCCAGCGCGGTGTCGTAGCTCACGTTCAGGTAGCTGGCGAACACGCCCGCGGGCGTGGGCGTGGGCGTGCGCACATCTTGCACGAACACGGCCAACTTAAAGTCCTGGCCCACGGTCAACGAAGTGATCGGCTGGTTGCTGAGGTCGCGCGCCTCAAGCCGGAAGTTGAGCTGCGGGGTATCGACCAGCGGCGTGGCCACCGGGTCGCTGGAGGTATCCTCGGTCGTGGTCAGCGACTGTGCCATCGGCGCCGCACTGTCCGTGACGCCGCTGCCGGTGACGCTGCTGGCCAGCATGCAACGCACCGAGACGTCGGCATTGGTCGCGTGCGGATCGGAGGTGTCGTACCACGCACTGTCGCTCGTCAGCAGGTCGGAGGCCAGCAGGGTACGCAGTTCCAGCGACTCGATGCTACCGGTCGACAGCCGGCGAAAGATGACCCGCGAGTTGCGAGCGGGCTTGCAGAAGAAGCGTCGTGTGGGCTGAATCCGGTTGCGAAGGTTCTTCATGGTGACAAGTGGTTCCGGTGTCTCTCAGAGAAGTGACTGCTGGCTAACCGAGTTTCTGTGGCGGCGTGATCGGATCCACGCCGGCTGAGATCGTCTGACGACAACTACGCCGACGGCGCTCTCGGGGGTCGCGATAGCTTGACTGTGATTGCGATTGCGAGATTGCGATTGCCTGTTCCTGACGTCGCTCGGTGTGAGAAGCAACGTCAACGCTTGCGTTCCCTGGGGGTGTTCCCTGACCCGCGAGCGTTAAGATAGATAAGACTTAGGGGGTTGGCCCTGGTTTTCAGACTACACCAAGCCTGTGTTCATTTCAACGAGCGCAAACTATTCCCGGGAGCGGCCTTTTTCCGGTTTTATCGCGCCAGCGGCGTGACCGGAATAAAGCGAACCGGATCGAGCGAACCCAGCGAATGCGCATAAAAAAAAGCCGCCCCCGGTGGGGGGCGGCTTAAGGGTTCCGGCCGGCGGCCAGACCTGGTTCGTCAAAATCGGCTCGCAAGACCGGCGGCGGGGCCGCTGAGGATTGCCCGCGGTGCTCAAATAGCCACTTGGGCACTGCAGGTTGCGACCGTTTAGCGGGCGGGCGTCGGGGCCTGCGCGGCGCGCATGACGCCCGGCATGACCCGCTTCTGCACGTCGGTTTCCAACACGCCAAAGGCCGCCTCGTGCCGCTGCAGCGACATGCTCAGGGCGGTCATCATCCGCTTGGCAGTGTAGTAGTTCATCACGATCCGCTCGGAGACCTCGATCGGCTCGTTGGGCACGCCCATCGGCTGCGTATTCAGCCCAAAGTCGATGATCAGCTCTTCCGGCGTGCCGGTGACCCGGCAGAAATTGGCATAGGCGGCATGCGCTTTGGAAGCGTCGACCACCAGTTGCTGGCGGGCTGCCTGCTCGGGATTGCTGGCAGCGGGTGCCGCCGGCGCCGGCTCGGTTTTCTCTAGATCTTTAGCCACGGACTGCTCCTTCTAAATTCGAGGGACGTGTCGCCCACGGCCCAGGCACTCGCCCTGCCCATGCAGGGGCGCTACCGAAAGAAAATGGCCCGTGGATCTGTGAATGTATCTCAGGAATCGTTCCTATCCAAACCATTTATTCAAGTTTCCCAGTCCCCCGACGATCGTTTCCGCCGCAACCGCGCAGTTCGTCAAAGGTGGGCAACCCTGGTGGAGTCCGAATACAGGGTCGACCTTGGCAGTTGTTCCGGATTCTCTGGAATTGAGGCTCGAATCGGTCGAATCGATACACATAGCCGACGCGCTACGTTCGTTAGAAGCGTCACAGACTGACCGTGCGACTAGGGGGGATGACCGTGAGATTCGTCGCCAGGCTCGCCATCGCGATCGCAACCATTGCCAGTACTGCGATCCCCTGTTGGGGTCAGATTCCCCGCGTGGGCGGCGCTGTACCGACCGCGCCCGCCGCATCGGCGCGCCGCACGGCGCAGGCGCCTACCGCGCCCAGAACGCTCGAAGGCACCTGGGTCAGCGACGACCAGCCGATCGAGACGGCTGAAGAGTTCAACGGACAAGGACAATATGAAACGGGTGCCTCCGAATACGGCGGACCTGAGAATGGCGGACCACAAGATGGCGGCGGCCAGTACGGCTCGCCTTTGGACCAGGGCGACGGTACCTGCGACCCTGACGCGGTGCCCTGCGAGGATCCGGCTGGCGCCTTTAACCGCCACCTGGGGAAACACGGGTGCCTGGGCGGTTGCCTGGGTGGACTCGGCTGCCCGATGGACCTGTGGGACGAAGTCCACGCCCATCGTCGGATGTGGTTGCAGGTTGACTACCTGTCCATGTGGGCCAAGGGTAACAACCTGCCGCCGCTGGTCACCACCAGCCCGATCGGCACTCCCCAGACCCAGGCCGGCGTGCTGCCGGTGAGCGCCACGACCTCGATCCTGTACGGCAACGGCCGGGTCAATACCGACCAGCGCAACGGCGCCCGCATCGGCTTTGGCTACTGGCTGGTCGACGGCGAGTTCTTCGGCGTGGAAGGTCAGTACTTCGCCCTGGATCGGGCCAACTCGGGGTTTGATCGCTCAAGCAACTTCAGCAGCGGCGATCCGAACGCCATCATCCTGGCTCGGCCGTTTATCAACAACGACCCGATCTTCCCGACGCCGATTAACGACTCTAAGATCGTGGCCTATCCGCAGTTTCAGATCGGCAACGTGTTCACCGACCTCGACGGCTCGATCAACGTGCAGACCAATAGCCAGATCCAATCGGCCGCGGCCACGTTTCGCCGGCTGATCTGGATCGGCTTTGAACAGCAGCGCCGGGTCGACTTCCTGTTTGGTTACCGCTTCTTCCGCTACGACAATAGCACGGTGATCAACGATGCCACCACGATCAACGCCGCCGGCATCATCCCCACGACGTTCCAGACCAGCCAAGACCTGTTCGGCGTGCACAATCAGTTCAATGGCGGTGAGATCGGCTTGAAGGGACAAAACTACTTCAAGCTGCTGGAGTTGGAGTGGGTCGCCAAGGTGGCCTTCGGCAACATGCGGCAGAGCACCTATATCAACGGCTTCCGCACCACTGCGGTCGACGGCGGCGACCCGGTCACCGAGGCGGGCGGCTTCCTAACCGCGGCCTCGAACATGGGCTCGTATCGCCGCGACGTCTTCGCCATCCTGCCCGAGGCCAACGTCAACCTGAAGCTCAACATCACCTGCAATCTGCGGGCGACGATGGGCTATACGTTCATCTACACCAACCGCGTGCAAACCTCGGGCGACGCCATCAATCTGAACGTCAACCCCGTCCAGCCCGACGGTTCACTGGTGCCTTCGTTCAGCCCGACCAACTCGACCTTCTGGGTCCACGGCGTGAACGCGGGCTTGGAATATCGCTGGTAAAAATTCCTTGGGAGACGCTCGCAGGTAACAAGCAACGACTCCCCGATCTCGACCGGTTCGCTCTGGCAAGCGGACCGGTCTTTTTTTGCGCTCGCGAAGCGAGCGAGGCTGTAGGGAACAGGCTTCGGGCTTCGGGCTTCGGGCAGGAACAAAAACAGGCCAGGCACTCTCGTGCCTGGCCTGCGGTATCTTTTGTCTTTCCTGTAGCCGGTAGCCTGTAGCCCGAAGCCTGTTCTCACCCAAACAGCTTCGTCACCGGCTCGGCTTTCACCAGTTCGCGGGGCTGGTTCAAGTGGTTGTAGACGATCGTCGCCGGGTTGATGCCCATGGCGTGATAGATCGTGGCGATCAGCTCGATCGGGTGGACCGGGTTCTCCAGCGGAGCCGAGGCGGTCGCGTCGCTCTTGCCATAGACAAACCCGCGGCGGATACCAGCGCCGGCCATGACCGCCGTGTAGCAATAGGGCCAGTGGTCGCGGCCGTCGTCGCTGTTGCCGTTGCCCGAGGTGCTCACACCGCGCTGCGGGCTGCGGCCGAACTCGCCCACCGCCAGCACCAGCGTGTCTTCCAACATACCCCGCTCGTCCAGGTCGGCGATCAGCGCCGACAAGCCGCTGTCCAGCATCGGCGAATTCTGGGTCTTCATCCGGGTCGAGAGGTTGACGTGCACGTCCCACGAATGGTTGTCGCTGTTGGCGACCTTGGGCCACACGACCTCGACCACCCGGGTGCCGGCCTCCACCAGGCGGCGGGCCAACAGGCAGCTCTGGCCAAACGTGTTGCGGCCGTAGCGGTCGCGCGTGGCGTCGCTCTCTTCTTTCAGGTTGAAGGCGTTGCGAGCCCGGCCCGAAATGATCAGGCCCAGGGCCTTGTCGTAGTACTCATTGAGGTCGTACTTGGCCACGGCCTTGTCTACCGCGGGCATGCCGTCGTTGATCAAATCGCGCAGCCGCGCGCGGCGCTCCAGCCGGCCGCTGGAGACCTCGGGCCGCAGGTTGAGGTCGTCGATCTTGATGTTATCCATCTTGTTCATATCCATGTCGTCGCCCGACGGATACAAATAATAAGGATCGTAAGCGCGGCCCAGGAACCCGGCCGTGCCGCCCTTGCCCACCACGTTGCTCTCTTGCAGGGGGCGGGGGAGCATGACAAATGGCAGCATCGGCACGGTCGGCGGCTTGATGCGGATGATGTTCGAACCGAAGGTCGGAAAGTCCTTCGGGCTCGGCGGCTCCAACTGGCCCGACGGGCTGACCTTGTCGGTCGTGTAGCCGGTGTGAATCTGATAGATGGCCGCGGTGTGATTGAACAGACCCACCGGCGTGTAGCTCACGCTGCGGATCATGGTCATCTTGTCGTTGACCTGCGCGAGCTTGGGCAACACCTCGGTGAAGTTGACGCCCGGCAGCTTGGTGGGAATCTGCTTAAAGACGCTCTTCACGTTGTCGGGCACGTTGTCCTTGGGATCCCACAGGTCGAGGTGACTTGGTCCGCCCTGCAGGTAGACCATGATCACGCTCTTGGCCTTGTTCCAACCCGGTCCGCTGCCGGTTGTGGCGCTACTGTCGGCGGCCGTGTTGGCCTGGGCCTTTTGCAGTTGCAAGACCTCGGCCAGGCTCAAGCCCAGCATGGACGAGCCACCGACCCTGAGCAGGTCACGTCGCGTCATGCCCACGCCACGGTCGCAAACGTCCTTGGCAAGCTGTCCGGGAATTCGCAACATCAGGGAAGTCTCCAAGAATGATGGCGGGGGCAGTCCGTGGGGAGGCAAGCGCTGGCGGGCGAGAACTAGGGAAACGTGCCAAATCGACACACCCCAAAATCTGCCCGCTAGCTAACCCGGCAGTATAGCGGGCCGGGGCAGGGGGTGTCAATTTTGTGTGGGGTGGGGTAGTGCGTCAGTCTGAAATTGGATTTTCGGAAATCGGCTGTTTCGTTCGGCGTCTCAGAGTTCGGCGGCAGACCACGAAAATCGCCATCGACATCGCGAAAGCCGTGGCCCCGATCACTGCCAAATACATGGGGGACTGTGAAATCGCATTCCAACCGAAATGGTACGTGTCGTAGCCAAGCCCCACAGTGACGAAGGCGAAGAAGCCGAGATATGCACCAAGTCTGGCACGACCGAACGGCCCGAGAATGCCAGCCCCAATCAAGGGTGCTGCCCCGAGGACCTGGAGCATGGCCAGGATCGTGCGCCAATCGAGGTCCGCATTGCCGGCAAGAATTGAGCGGCCAGCCACGAAGCAGCCGACTCCCGCCCCGACAAACGAAGTCGAAAGCAGCAGCGACTTCAACGTGATTTGCAGACGCAGGCGAGGGGAAGGAGAAGAAAAGGGAGAAGAAAAGGGAGAAGAAAAGGAGAAGAAAAGGGGTCGGGAGGGCTCTGAAGAAAACTGCTCCGCTGGCTTAGGCTGCTAGCTCGGTTAGGTGCGTACGGAGAGTGTGTCTGTAACCAGCAAATCTCCGCAGGCGGTGGCTCGCGCGGCGCTCGAAAGCGCTCAG
>Ga0163144_10014415_pt1 | contig 16409 bp, 16 predicted proteins | sample OliLak19BULKMAT1_FD_123175 | JGI IMG/M metagenome (GOLD analysis project Ga0163144, IMG submission 123175) | Freshwater microbial mat bacterial communities from Lake Vanda, McMurdo Dry Valleys, Antarctica - Oligotrophic Lake LV.19.BULKMAT1 | ecosystem: Environmental > Aquatic > Freshwater >... | reverse complement strand
CTCGATCACGGTTCCGCCGCACACGATCACCGTCAAAATCAGCAGAAATCGGCGTAGTCGGGTAATGATGTGATCAGCGGGCATGGTCGGTTATTCCCCTATCAGGAAATTCACAGCGTAAGCGGCATCGACATCCGGCGCAATCGCGCTCACGGCGGTCAGGAAAGCGGTCTGGTCAGCAAATGGGCGCTGGGTGATCAGTTGTTCAGCGGCAGTTTCATCTAGGCCGGGGATTTGCGCGAGGGTCGCGGCATCCGAGGCGTTGAAATCAACCGGGACGTAAACGTACTGTTCATAGCCCGCTATAGTAGCCTCGTCAACATACTTGCCGATTTCGCGGCGGAACTGTGCGATGCTGATATATGGGCGATATTCCTCAAACTCACGTACCATGCGGTTGCCCGTGCCGGGGATGGTCAAGATTTGCTCGGCGGTGGCGGTGTTCAGATTGATGAGCGTGAACGGCTGCGACAACACCGGCAAAACGGGCGCGTCATCGGCAGCGGTGCTGGTCAGTGAATTGTCAGAGGCGCTGAAATCGACCACCGGATAATATGGGCCTTCGGTCTGGCTGGCGGTGACGGTCAATGGAACCTCAACGGTTAGACTGGAATTCAAGACGATTGTGCCGGTCACAATACGTGCGGTCACATCGTTCAGTATCGTTTCACCAGCATCCACCAAGAACAACGTATCGCCACCATCCGCAAATGCACCATCGGATTCAGTGTCGGTGCGGTCTTCCTCAAAATACCACTGTGAGGTCAGGGCGGTTTGGCCGTCGATTTTGACCTTATAGTGCAGGTGTGGCGGGCGGCTCTCATAGGCGGCGGGCTTGACGGTCAGGAAGGCGTAATAGCCGCCCTCATCGGTAAGGGTCGTCCCGAAATATTGAAAATCGGGCAGCAGTTCGCTGCTCGCGGCATCGTTGGGATGGTCATAATTACCGTTGATGTCGGCCTGCCACAGTTCAATCAACGCGCCAGCAATGGGCGCGCCGCTGATGTCAACCAATTGACCTTGTAACAGGATGGGTTGCCCTGTCAGGTCTTCGGTTGTGTCTTGTGCGGCGGCGCTGAACACGGCCAGAGATAATAGGAGTAGGATAGCAAAAGTACGGTGAAGCCAAGGGGTCATGGTATCGGGTTTCCTTATGAGTGCGCTCAAATGGCACAATATTCCGGTGTTGCTAGATGGTATGTTAGTGAGTATTTATCGCCAGAATACATCCAGAGTGTAAATTAAGGGTAAACTACCCCGAATATGGCTACAATCTGACCACGGTTTATTTTGACACTGGTTAGGAAAGGTGTTTTTACGATGCTCCTCAAAGATAAAGTTGTTGTCGTCACGGGCGCAGGTGGGGGGATTGGCCGCGCCACCGCGATTGCGGCGGCGCAGAATGGCGCGTATGTCGCCATCAGTGACCTCGACGCGGGCAACCTGATTGTGACCGCGCAGCGGCTGGCGGAGATGGGCGTGCCGGTTTATTCCGACGTGCTAGACGTGTCAGACGCGGCGCGGGTCGAGGCGTATATGAACGCTGTCGCCTCACACTTCGGGCGGATTGACTGTGCGTTCAACAACGCCGGAGTCGGCGGCGAAATCAGCAAGTTGCACCAACTCAGCGAACCGAACTGGGATAAAGTGATAGATGTTAACCTGAAAGGCGTCTGGCTGTGCATGAAATATGAAGTCCCGCACATGCGCGGCGAGGGCGGCGCGATTGTGAATATGGCATCGGCGGCTGGGCTGGTGGGTTTCCCACATAACGCGGCTTATAGCGCGGCCAAACACGGCGTCATCGGGCTGACCAAATCCGCCGCCGGAGAGTATGCGCGTGACCGTATCCGCATCAATGCGGTCTGTCCGGGTTATGTCGATACCCCGATGGTCAAAGAGTTGGAAAAAGCCCGCCCGGGCGTGGTCGGGTCAACCCTGCAAGGCGTCCCGATGAAGCGACTGGGTGAGCCGTCTGAAGTGGCAGAAGCGGTGATTTTTCTGCTCTCAGAAGGCGCATCTTTCATCACCGGCCACTCTTTGAGTATCGACGGTGGTATGGTGGTGTTATAGCAAATAAGTGATGAGTCCTGAGTCCCAAGTCCTGAGTGACGAGTAGGGTGCATGGGGAATGGGTGTTTGTCGCCCACTATCCGTTTAGATTTTTCTATGCAGAGGGAAATACATCATGAGATCTACGCCGCGTAATATTCAATATGCTGTTGTGGGGTTTGTCGCCGGGTTCATCGCCATCTTCGTCGCGACCTCGAACGTGATTCTGGCGCTGGTGGTTGGCGCAATTGTTTTTGGTTTGTTCTATATGGGCGTCATCAAGATCCGTTGAGTCGCCTCTAACGGTGAAGAACCATCTCTTGGCGAGTAAAGGTCGGGATATACCCCAGACTTTGCATAATCGGCCAATAAGGGCTGTTGGCGGGGACGTTTTCAATTTTGGTGTCGCTACGAGGGTGTTCGGTATGGACGGCAAACATTAGCGTCCGCGCTATGCTCGCCTTGATGTACGGGCCAAACGCGAAATGCGTCAGTTGCAGCGTCCCCGCATGATAGACCACCCATGTCCGCTCACCATCGGCGGTGGTGGCCTCATAACCGCGCAATTGTCCCCACTGCAACAGTGAGGGCGACTCATCCAACCACGATGGGCAGTCGGTGCGCGAGGCCAATATCTCCGCGATGTCATCCGGCGCGATAGGGGTCATTTTCGATGTTATATCAAGCAAGGGACTGGTTTGACCGGTGCGCGGCGGACGGCGCACGACCAATAAGTCGCGTATATCAACAAACCCATTCGAGATGAACAGATGACGCGCCGGGTCGTTGCCTTCGATCACCTCTAATTGGATGCTGCGGCAACCCCGTTCCCACGCGGCCTCGCGCATGGCGTCCATCAGGGCTTGCCCCAGACGCCTGCCGCGTTGCGACGGTAACACGCCCAGCCGAGTAATCCAAGCGCGGTCATCGCGGATGCCCAGCATCCCTATCCCAACCGGCTCTCCACCATCATCCAAAACGATAAAAGACGCATCTAGCGCGATGTCATACGCCCGCACATATTCCTTCATGCGGGCGGCATTCATCGGCATCGGTACGATGTAATCGACGCGAGTGTCATTATAAATTTCGGCTAAAGCAGCATAATCATAAGCAGAAGCGGGGACGAGAATCCCACTTGAGGCGGTCTGAATATCCATCATCGTAGGCGGCCCCTCAGAGTTGCCGCAAAGGCAAATAGCCTTCGACCTGTTGGGCGAATCGGCGGGCGTCAATGGGTTTATTAATCACGCCATCGCAGCCATAGGCTTCCGCGATTTCGGCAGCCATCGCCTCCGGCCACGCGGTAAATGCCACCATCGGCAGGTGATACAAGTGAGGGTGCTGACGGATGAGCGCGGCGACGGTCTGCCCGTCGATGTCGGGGAGTCCGAGATCGAGCAGAACGATGTCCGGCGGGTTATCCAAAACCCAATTATAGCCCTGTTCTCCATCGGTCAACGTCTCTACGGTATGCCCCGCACGCACCAAAATGCGCTCTGCGAGGCGGGCGTTGAGGGCATTGTCCTCAATTAAGACGATCCGTGCCATGAGGATGCTCCCTAACTCTGGGTGATGCCTAGATTTACGCCGATTGGCTCGCCAACGTGAAGCGGTGAATGGCGTTAATCAGTTCATTACGTGAGATGGGCTTCGCCAGATAAGCGTCGCAGCCGCCGGTGGTGAAGCGCTCACGATCACCGTGCATGGCGTTGGCGGTCAAGGCGATGATGGGAGTATGCAAGAACTGGGGAAGCCCGCGCAAGTATGCGGTCACAGCCAAGCCGTCCATATCGGGCAGGTTCATATCCATCAGGATGATGTCGGGTTGGTAGGTTAAGGCAGCCTCGATACCGCTTATGCCATCTTGGGCTTCGATAATGTGATAACCGACGACTTCCAGCATTTTGCGGACAAGGCGCATGTTCTGGGGGTTATCTTCGACATAGAGGATGTTGGCGGTCATGGTAACTACTCCTGATGATGGGGGCTAAACCCCCTAATTCGTTCAATCTTATTTTAACTTACGCTTGACAGTGTTGAGGAATTCATCTGTCGTTAGCGTTGATTTCTCTAATACTACATCAGTATACGACAAAAGAATTGTCCTTTCATTAAGATTTGGGATCTTTGCGGACAAAACGACAACGGGAGTCTCGCGCAATGTGTGGTCTTTCTGTAACGCGCTCAAGATGCTGAAGCCATCAAGGTCGGGCATGATTAAGTCTAGGACAATCAAATCAGGGTGATGGGCATAGATGGCTTTCAACCCGGCGCGCCCGCTGGAGGCCTCAATCACCCGATATTCCGGCTGGTCGCGGAGCGCGTGGCGGGCGAGGCGTAAATCGTTAACGTTGTCGTCAATCATTAAGATGGTGCGGGCGTTGGGATGGTAAGGCGCGGCGGCCTCTTCAAGTTGTGGTCGCGTAGATGGCGATTCGCGGCGTGTCACGCTGACGGGCTGATGCCCCAACGTCATGACGATATGGTCTACGAGGGCGCGGGTGTCGAAATCACCTTTCAGCCAGACCGACTCGGTGAATCGCTTGAGGATGGCGCGTTCTTCATTGGTCACGGTCTTGGCCGATACGACCACCACCGGGATATGGCTGATTTTGGGGTCGGACTTAAAGGCGCGTATCAAATCGATTCCGTCCAATTGTGGCATGGTCAGGTCGGCCACAATTAACTCGGGTAGGCGGTCACGCACGACCTGTAGCCCTTCGACACCGTTGGCCGCTTCATAGACTCGGTACTGCTTATAGGTTTGCAGTAGGCGGCGGATGAGCTTGCGGTCATTCGGGTTGTCATCAATCACGACAACGGTTGTGACTTGTTCGGCCAGCGATTCCAGTTCGACATCCATCTGCGCGGTATTGGCGGGCAAGGCGTCTAAGCTGAGGATATAGCGGTCATATTGGTCGCCGAGGATGTGACTCTCGGCGGTCATGGTGTGGCCGCTGGCGTTGATGACCACGACCTCCCCCGGCGCAATCGTGCCGTCTCGCAACATCGATTCCATGCCGGCGAAAGCCACCGCCGCCGCAGGCTCTACCGACAGACCGGCGCGGCTGGCAAGCTGACGCATGGCGCGGAAGGTCTCACCGTCCTCGATGGCGCGGAACGCCCCGCCATTTTCCAACACCCCGCGCCGCAGCATCCCATAAGCGGGGCCGGGGTCGCCCGTGGCGAGGACGTGAATCAAGGTCTTGGGGATGACCGGGGCGGCCTTCTCTTGATTGGCGTCAAACGCGGCCACCATCGGAGCGCACCCAGCGGCCTGAACAATCCCCAGCTTAGGCAGATGGTCAATCAGCCCCATCTGATAGAGTTCGCTGAATCCCTTCATCACGCCCAACGGGCCGATTCCGCCGCTGACGGCTTGGATATACCAATCGGGCGCAGCGAATCGCCCCGGCTGTTCTGGGTAATCCGCCAAGCCCAAGCCTTCAGCGATTTCGTAGGCCAGAGTCTTCATGCTTTCTTTACTGGGGATGACCTTCGCCCCAGAATCGAGGTAGATGCCGCGTCGTTGCGCGAATTGCACCGAGAGGTGTTTGGCCTCGTCATACGTGCCGGACACGCGCACGACCTCTGCGCCATACAGCGCGACCTCGCGCAGTTTTTCAATCGGGGCGGAATTGGTCATGAACAGCCACAACCGGATTCCGGCGCGGGCGCAATAAGCGGCATAGGCGACGGCAGCGTTGCCGGTAGACGCCAGCACGCACTCGGTAATCCCAACACTCCGCATCCACGTCACGCTGACGGCGGCCTGACGGTCTTTGAAAGAGTTGGTCGGATTTTTGCGCTCATCTTTGACGTAAATCGGCTGATGGCCGAATAAGTTTTCGTAGCTGAACAAGCGAGGGAGCGCCGTGCCGCCCTCGCCCATCGTGATTTCTGGGTTCGGCCCCGCGATGGGGAGCATCTCACGATAGCGCCATAGCGTCGATTCGCGGAGGGTGAGGACTCCCGACCCCCAAATTTCACCCACGGCGGGCAGGTCATAGCGTGCATCCAGCCACGGCGAGTTGCAGGTTGGGCAAGTGCGATGGTCAGCACGAGGGGGAAGGGTTTCACCACATTCTAGACAGATGACGTGCGTAAAGTAATCAGACATGAAGACACCGCCCTTTCTCTCATTCAACGGCTGAAACCCCGGCACGTCAAGCGTCGCGGCCTTAATTGACCATTTTGTGATGTCTTAGGGTGAGGCGTTATCGAGAACCGAAACAAAAACGGCATGACTATAACCATCGTTTGTGTCATCTCAAATAGCGGGCGGGCAAGCCTCGTCCCCTACGAAAATCCCCAATGATGTGCATCATGCCAGTTCTATTCAGATTCTCCATTATTGGCTTGCGCCCGCGCTGCGCGTTACAATCAGAGGTCTTAATGGTATGGGCGTTTAGGGGGTGCGCGTGAACGTCTTATTCACCAGTGTAGAGGCCGCGCCGTTTGCGAAAGTCGGCGGCATGGCGGATGTGGTCGGGTCGTTGCCCGCTGCGCTTCGGAAGTTGGGCGTTGATGCACGCCTCATCATGCCGGGGACGGGGACAATCTCGCACCAAAAGTACAACATCAATTATCAGTTCAGCTTCCCGTTCCAGCACCGTTGGGGGACGACCAACGCGCATGTCTTTTATGCGGAACACAAAGGCGTGCCGGTCTACTTCGTGCAGGCGTGGCCGTATATCGGGCAAGAGAGAAGTGTGTATCAAGAGATGGCGCAAGACTATCCGCGCTTCATCTTTTTCAGCCAATTGACGCTGGCGGTGGCGTGGCAACTCAAACAGCGCGAGGGCTGGTTCCCAGATGTGCTGCACGCCCACGACTGGCATACCGGCCTCGTCCCATTCCTCTTGACGGCTGCCCGTTGGCAGGAAGAATGGAAACCTGTCGGCAGCATCATCACCCTCCACAACATGGCCTATCAGGGCGACTGGGCGGGCAACTTTCTGTTCAATGCCGGTGTCCCGCCGCGCCTAGAGCCGCTGTTGTGGAATGGCAAGGACAATAATCTGCTGGCGCTGGGAATCGCCTACGCCGATTATGTGACCACGGTCAGCCCGCGCTACGCCATCGAAATCCAATACCCCGAAAACGCCTTTAAGTTAGAGGGACTCATCCGCGCCCGCTTGCCAGATTTGCGCGGAATCCTCAACGGGATTGATATGGACGAGTGGGATCCGGCCACTGATAAAGTCATCACTCAGAACTATGACGCCGATACGTTTGAGGTGAAGCGTCCGGCCAATAAAGCCGCCTTACAGCAACGACTCGGCTTGCCCGTCCGCCCAGATGTCCCGCTGTTGGGGGTGGTCAGTCGTTTGACCGGGCAAAAAGGCATCGACCTGATGTTGCCCGCCGTGCGCGGGTTACTCAGCAGCCACGACGCCCAATTTGTCGCGTTGGGCAGCGGCGAGGACGCGCTAGAGTACGGCCTATGGGCGATTCAGAACGACTTCAATGATCGGGCGCGGTTCGTCAACACATACTCGGAGGATATCGCGCACCTGATTTATGCTGGGTCGGATATGTTCTTGATGCCCAGCCGGTTTGAGCCGTGCGGCACGTCGCAAATGTTCGCCATGCGATACGGCAGCTTGCCAGTGGTGCGCGAGACGGGCGGTCTGGCCGATACCGTGCAGAATTATGACAATGGCGCGGCGGATTACGGCACGGGATTCATGTTTTTGTCGTCAGAGCCATACCCGCTTTACAATACGATGCGCTGGGCGGTAGAAACCTACCACAATCGCAAAGGGGCGTGGCATCGGATGATACAACGAGCGATGCGCGTGGACTTTAGTTGGGATGTCAGCGCCCGCCAATATGCCGATTTATACGAAGAAGCCGCAGCCAGACACCGGTAAAAGCGAGTGATGAGCAAAAAAAGCGCGTCACGTCGGGGGCAAACGCATCAAAATTTAGATGAGGGGATAAAATGGTACGTGGCGATGGACGCGCCGTTAGGCGTCCCTATCAAAATCGTCATTCGTAGGGACGCCCAAGCGGGCGTCCGCCAAGATTTGATGCGTTTGCCCTAGCATCGTGTAGAGAAACGAGGACATCATGACATGAGGACGCTGCAATTGTCATAACAGTTTTTAGCTTTTCAGTTTTTTCTCATCACTCATCACTCTTAAAATCCGGAGGATTTAAATGAAGGTTAAAGCCATTATCCTTGCCGGTGGTGAAGGCACACGCCTTGCCACCTTGACCGCCAAACGCGCCAAGCCCGCCGTCCCATTCGCGGGCAAATATCGCATCATCGACTTCACGCTATCAAACTGCGTCAACAGCGGCATTTTCGATGTCCTGATGCTGACGCAGTATCGCCCGCACAGCCTGAATGACCACATCGCGCTGGGGCGTCCGTGGGACTTAGACCGCAGTTTTACCGGCGGTATTCATATCTTGCAACCGTATAAGGGACGTTTCGATACCGACTGGTACGCGGGAACTGCTGACGCGGTGACTCAAAACCTGAATTTCGTGCGGAGTGGCCGCCCAGAGCAGGTCGTCATCCTCAGCGGCGACCATATCTATCAGATGGACTACGACCTGTTTGTGAATTATCACCGCCAGAAGGGTGCAGACCTGACCATCGCCACGATTCAAGTGCCGTTGGATGAGGCCTCGCGTTTTGGCGTCTGCATCACCGATGACGATATGCGCGTGACCGATTTCGTCGAAAAATCTCAGACCCCGCCCAGCACGCTCGCCAGCATGGGCGTGTATGTCTTCAATTATGATGTGCTGGAAAAAGTCTTGCTGGAAGACCGCGACGACCCCAACAGCGAACACGATTTCGGCAAGAACATCATCCCCAAGATGCTCAAAGATGACTTGCGCGTCTACGGCTATCCCTACGGTGGCTATTGGATTGACGTGGGGACGATTGACAGCTATTGGGAAGCTCACATGGACTTGCTGGAGACGCCGCCCAGCCTGAATCTGAATGACCGGACATGGATTATCCATACCAAAAGCGAGGAACGCCCGCCCGTCCGCATCGCCAACGGCGCAATCGTGCGCGATAGCATGATTACCGATGGTAGCACCATCTGTGAGGGCGCGGTCATTGAGCGTTCGATTTTGTCGCCGGGCGTATTTGTTGGGCCGGGGGCCGTGGTGCGTGATTCTATCGTCTTGACCGATGCCTATATCGAAGCGGGGGCGGTGGTCGAACGCGCCATCCTCGACAAGTTGGTGGTGGTCGGCAAGGGCGCACGGGTCGGAAGCATCCCAGAGGTCGGCGAACTCGGTATCACTTGCGTCGGCAAGAATACCAACATCCCGGCTGGCTATACCATCGGCCATTCAGTCGTCCTCGGCACAGACCTCTCGCCCAGCTATTTCGACGCCTTCCCAGATAAGGTCATCCCGGCGGGGACGCACATCGGTTACAAAAAGGGTAAGTAACCTCCATAAGCTGTCCTCTCACATTCCCCATCTAGGTGCTAGATGGGGGATGATTGTTATGGGTATTGAAAATGATGTGGTTTATTTGAGGTGATTCGCGTTATCCTAATACAAAAAAACAAGGGATGAGTGATCATGACGGAAAAGGCTTATGCCCAGCGTACAACCCGCCGCAAACCCCAGCGCGGGCATCAGCAAGAAACCCAAGATGAGGGTTTGTTACCCATCCAGCCCACCACAACCCCGCAGGTCGTACAGATGCAGCGAACCGTGGGCAACCGCGCCGTTCAGCGCCTCATGGATGTCACCACGGCGGGGCAGCGCATCGCACCCAAAAGCGTGAGCAAAGTCGGGACGATGTTCGGCACGAAAAAATCAAGAGGCGGCAACGATATCAACATGAATCGTGACGCCCTGTTGCGGATGCTGCAAAATGTCCATGAACAACTGGATTCACGAATCGGCTCAAACGCTCAAGCACTAATGTCACAATTGGGGGACGTTTCTAACGCCTATGACGGTTTGGTGGCCTCGGTTTCGCTGTTATTAGAGAAGTTGAAAGATACCCCCACGGATGACCGTTACGCGGCGGCCTTAGAGTTGCGCGTACAGGCGACCAACGAAAAATCTCAACTCATCAAAATTTTCCTAGATCGCGCCAAGAATCCTCCACCGGGGCGCGTCATGCCAACCGTCAAATCCCTCATGACCGTGACTCCGGTCTATATGAATAGCAACCTGATTACGGGTCAAGTCGGCGGCGGGATGAATACGCTGACCAAATTTGCCAAACAAGACCGCTCGACAGAGTATTTCAAGCCCAATGTCGATAGCATCGACCACTATGGCAGCCTGCAAGAGTCCGACAACGTGGATCAAAATGTCCTCGGCCCCATCAATAACACATTGATGGAGCAAAGTGGACAATTGATGGACAGCCCTGAGAAGATTCGTAATATGAGGCAAGGGGTGGACGATAATGTCGATTACGGGCAATTTGGCGGGCGCGAGGGCTATGCTCAAGCCTTCGGGTCGCATCAAAAGAAAGGCGTGAATACCGAGTTCTCCGAACATGGTGGAATCGACCTCGATAACCTCAAATCCTCGAACCGCGAAGTGGCGATGTCGCGCCTCGATATGCTCTTGGATTCCGATTTGATTTCTAAGGCGCAACTCTCTATTAAAAAGACCGGCATGACCTCTATCCCGAAACTTGGCTCGGTTGCCCCAGAAGCCAAAGGCAAAGACATCAGCCAATACAATACGGTTAATGACCAAAACGCCCACCCCGGCACGAATGACACCATCCGCAAAGATGACCCAACCTTGATGAGCAGGCTGAACGCGCTTCAGATGATTGACTTCCTCGCTGGGCAAGTTGACCGTCATCAAGGCAATTACATGATTCAGGTTGACGGCGGCGGGAATGTCATCGGCGTGACCGGCATCGACAACGACATGAGTTTTGGAACGAAAGATACCAACGAATTTGCACAAAGGGGAGGGCGTCAGTTGCCGCCCTTGGGCATGTACTTTGATAAAACGATGGCGAATAAAATCCTCGCCTTAGACCCGGCTCTGGTACGGATTGCCCTGAGCGACTTGCTCTCTCCTGCTGAGGTTAATTCAACTGTCGAACGCTTAAACCTGCTGAAGCAGAAAATACAACAAGACATCAATAACCTGCTTGACCCGGGTCAGTGGGCGCAATTGATTGAAAATGACCGTGGTTCGCGTAATCCAACCTTCAAGCGCGGCGAGTATAACGTCACGGCCAAAACCGGCGGTTAGACCTATCATCTGTTCCTGAGCGTTGCCGCCTTTTTTGAGGCGGCAACGCTGTTTTGTCAAGGTAATTTAGACAAGTAACAAATAATGTAGCCCCAACATGGGCTTATTGGGTATACTTATAAACGATTCAAAATTTTATCGATATCATCATCCGTATATGATTATCTTGCGGCGAGGAAGGACGGCTGGACGTGAGTCGATTTCCAGATAAGTACGTCATCGGCTTGACAGGCAATATCGCGGTCGGCAAAAGTTTGGTACGCCAAATGGGGCAGCATCTGGGCGCATACCCGATTGATGCTGACGCGCTGGTGCATCAGGCCATGGCTCCGGGCGCACCAGCCTATAAGCCGATTGTCGATATGTTTGGGCAGTTTATCCTCAACCCAGACAAATCCATCAATCGGGCAGCGCTCGGTCAAATCGTGTTCGCCAACCCCGTCGCCTTACAGCGGCTGGAAGCGGTCACGCATCCCGTAGTGCGGCAAGCGATCACGGCGCTGATTCAACGCGCCAAACAAAAGGTCATCATCGTAGAGGCCATCAAACTGCTCGAAGGCGAGTTGTTCAACGTGGTAGATGAGGTTTGGGTTGTCAATGCCAAACCCGAGATGCAGTATCGCCGCCTACTCAGCAAGCGTGGGATGACGCCCGACGAGGCCAAGAAGCGCATCCTCGCCCAGAATGCCCAGAACGATAAGCTGAAACAAGCCAATATCGTGATTGAAAACGACGGCGATGTTGAGCAGACATGGAAGCAAGTTCAAGCGGCGTGGAACAATATCGTCAACCGCTTTTTGGCGGGTACGCAGAGCGTGCCGGGGGTTTCGGTCACGAATACGTCCGATACCTCACAGGTCGCCAAGCAGCAGACCGCTCCGCCGCAAGCGCCGACCACTGTTATCCCGAAAACCGTCCCGGCACAACAACAGCCGGTCACGCCCGCAGCGGCAGTAACGCCATCGTTGGCTGTGACGATGCAGTTACCCCCAATGCCCACTCCCACGGCTGCGCCTTCCGCATCAGTTTTGCCTTCTGCGCCGATAGGTCAGACCGCCGCCGGCATCAACGTGACCATCCGGCGCGGGATGCCGGGAAATGCCGAGAAAATCGCCGCATTTGTGACCGCTCACGGTGGCAAGGCCACAACCCGCATGGATGTCATGCTGGCATTCGGCCAAAAAAGCTACCTCTTGGCGCAAAGTCCTAACGAGGATATGGTCGGGTTGATGGGTTGGCAAGTCGAAAACCTGATTACACGCTGCGACGAGTTGGTGCTGCGCCCCGGCACGCCTGCCAAGCTGGTGATTGACTCCTTCATCGTCAGCGTGGAAGAATTCTCGCGTGAGTTGGAGAGCGAAGTCTCGTATATCTTTTTGCCGCTGACGACCACCCGCGAGATCGCCGAGGCGTTCAAGTCGAACGGCTATATGCCTATCTCCATCAACCAGATTGAGGTGTTGGCGTGGCGCGAAGCGGTGATGGATGCGACCAGTAGCGGCATGGCGATTCTGGAAAAGAGACTTCGCAAAGACCGCGTTCTCAAGCCGATTTAAGAGACCATCGGCGGTGTTGTAGGGGCATGGTGCGCCATGCCCCTACGTATTTCCCGCCCAATCAGGAGAATACCCCCATGAATTTCCTCTCAAAACTCCCCGGTGCGGGTTGGGCGTCACGCCACCCGCGCTTTGCCGCTTGGGTCGTGCTGTCGATTGGGATGGTCGGCCTGTTGGTATTCGAGGCGTCGGATGTCGGCCTGTTGGCGACCCAGTGGATTGCCCTGATTGTGGCGACCATTTTGGTGGCTGGCTTGTGCGTCTGGATTGTCAGTTGGGAAGACCCCGCCAGTGATGCCACCGATGAGGTTTAACCTGATATGACCCTCGCAGAAGCCACCTTGATTGACCTCAACGACATGGGGCGGCGTGCTAAGGCCGCCTCGGTTGCGATTGCCCGCGCCACCACCGACCAGAAAAACGCCTTGCTGCTCGGAATCGCGGACGCGCTCGAAGCGCACACCCCAGCTATCTTAGAGGCCAATCGCATCGACCTCGACGAGGGGCGCGCCAACGGATTGGGTGACGCGCTGTTGGACAGGCTCGACCTGCTCAAACGGCTGGCCGGTATCATCGCGGATGTGCGGCATGTCGCCACGTTGCCCGACCCGGTGGGCAAGTCATTCGATGAGCGCACGCTAGAAAATGGCTTGCGCGTCAGCCGTCGGCGTATCCCATTGGGCGTGTTGGGCGTGATTTATGAAGCGCGTCCGAATGTCACGGTTGAGGTGGCGTCGCTGGCGCTCAAGACCGGCAACGCGGTCATTTTGCGCGGCGGCAAAGAGACGCTCCGCACCAATCTGGCGCTGATTGCGGCGGTGCAAGAGGCGCTCGACGCCCATAACATCCCCGCCGACGCCGTGCAATTGATTGGCAGCACGGATAGGGTCTACGTCGGGCAGATGCTCAAGCTCGATAAATATATCGACGTGATTATCCCACGCGGCGGCGCGAGTCTGCATCAGTTGTGCAAGGAAAATAGCACCATCCCGGTCATCACGGGCGGGGTGGGGATTTGCCATTTCTATGTCGATGTCAGCGCCAAACCCGCCGAGTCGCTCAACATCATTTACAACGCCAAGACCAGCCGCCCGTCGGTTTGCAATACATTGGATACCGTGCTTGTCCATCGCGACATTGCCGGGGAATTTTTGCCCAAAATCGTCCAGCATCTGCGCGGCGGCGGGGTGGTTTTCAAGGCTGATGCGCGTGCGCTAGACATCCTCGGCCAGCACTCAGACATCGAGGCGGCGCAAGACGACGATTTCGATACCGAATGGATGGCGCTGATTTTGGGCTTGAAGGTGGTCGATTCGATGGATGAAGCGATTGACCATATCCGCGCCCATAGCCTTGACCATAGCGACGGCATCTTGACCGAAGATGTCGGCAACGCCGAGCGCTTCCTGAACGAGGTCATGTCATCGGCGGTGTTCTGGAACGCCAGCACCCGCTTCAATGACGGCGGCGCATTGGGACTCGGCGCAGAAGTGGCGGTCAGCACGCAAAAACTCCACGCACGCGGGCCGATGGGTCTGGAAGAACTCACGACTTATAAATGGGTCATCATCGGTGAGGGACAAGTACGCGGTTAAGGCGTTGCCTCGTTTGTTACACGCCGTAGGGACGACATTCTTGCCGTCCGTTTTTGGATACGTAGGGACGCCCTTCTGGGCGTCCCTACGTATCCGCGATTGTTGAATAATTACCCCGCCCCTTCTCTGATAACCGATGGAGAAGGGGCGTTTTTTCACCCGATGTTAACGTCCTCCTATTGACAAATAAACCGTCCAGACGGTATAGTAAAGTGAGTAATCTGCGATGAGCAAACACACCGCCAATGTCACTCGGTTAAACTTGTTGAAAGCCGCCAACGCTTTATTGTTGGGACAAGGGGCGAACGCCCTGACGTTGGATGCGGTAGCGGCGCGGGCAGGCGTCAGCAAGGGCGGCCTACTCTATCATTTTCCGTCCAAAGACGCGCTGATAGAGGGGATGGTTGAGCGCTATCTGGCCGATTTCGAGGCGCGTATTGAGGCGCATTTGGCCGGAATCGAGCAGCCGACGGCGGTAGCGTGGGCGCGGGCGTATCTGGAAGCCAGCCTCGAACCCGACCCGGAGGGGATGGCGGTCAGCGCGGCGTTATTGGCGGCGGTAACGGTCAACCCGGTGTTGCTCCAACCGATGCAAGTGCGTTACGAGGTCTGGCAAGCCCGCCTAGACGCCTTACCTGACCCCGCCGTGGCGTGGCTGGTGCGGTTGGCGATGGATGGGTTGTGGATGACCGACCTGTTGCAGATCGCCCCGCCCGCGTCAGACCAACGCCGCGCCGTCGCGCAGAAATTAATTCGGTTAATCGAATCACAGTAAACGGATGGCAGGAATGCCGTCCCTACAAATCATGCTAAACGGATGGCAGGAATGTCGTCTAAATCATGATGAAATTGTAGGGACGCCCTTTTGGGCGTCCGCCCAGACAACCAAACTACCCCAGAGGGGCTATGAGCGCATTCACCTATCTGCTACTGGCAATCGCCAGTGAACTGGTCGCAACGACCTCTCTCAAATTTTCGTATGGATTCACCAAACCGTTGCCGAGCATACTGGTCGTGATCGGATACGGCGCCTCGTTCTATCTGATGTCGCAGGCGTTGAAGATGGCGATGCCGATTGGCACGGCCTACGCGATTTGGTCGGGAATCGGCACGGTGGGCATTGCGATTCTTGGCGTGCTATTTTTCAGCGAGACGATGGACATGGCACGCATCATCGGAATCAGCCTGATTGTGGCCGGGGTGCTGGTGCTGAATATGTTCAGCCCTGTCGCACACGCTTAAGGGCTTGGACATCCACATGCCAAAGATTATTCAAGCGCCCATGCGGGTGGAAGTTGTTGTTTATTGATATACCACTTGGACACAAAGTGTCCGCCGTAAATGGCGATACCTGAGGTTATTAATCCCCCAATTAAAACGACCCAAAAGTTAACCCGATTATCATAGGCGTAAAACGCCAAAATAGTGGTATAGATAAGGTCACTCATGATGAATGTAGCCAAGGCAGAGAGGGTTATCATTACGCTTTCATAGTAGCGCGGGATGGTTTTATTGAATCGGAACGCGGTTACTATCCCTAAAACCAATCCGTTGAAGCCTCCTACTAGACCTCCAAATATCAGGCCGATGGCAAGCGCAAAGAATATATAGGCCAAATAGGAAAAAGCGTAGAGGTTAAACCCAGTTAGCACGAAATACACCACCGCAGCGAGGATACAACCGCATCTTATGCCTATAAGCGTGCCGCGCCCGATGAAATTTAGCAGGATTTCGATGCGAGACATGTTTGTGGCCTCTTGTTCGTGAAATTTATAATTAATTTTGGCATGGTTAAACTTCCAAAATCTCTTATCTTTACCATTTCGATAGAAAAGAATGTGACTAATGGAGACCCTGAATAGTAACTACTCAGCCCCTATTTGAGGGGAAAACAGGATATTAACCAGTACTCAGCCCAATCATCTGAGGGAAGAATTTCCCCACATCTCAGCCAATTTGACGCTCTACGTCATCAAATTGAGGG
>Ga0163144_10014414_pt1 | contig 16410 bp, 14 predicted proteins | sample OliLak19BULKMAT1_FD_123175 | JGI IMG/M metagenome (GOLD analysis project Ga0163144, IMG submission 123175) | Freshwater microbial mat bacterial communities from Lake Vanda, McMurdo Dry Valleys, Antarctica - Oligotrophic Lake LV.19.BULKMAT1 | ecosystem: Environmental > Aquatic > Freshwater >... | reverse complement strand
GGCGCCTTGCCGTCAATCAGGCCGTCCGGTCCCTCTTCGTTGAACCATAACACCCAGTCGCGCAAAGTCTGGCGATCTACCCCGCCAACCGCGGCAGCATCGCTGCGAGAGGCACCGTCATAAATCGCTGCCAGCGCCAGAAGACGCCGAACCTGGCTCGCATCACGCGATCCCTTCGCCGCCTTCCGAAGATCCGCCCCTGAATAATCCGCTCGTAATCCGATAGCCGTTCCCATGGCGCGGTCCTCCTCGCCACCAGTCGAATCAGAAGTCGGCCAGGTTGGGAATCCCAGTGAGTCGGATTTACTGCCGGTTGGTATAAGCCAGCACGTCCTCCTCGCTGGCATCCATCAGATCGGCGACGGCGGTGTAGCGTTCCCGCAGGCTGTCGGCGACGCTGCGCCATTGCTCGCGGGCGGCTTCCTGCGTCTCCTGAACGAACACGGTTTTCACCAGGGCGGCGACAGCGGCGCGGTGCGTCTTGCCGACCCGGCCAAGGAGGTTGCGCATCCAGTGCACCCGGCATCTTTGCTGGCTGGTGTTCAGCACTTTCGTAGCGGCGGCGCGCAGACCCTTGTGATCATCGGCGATGACGAGCTTCACGCCGCGCAGCCCGCGCGTTGTCAGGGACCGCAGGAAGTCCTTCCAGAAGGGTTCTGCTTCGGACTCGCCTGTGGCAAGGCCGAGGACTTCACGCTTGCCTTCCGCATTGGCGCCGACAGCCACTATGGCAGCGGTCGATACGATCCGCCCACCCTGCCGGCTTTTGATGTACGTGGCGTCGATCCAGAGATAGGGCCATTCGCCTTCGATCGGGCGGTTGAGGAAGGCCTGCACACGTTCGTCTATCTCCTCACAGGCAGAGCCGGCTGACCTGACTCTTGGAAACACCCGTGCCACCCATCGCCTTGACCAGGTCATCGACAGCGCGCGTCGAGATGCCCTTGATGTAGGCTTCCTGGATAACGGCTGTGAGCGCCTTCTCGGCCGTGCGGCGCGGCTCGAGGAACGACGGAAAGTACGTTCCCTTGGTAAGCATGCGGTGAGGGCCGCGCCCTGTTACTTTGGTTTGTGTGATGTCCTGCAATGGCGTAGGCCATCAGCTGCCTGATCGGAAGATTTCCCGATGCCGTATCGTTCCATGCAATCCAGGCTCCTGCAGTGCTGTGATCGACGTGTTCACCTGAGCCCGCAAGGCGTCTTTGAAATTCTGAAGTGTATTTCCCGAGATCGTGCAGAAGTGCAGTTTGTTCCGCAGCGCTTTGCAGTCCTAATTCTGCACCAAATGACTTAGCGAGCGCCGATGCTCCCAAGAGGTGATCTCGAAGTGGCTGCCAATCCTTCTGCGTTTCATCAGAGGTTGATCGGGCAAAATACATCTGTGTCTATCCAAAGATGAAAAATTACCGCGATTCTGATTCCTGCGCAATTCGCTTTTGACTCTACCCGTACTCGCCCTTGGGTTGAGGAGCGTCCTCATCAGTGCTATGAGCGTGTCGGGGAGGGATGAAGATGCAACGTGAAGAGATGCCAGGCTGGCTGGCCGGGCTCGATCTGCCAGAGATAACCGCGCTGGAACGCGCGAATTTTCCGCGCTTTGACGTGCTCACATCGTCCGTATTTTATCCCGCTGCGCACTTTCATGGCGACGTTATCGCAAAGCTGGCGGGGAAGTTTCACAGCTTCTTCTATGTCGATTACAGTGTCGACCGTGAGGGTTTTGACGCGGCACTGAAGGGTTTCCGCGGATATTCAGTCGCTGGCTACAAACGGCTGACACCTGCCGATCTTGCCAGCCCAGCACCGGCGCCGGCGATTGATCCACGGTTCAATGCCGAAATTGCGCGCGCGGCTACGGCGCCTATTACGGGTACGGCTCCCTTCGCATCGTGGGCGATTCTCACGCGCGACGCTGACCATGGCGCAGCGCACGGGCCCGAGCGCTTCGGACTTGTTTATCTCTGCGCTGATGGGGTGGCTGCGTATCACCGCATGTACGCAGCTGAAAGGATTGCTCCACGCGCGCTCGCGATCATTCAGCCCGGTCACGGTTTTGGCAACAACTATACCAACTTCACCCATCCCCAAGGCCTTTTTTCGCACGTGGTACTGGAGTGCGGCGCACCCGCGCCGGAATATCTTTTGTGCGGAGGATCGGGCCATAAGACGACTGATCTCGCGTGGTGGCCCGAAGATTATACCGAAAAGGTTGCTTACTTTTCGGGGCAGAATCCGTGGTCAGTGTGGCGGCGAAGGTCTTCACCCTGAAGCGGGTGCCGTCAGCTCAATGGTAAGATGTCAACAAAAGAAGCGCGGAGAAAGACGCCATCACCATGCGCGTCTTCCCGGATTTAGGGTGCGACCGCATGGCGCTCAAACTCAGCGGCACGGATGACCACCTGACGCGTCAGGATTTCCTCGCGCTGGCGCGGACGATCTATCCGACGTTCGCTGACGCCAACGCGGCCATGAGCGAACCTGCCGGGCGCGTGCATCACGCGGATTTCCAGCAGATAGGTCTCAACGCCGACGAAAAGATGTGAACGTTCGCGGCAACTCGGGTCTTCCCCCTTATCTTCGCGCGACCACGGGCACGGGTGTGGGCGTGACGGTGATGACCTCGCCAGTCGTGACGAGCACAATCAGACCGCGGTCAGTACAGTCATGTCGAGATAGGCCTGCACCTGCGTGCGATAGTGATTGAGCGTTTCGGCTGTCGGCCGCACATCGCTTTTCCAGTCGATAACAACGGCGGGCTTACCCGCGTTGTCGAAGCTGATGGCGTCAGCAATTCCCACTGTTGCCTGCTCCACACCGTCACCGTCCACCGATGCATAGACCGCCAGTTCGGGCGCCAAAGTCGGACGCAGCTCCGCGAGCTGTCGAACGCGGTGCGGCCGAGCGCTCTCGTACCTGTGACCACAACGGCTTCTAAGACCTTGCTGTCTTCTTCGGTCGCTGCTGTCTGCGCAGATGCCTGCGCGCCACTGGCCAGGCACAATGCCAATGCCAGGATTGAAGCTGTGTCACGCGCTACGATATGTTTTCCCTGAGACATGCTCATCCTCGAATGATCTATTCGGCGCGCCCCGCGCGCGCCTCAATCACGAGGACGGTGGGAAGGGCTGCTACCCCACACACGTAATAAAAAATTCACGATGTTGCGGGGGCATGTATGGCTAGAGCCACGCCCGGCGCAGGGCGCCCGAACGTGTAGATCCGAAATGGAGCCGGTGTGGCGGACAAGAGCGAAGATCCGATCGTCCTGCTGATCGCGCAGACGCGCCCGGAGCTCATCGCCTATTTTAAGCGCCGGGGACTGACGGCTTTCGAGTCAGAGGATCTGACACAGGAAACGCTCATGCGCTTCCTCCGGGCGGGATATGATCCGGCCGCGCCTGACGCGGGCCCGAAAATATTCCGAAATGCGCGCAATCATTGGATCGACTTTTTGCGCTCAGCAGCTCGCGGTCATACTGGGGCACCGCCAACTAATTCCGTTATAGACAATGAGCTACTGGACGATCTGGGCGATCCGGCGCCATCCATCGATGTCCAGATGATCAATCGTGAGGACTTGGATATCGTTTTGGCCGCTATAAAAAAACTTCCGCCGAAATGCCGGACGGCATTCGAATTGTCCCGCTTTGAGGAATATTCGTATGCTGAAATAGCAAAGCGGATGAGGATCTCGAAGAGCGCAGTCGAAAAGCATATCAGCGAGGCGCTGAAAAGAATCGCGCATGCGCTCGAAGGAGGCAACTGATGGAGAAGGATCAGCCTCACACACCGAGCACCCCGCCCCGCGATGGAGCGGGCTGGGTTGTGCGCCTCATGTCCGGTGAGGCATCGCCTGAAGACCATGCCTTGTGCGCACGGTGGCGGCTGCTGAATGCAGCAAACGAGGAAGACTACCAACGCGCACGGCGTGCCTGGGCCGCATCAAGCGGTGCGCAGGTCGAGCAATCAATGGCAGGCCGCCGCTCTGGCGCATTCAAGACAGTGATTTCCGGATTGGTCGCGGCTGTTGCAATTGTGGGGGCCGTCACGGTTTTTGGCGTCATGACGTCCACACCAAAAGCACAAACACAATCCTATGCGTCTCGTTCGGCCGAACGAGTTTCCGTGGCGCTCGCATCCGGAGACAATCTGATTTTGAACGCGCGCGCAGAGCTTACCGTTGAAGAAGGCGCAGATCTGACCACGATCCGCCTGGCCAGTGGCGAAGCTTTTTTTGAGGTTGCTCCAGATCGGCCACGAACTTTCGTCGTTGAAACAGAGTTTGCGAAAATCACGGTCACGGGCACTGCCTTTGAAGTCGGGCGCTTCGATAGTTTCGTATCGGTTGCCGTCCAGCAAGGGTCGGTTCGCGTCGAAGCCTTGGATGCAGGTCTGGACCCCATTCTTCTGGAGCCTGGATCGCGTGTACTGGTGTTGCCAGATGGCAGGCTGCAAGCCCTTGGAGAAATCGCTCCAGACATCGTTGCGGCATGGCGAACGGGCAGCATCGTGTTCCTGGGCGAGCCGCTCAATGTTGTGTTCGAGCGTCTCGAAAAATATACGGGTACACCGATAAACTTGTCTCCTGAGATTGACCCAGGTTTGCGTGTAAGCGCGACGTTTGCTGATAGTGACGTGGAGCGTGTCTTGGGTGATCTCGACGGCGCACTCCCTATCGCGCTAGAGAGGCAGTCATCGGGCGAGATTCAAGTGAACGCAGATTAATATAGGTTCCAGAGAAATCCGCTGCTTGCGGTATCCTCTTCAGGCGAAGCAGATGATGCGGCGCACAAATGCTTCGAACGTTTCAGGCGGCTTTGGTTCAGCCTTCATCAAGTCTTTCATTTGCTCGAGGCTAAGGCCCAAGGAACAGCCGGGAGCGAACCGGTCAAAGGCGGACAGCGGCAGGATCCTCTGGGGTATTTTCTGCGGTTCAAACAATGCAGCGCCTGCACCTTTGAGAAGAATGAGCAACGGTGTACCAGCGTGCTCGCAAACTGCCTGGGAGATTTCGCTGAGCAAACGGTTAGATCGCGGAAGACGCGGATAGGCGAGCCAGACCTGAGCCTTGGTTCCGACAAAGCAGACGCCGGAGGGGGCTGCGCCGCAAGGGCAGGGGACCAGAGTGGCGATGAAGGGTCGTAGCTGCGGCCCCGGGAAAGCGGTGCCGAATTCCTCTGAGGGCATATAACAGATGTTCGGGCCAAAGGCGCCAGGAATGGCGGGCAGGTCAAACGGACTTGCAATTTTCGGTCGGGCAATGACGGACATTGCAAGGGACCTGTGTGTTTTTTTGCTTCTGTCCGTCCGCTCAGAAGGTGATGGGGCGGACACTGTCCGCCCCATCTATAGTTTCTCGCAGGTCAGAACTGGTAACGAGCGCCAACGAACCAGCGGCGATCAAGCTGTGTGGTCGTGTTTGGAATATCCTGCACCGAAACAATCTCGAGCCGCTCATTGGTCAGGTTGAGGGCTTGGAACTGCAAGGTGAGATTGTCCGTGATCGCATAATTTGCCGAAAGGTCCAGCTGTCCATAATCCTGCTGGAACTCAGGCACGCCGAACGAGCCCGCGAGGCTCTGGGTAAAACGCTCGCGCCACGCATACGATAGGCGGGCGTCGAGCTTTCCGTCATCATAATAGGCGATGGCGTTGTAGCTGTTTTTCGAAAGGCCTGGGAGGCCGTTGGAAATCGCCGCATTATCGCCTTCCTCAAACGCTGCGTCGCTTGAGGCAAGCGTGTAGTTTAGGATGCCGCCCATGTTCGAGAGCGGGCCGGGAAGAAAATTGAACCGCGACTGAGCGAGGAACTCGACACCATTGATTGTCGACTCCTCACCGTTGACGGGTACACGGAAGATAATCGGTGCCGTGACTTCCTGGCGTGTGACCTGAGATTCGAATGTACGGTTCTCGGTAACGGTTCCAGAGACGATCAAACCATCGATTGACTTATGGAACGCGTTGACAGCGAGCAGTCCTTCTTCGGCAAAGTACCACTCAACACCGATGTCGAGATTGTCAGAGGTGTAAGGCTGCAGGGCCGGGTTGCCGGCGCTGCCCGAGCCGCCACTTGCGTCAATGCCGCTATATGTTTCCGCGACCCGAAGATCGAAGAGCGTCGGACGTGAAAGCGTTCTTGAGTAAGCCCCACGAACGATGAGGTCATCATTGACGCTATAGCGTGCGGTGATGCTGGGAAGAAACTTCTGGTAGTCATTTTCAACAGTCGTTGGCGTGGAGATGTTGTTGCCGACTGAGTACCCCGATGAGGTTTGCTTTGTGTCGACATATCGCAGCCCGGAATTCACCAGCAGCTTCTCGACTTCGAATGTTGCGTCTGCGTACAGCGCGACCGTATCTTCACCGCCGTTAAATGTCCGCGTTGCGGCGTTCGCCTGCAGGATGCGCAGCACAGCGCCATTGATCGCGGCACCATCAATGTTGATGTTTGTGAGCGGACCCGTGATCGGTGTGAACTGACTGCTGAAGTCATACCCATTCGGAAGGTAGAGCGACAGAATCCGGCGGGGATCGGCCGTGATTACCGTGTCAGGGAAACTGGCAGGTGCGCCGTTGATATCAAACGAGTTGACGACAAGCGCGTCGCCGAGAGTCGGGAGGGTTCGCAAGTCGGTGGTCGCGGTCGCGCTTTGGATGCGGGCCTCGAAAGAGCTACGGTCGATTTCACGGCTCGACACGCGGGCTCCGAAGTTCACACGGGTCAGAGCGCTGTCATTGAAGAAACGGCTGAAATCCAGCTTGGCGCTGAGCTCTTCATCTTTGTCCTTGGTCGGGCGAAGCAGGAACACGTTGATGAAGAACTCGTCCGGATTGGACGCTGCAGAATAGTCCGTACCCGGCGTTGAGAACTCGATGAATGGCCCGTTGATCTGGTAGGACACCGGGAAGCGGGCGGGGAGGCCAGTGGCGGTATTTCCGCGAGCGAAGGAGAGCAATTGGCCAGTGCGATCGGTTTCGCGCTGCGAGTAGCCGAACATCGGTGAAATCAGCCAGTTATCATTGGGGGTGATATCGACTTTCGCCGAGAACTGGTTGAACTTCTCCGTGCCCGACAGGTCGTTTGCGGCGATACGCTGCTGGATGGTGCCAAGCGTGCCTGACGTCAAAACGCCGTCGACAATCGTATCGTTGCTGATGGACAGGATGCCGCTCTCGGGAGGCGCGTCGGCCCGTGTGAAGAAGCGCTCTGAATCGATTTCGGCGTAAATGCCGTCGATAGTAAATTCCAGCAATGCGTTCGGGCGGAATTGCAGTCCGCCTGTCAAGCCGAGCGTCTGGCGGTCCTCGACATCGACCTGGTAATTGATCGTCTGGGGCACGAGCGCTGCCAGCTGCGCCGGCGTCGCGCTGGCGCGCAGTCCCGGGGTCGCTGCTGCTGTCAAGGCGCGGGCGCTGATACCGCCATTGCTGTCAGACTTGAATGCTGCGTCCGAGAATGCAACCGACGCGGTGACGCCCAGCCTGTCATCCCAGTTCTGGCTCATGACAAGAGCAACTCGGGGCGTCGTCGCATCAGCTGTCTCGCTTATCTGCGCCTGCGCGGAGGCCGAAAGGTTGAAGCCCTTCCGGTCAAAGGCTTGCGGGGTGGTAAGCTCAAGAATCCCTGCAAGGCCGCCTTCCGCATCTCCCGCAGTTGGGGTCTTTTTAACAGCAACGTTGTCGAAAAGCTCAGAAGCAAGGATCTCGAAGTTAAAACCGCCACCGACCGAGCCAAAGTCTCCGCCAAAACGGCCAGAAGTCCCGTTGTTGGTCCCTGTCAGCCCGTTGATCTGGACACGGGTGTATTCGGGCCCAAGGCCGCGCAGATTGATCGACTGGCCGTCGCCCGTATTGTTACGAAACAGAGTGACGCCAGGAACGCGTTGAAGCGCTTCTGAGATGTTGAGGTCGGGGAACCTGCCAAGATCTTCAGCTGAGATGGCGTCAACGAAACCTGCCGCTTCACGCTTCTGGTCAATCGAATTGATGATGCTTCCGCGAACGCCGGTAACGATAACGACGTCCTGCACGGAGACTTCGTCTTCTCCCTCTTCGGTCGTTTGAGCGAAGCTTTGGCCGGAAGCGAGAACCGCGATCGAAGCGCTTGCAAGGAGCGCCGAGCGTGTCAGCGCGTGAATTAGGTTTTTCATGGGGTGTCCCTCTGAATTTGAATACAAGACGCCTACGCCCACCACAGCGGGATTAGCGCAGGCGATTTCAATGCCGCAGGACTAATAAATCCCGACGGGAGATTAATACATAGACGGGTCTTGATTCACTTTGATGACAGCGGGCGAAAATCCCGGAATTTTTTCTGGTCAGTTCGCTCGATCAAAGAAAAGGACCGCGTCGGCGACCGGGCGGGGGCCGGTTTGGTCCGAGGGGGTGTTCTTGATCTCTCCATCGACCACAAGGGTCGTCGAGCCGCCTCCGTCGAGATTGAGTGCATCAACCGCGCCTAGTGCGCGCATGACCTCGCGAAGCTCATCGATCGTGGCTCCCACGCTCACATCGCTGCGCCGGCCATCAATCGTCACGAACAGAATATGACCGTCCTTGCGGACGCCGACAGCTGTGCGCGGCGCCCGCAGATTAAACCATTGATGCATCTCGTCAGCGAGCGCCGCGGGCGTCAGTTCATCCAGCGGCCAGCCTTCCAGATGCGCGCGGTCGATCGACGCGCCGCCTTGAAGCAGCAGGGGAGCACCGTTCAGAGCAAAGACATCATTCTTGCCCTCCCCAAACGCGGTCTCGATCTCTACAAATTCCCCGGGCTTCAGTATTTGAGCGAGCTCTTCGGCGCGGTCACCTGTCGCTATGATTAGGTATCCGTCGTCTGGAATCCCGTCTGCCGGTTCGTGATCCAACACCAGGCCGACATTGCTGACATAGGCGCGGAACGAGAGAGATGGGCCGGGTTCGAACCCGGCTTTCTCATCCAGCACGATGATTTCTCCGTCATCGAAGCACGTAACATCATGCAAGGCCATTGATGTCGGGTGATCACCGTCATTGCCGCAGTTTCGCGATCGCCCAGGTGTCCTGTTAATGCCGTCGACGGGGAGTCGCGTTCCGTCCTTGAGCACCAAGGCTACTTGCGCCGCCGGGTCCTCGATCGATACCGACAGTTTTGGACTGTTGGAAATAACCAGAGCTGCGCGGCCGTTTAGCGGTTCACTATAAACACGCCCCTCAAGCACCGACAGACCAGCAACATCGCCGACAATACCATCGGCTTTGTGCATGACAAAGAAGCTGCCATTGACTGCGGCCCGCGCGCCGGCGCGCTCGGCGATTGCAGAGACTGGTGCGAGACCCGCGACTGCCCCGCCAGCAAGATCAATGCTCAGCCGGCCGGTAAATTTTTCGGGGTCAATTTCAAGAACGTTGATTTCCCAGGGGCCACTATCGCCGTGAGGCGTAATGCGCAGGTCCTGAGGCTTGAACCCGCAAGTCTTCAAATTCGCATAAGCGGTGGAGGCGCGAATAGCCTCAATTGACGGAAATTCGCTGGTTTGGAGAATATCGTACGTAAGCTCGGGGCGGCCGGGGTACACATAGGCTTCTGCCTTATGGACCGTCTCAGCAGTGTTAGCGAGGCACGCTTTAGCAGCCGAAGACTCGCTCGCGGACCGCAAAGGCGGTGACCGGAGCACCCAAAGCTCGCGCGTTCCGGAATTCGAAAAGCGGCGAATAGAATGGTGGCTCAAGCCCGGTGCGATTGGAGACGTCATCCGGGTTTCAGCGAGATCTTCGCGGCCGAGAGGCAACGATTTCGCCATTGCATCGCTCGTGCCGGTGCCGTTCTCCGTCACGCAGGCTGCAATGACCAGAGTGAGTAAAAGCCCAACGGCACAGACGCCAATCGTGCGAAGATCGCGAAAGCTTCGGAAAGTTTGCGGTGACTGGGGCATTTATCACTCGCAATCAATTAAATCCATGAGGGGGAATTAATCGACGTTGGGCGGCTTGTAAACCGCGCGCTGAGAGATAAGCCTTGTCACCCTGAACCGGCCATGTTGCGCGTGTGCCGACGGAAATTAGCGATTTGGAGGAGTGACTTGAGGCCGATAGCCGAATTGCCACTGATCTCAAGCCATCTGACGGTACTCCGAGAGCTTCACAGGCATGGCTCGGCGAGCCGTGTCGACCTCGCAAAATCCACAGGACTGTCCACCCAGTCGCTGACCAGGCTTACCAAACAGCTCATCGATGACGAGATCCTTGTCGAAGGCGAGCGCCGCATAGCCGGCCGGGGCCAGCCTGCAATCTATCTGTCCATCAAGCCAAGCAGGCTCGTCTCGTTCGGGCTCGTCATTGAGCATGACCAGATCACTTGTGTCGCTTCAGAACTCGGCGGCGAACGCCTCGTTTACTTGAAACGGAGGGGCCCGTTCGCTCAGGCGCAAGTCGCGATCACGGAAGCAACAGACATGCTGAAGACTGCGGTTGGAGCAGTCCCGGCAGACGCATTTGCACTCGGGGTCGGCGTTTCGATTTCGGGTTTCTTCGTCGAAGAAGGAACCCGCCGCATCGTGTCGCGAAATGACATTACGGGGTGGAGCGCTGTGGACCTCACGACGTCCCTCAGTGTGCCTGTTCCGATGCAGGTCTTTGTCGAAAACGATGGACGCGCCGCCGCGATCGGCCAGGCGGTCGATGGCATCGGCAAGCAACTGGAGAGCTTCTTCCTGATCCTGATGACCAAAGGTATCGGCGGCGGGTTCGTTCAGAAGGGGCAACTTGTGCGCGGTCATGTCGGCAACGCCGGCGAAGTTGCGAACTTTGTCCCCAAAACCCCTTCGCTTGCGCGACCCGCCATTGAGAGCATGGTGAATTTTCTGCGCCAGGAATGGGGGCACACCCCTAGCGATGAAGACATTCAAGCAGCGCTGCGCGGCGGCGACCCGGCTATGGCAAGTTGGCTGGAACAGGCGGCGGCGTCGCTGGAGCCGGCTATTGACGCCATTGCAGCGCTGCTCGACCCGCAAGCAATTATTCTTGCAGGCCGCCTGTTGCCATCGGTGCGGCAAGCCCTCGCTGAACGGCTGAAAATCGAAGGTGTCAATTTCGCTGGATTCCACGCGCCCAAGCCCCGAATCCTTGTCGATCCGAGAACGGACTGTTTGTCGGTCGGCGCATCAGCGCTGCCGGTTGCCGCTTTTCTGTACACCAAATAGACCGCGTTCAGTTCAGAATTGAATTCAGGTCGGTACGGTGGAGCCAGCGCCAGAAAAATGCTGCGCTCATGACAATGGCAGATGCCCCAGCTGTCCACCAATTGAGAACTGCGAGCGCCCCGATCAATGCAATCGCAGCATAAATCATGACGACGGATGCAAGCCAATGAATCACCGTTTTCCCAAATGGCGCGCGTGCTGAATACAGAAGAGCAGGCCCGCCTTCTTTAAACCAACCAGGACCACCCACGCCGACCCTCTCTGAGAATGCCCGGCAGGGCAGGGATGGGCCGCTACGGCTCGTCCAGACGGCAGTCATCAGGGTCAGGCCGCCGCAAATGACCGAATTCAAGGCCATGGCAATGGCAAATCCATTCCCTCCATCAAGATCAATCAAGACCGCCAGAATGTTCCCAAGGACGAGGCTAGACGCAAACGCTGCAAGTTCCGCCCAGATTGTCATTCGCCACCAGTACCAGCGTGCGATGGCAGCGAATGCATAGCCCGCCTGGAGAAGCATCAGGTATTTGTAGATGCTCAGGATACTCGTCATCACGTCGCAGAATGTGATCATCAGAACACAAATCGTTGTGACTGCAATCGCTGCTATTTCTGTTCGGCGTGAAGATCGGTAATCCACACTCTTCGAAAATGGTCCGACCACATCGTTCACCATGTAGGATGCGCCCCAGTTGAGCCGCGAATCAACTGTGCTCATGAATGCGGAAATCAAACCGATCGCCATGAGGCCCAGGCCGCCTTGGGGAAGGAACTTTTCGGCAACCATCGGAAAAGCAAGCTCATCGTCACCGAGGTTTGGAAAATAGATCAGCGCAAGCGCTCCAATCGCGTACCAGGGCCAGACTCGAATGACATAGTGAAGAATGGCAAAGGCAAATGCCGTCAGTGTCGCTTCCGACTCGCTCCTGGCGGACACTAGGCGCTGAACAAAGATCCCGCTGCCCGTTGCGCTTTGCCACCATCCAAACATCAGTAAAAGCGCGATGGAAACATCATCGGTGTTAAAAAGGTCAAATAGCTTGGTGGGCTCGGGGAGCGCTCGGACCAAGCCCTCGTAGCTGCCGAACGTTCCCACTCCGCTCCGGATGGCAATGGCCGCGAGGAAGGCGCTCGCCAGCACCGCGACGCACAGTTGGAGCAGATCAGTCCGCACAACACCTTTGAAGCCGCCGGTCAGCGTGTACACCGCCGTGAGGCAGGTCATGGCCGCCGTCAACAGAGACGCACTGGACAGTTTTAGTGGACCCAGTTCGAAAAGCGGCGCGTTCGAAATCCCGAAAATGTTCTCGATGACAAGGTTGCAGCCGTAAGTCACAGCAGCAAGCACAAGGATATTGACGAGCCCCCCATCGAAAATGGCCGTTGCTGCCCGCAGCCAACGGGTCGATTGACCGCTCCCATAGCGGGCCGCGAGGATCTCAATTTTGGTGAGGACCCCCGACCGGCGCCAATAGCGTGCGAAGAAGAACAGCGTCGCCAAGGTTCCTGGAACGCTCGCCAGCCAGAACCAATTGCCCGCGAGACCGCCGCCGTAGAAGGCGCCTGCGATCAGGATGGGTGTATCCGTCGACAATGAAGTTGCCGCAAGGGACCCGCCCAACAGTATCCATGACATTTTCCGGCCACCGACAAACCGGTCCACTGCATGATCTGCCGGCGTCGGTTTCTTGTAGGCCAGAAACACCACAACGGGCACGAAGGCAGCGATTATGGCCCAATCCAATGCCCCCATCCCAGTCAGACCCTCTGTTCAGCCTGTTGTTGTTCAAGCAGCAAAAGACGTATTCACCAAAACTGCTTAGAACATCAATGCGAAGGAATTTGTGCGCCTTTGCGGGTGAAGCTGAGACTGAGCGCGAGACTGCGGCCTCCCGCGATCAGGGGTATTGCCAACATTTTTTCCAAATCCGATTTGTGAAATCCAGTGGGCTGGACTGACTCCGCTTAGCCTGCGCTCACGGCCGAACAGATTGTACCTCGCTCGGCCAAGTTCGCTGTCCGGGATTACCCGCTCGGGTATCAATTGCCGAAGAAGTGTGCTTTGAAAGGTGCAGCCGCTGCGCCAATTGCGGCAGCGTCTTGAGTGATTTCAGCGCAGAGTACGAGCGGCACAGGGCGTATGAGGCCTCGGCGCGCGCCGCTCGAAAATCGGATCCTCTTGATCATTTTTTCGCCCAGAGCCTGCGGAAGAATTCCCCCGAGTATGATCGCGTCCGGGTCTAATACGGCCGATGCAGCTGAGGCCGCAATATTGAGCGCCGGTGTGACTTGATCCAGCCAGGTTTCAACTGCAGGCCAGCTTGGATCAAAGTGCGCGACCATCTCTGCAACCGTCGGTATGTCCGTACCCTGAGCACAAAGAACTCGTCTCAGATTTTCAAGATTTGGATGAACAAATCCATCGAGTGGGATTGCTCCGGCAAACTCCCCGGCGTTTCCATGCCGGCCGCGCCAGATCGCTCCATTCTGAACGATACCGCCTCCAAAATCCGTGGAAAAATACATGTAGGCAAAGCTCGGATAGGTCAGGCCCAGGCCGAACATGGCTTCGGCGAGCGCAGCCGCATTGCCATCATTGTCCACCCAGACCGGGAGCTTGAATCGCTCGGCCAGGATTGCCTCGACGTCTGTGAGGGCCCAGTCCTCAAGCAGATCCGGAGGGTTCACTTTGGAGCCCTCGCCGATAAAGAAGCCGCTGATCGCAACACCCAAGCCGAACAATCGACCTTTGTCCGGAACTTCATTGCGGATGACGTCCGCCATGAGGTCACCAATTCGTTCGAGTGTGATTGCCTTTTGCATGTCCGGAACAAGCTGCGAGCGGCTCCCGCGAAGCGCGCCGGCAAAATCCATCAGCGAAACTGCGACGGAGTCCGTCCTGATGGAGACGCCAATACAGAATGCTGCGTTCGGGTTGATCTCCAATCCCTCATTCGCACCGCGGCCCTCGGTGATCTTGCCGACCGATCGAAGAAAACCGCGCGCTTCCAGCGCATCGGAAATTCGTGTGATCGTCATCGCCGATAGCCCCGAACGCCTGGCGATTTCCGAACGGGTGAGCGGGCCTGATTGGCGCAAGATCTCAAGAACTGCGCGCTCGCTTGCGTTCGCAACTTCGGAAACACGCGCTCTCTGAAATGTCTTCGGAAGTAGACGTGTGTCGGTCATTAAGTCTCCGGTTTTGACGCGCGGTCCGATTCAGGGTGCGTCACAAAACTGTTTCTTGATTAACTAACGGTGAGTTAGTAGTCGGCCCTCGGTGCAATCGCAACCGCGAGCGCGACAACTTCAGAGTCAGGGGAATTGCATGGTTCGAAATCTGGACAAGGCTGGATGGGTTCTGGCGACGGTCGCCGCGACAATCGGGAATGGCGAAATTGCACTTGCTCAGGATGCCAGTCAAACAGCCGAAGCCGAAATGGCCCTTGAGGCGGTGATTGTGACTGGCGTGCGCTTGCAGAACCGCGAGGCCATCGACGTCAAACGCAAAACGCTCGGCGTGATCGACTCCGTGACAGCGGACGACGTCGGACGTCTGCCAGACTTCAACGCCGGCGATGCGCTGCGCCGGGTACCGGGCGTCAACGTATTCTACTATCAGGGCGAGCCGCGGCATGTCTCACTGCGCGGCCTCAACGCCGACTATAACTCCACGACTGTTGACGGCTTTCACATGGCCTCTCCTGACCCCGACGGCCGGCGCGTCTTCGTAGAAGTGCTGCCCTCGTCGCTCGCGTCGCGTATCGACGTCGTCAAAACTGCCCGCGCAGACATTGAGGGCCACGCAATCGGCGGAACGGTCGATTTCATTTCGCGTAGCCAGGCCGATCTGGGAGAAGATCGCTTCCGCATGTCAGGGCGCTACGGCGCATTCCTTCAGGACGACGATTACGGTGGACAGACGCCGTCTTTCGATCTGGAAGCCTCGGGCGGGCTTCGCTTTGGCCCCGATGACGCGTTCGGACTGGTTGTCTCGGCATCGCATTGGTCGCGTGAGCTCTACGTTCCGCAGCTTGAAACCGGCGGTCAGTCATTCTTCTACAACACCAGCGGAACCCGTTCGACGACGCCCTATGGCGGAAACGGGCAATGGGTGCCGTCAGAGCGCCGCTGGTACATCTATGACAATGACCGCGACCGCTCAGGCCTCTCGGCAAAGCTCGACTGGTCGCCGGGCGGCGATCTTTCCAGTGAGATCAACGCCTATTACTATGAACACAACGAACAATCGGACCGGTACGAAACAACGGCTCAGGTTCAGGCCGGAGCAGCCGTGTCCAATCAGACGGCCACAAGCGGCACTCTGAGCAATGTGAACCAGCTGGTTCAGCTGGGTCAGCTCACCTTTGAGAGATCCGTGTACGGTTTAAACTTTACGACCAGCTACCAACCACTTCAAAATCTTGATCTGGAAGCCAAGCTTGGCTGGTCAGGCGCCCATTCCGAAAACCCTCAGCGCTGGGATCAATTTCAGCAAAACGGCCTGCAATTCAATTACGAAATCGGCGATCCGGTTCACACGTTTACAGCCGTCAATCCCGCCCTGGCCCTCGACCCTGCTCGCTACGCGCTCATCAACCACCGGGACGAAGAACAGCGCGTCACCGAAAACGTCTATGACGGCGAATTGAACCTGTCGTCGGGTATGGAAGGGCAGGGCATCGGTTACAAGGTCGGTGGACGCTTCCAGCGCACAGTTCGCGGCGTGGGCTTCGACCGCACGACGTTCACTGGCGCGCGCTACAATCTGACGGCGATGCTGGATCCTGAATCTGACTTGGCGCCGTTTGGTTCGACCGGATCAGATTTCTTTGCAATCAGCCTGCCGCGCGCAAATGCAACATTCGACCAGTTTCGGTCTGCATATACCGCGACCCCTGATGTCGCCGCCAACAACAACGGAGACTACCGGCTCAATGAGGATATCCTCGGCGTGTTCGGTCTTGCGCGTCTCGAGACAGGACCCTGGACCCTCAGCGCCGGCGTGCGATACGAGCGCACTGACGTGGAGGGTGAAGGCCTGCGGCGGATCAATACTGTCTGGAGCCCGATAAATGTCTCGACCAGTCGTGACGACATTCTTCCGAACGCAACGCCTGGGGACATGACGACCCGGCTCCGATCTTCATTGTGGGCCTGCCGCGCTCAGGCTCGACCTTGATCGAACAAATCCTTGCCAGTCACAGTCTCGTGGACGGAACCAGCG
>Ga0163144_10014412_pt1 | contig 16411 bp, 13 predicted proteins | sample OliLak19BULKMAT1_FD_123175 | JGI IMG/M metagenome (GOLD analysis project Ga0163144, IMG submission 123175) | Freshwater microbial mat bacterial communities from Lake Vanda, McMurdo Dry Valleys, Antarctica - Oligotrophic Lake LV.19.BULKMAT1 | ecosystem: Environmental > Aquatic > Freshwater >... | reverse complement strand
GGTTCTACTTATGGTGCGGCAGGTTCACTCATCTTAATGCTGCTTTGGGTATCCTATTCTTGCCTAATACTTTTCTTTGGGGCCCAATTTACCAAGGTATATGCCCAGAAATATGGCCACTCCATAGCACCCTCAAAAGATGCCATATTGGACGAACATAAAAATGAGCAGAGATTGAAAACTGCGGTCTAGATCAAGTCACAAACTATAAACTTCTGGATTACAAATCTTTAAAAGTCTGAGATTAAGAAGGCAACGGTCTGTTCTTGTAAGAATCATGGATCAGGAGGATGAGATAGCCAAAAAGAACTGCTGCCACAATCATTGCGTTATTTACTAAGCCCTCCACTGAAAAAGACAACTTTATTAAAATTGTCGAAATAACAAAACCAGAATTTCTAATTATTTTGTGAAACTTATCAGAATGAAAGAAGGAGAACAAAAGCAATAGCACATCAATAATTATAAGCAGCATAAAAAAATCCTCAAAAAATATGTTGTTGCTGTTTTTAAATGTACTAATATGACTCCAATTGTCTTGCATCGAAGCCACTATCCAATTGGTAAAAGAGTACAATGCAAGCACAATCAAAACCGGAATCAAAATCGTTGCAATTATCTTTTTTAGGTTTATAAACCTCTTAATACCTTCTTTTTCCTCAGGTACGGAAGATGTTTCTTCGATGTCTTGTTTTGCTATCTTTTGATAGAATAATTGAATTAAAAAAAACAAAATCAAGGTGGTAGCCACGTCATAGGTAAATTGCAGGTCATTATCCAACTTAAACCATCCAGACGAAAGTTCGATATTACCTATATCTTTAAAGATCCTCCTTATCACAATTAGAGTTATTATTTCATACTGCTTTCCTATGTAATTTGAAATTGACCTAGGCAGATAGAACACCAACAAGAATACTTCATAAACTAGAATGAAAGAGAATGGCGTATATACTGCCGAAATGGGATTTTGTGCGAGATCTGAACTTATTTGAATTATATCTTGATTGACCAGCAAAATAATCAGCAGGTGCAACAAATAGCTTGCAATAGCAATCGTTATAATAATACGCTCTGTTCGATGCCTAAATTTTTCTGACAATATAGTGTCAAATATTTTTTTCATATAAGTAACAATTTAAAACTCCAAGTCCACATTTTATTTACCAATATATCTTGTTTGCGATTCAAGTTTTGAAAAAATTAAATCAAGTCTTGGGTCTGCACGGAAGAATTTTTTGTCTTTCACCCTTAATATTAGTTCCTTTTATAGCGTAAATTTTCCTGTTTCTACAGCATGAAATAGATAGCCGTATGCTAAAGATGTAGAAACGGGGAATTGTTTGTAGAAAGCACAAGTTGCAATTTTGCCTTCAGGGCAAAAGAGGCAAAAAATGTTGTGCATTATAATTTAAATGTACCAAACCTAAGCGGGGAATTAGTTGCGAAAAATCAGGTGAACTGTAAATACTTTTTAGTTCTTGAACGCAAGGTTGCTTCTAGCCCACATTTTAGAAAATGAGCAATATTGGGGATAAACATTGGCTTCCCTTTGCAAATAATAGCACACTTTATTAACTAAAATTTATATTATTGTACAGTACGCTTCAATCAAAAAGTAAAGCAATTGATAACTAAAAAAATCACTACCACCAATATAGCAGTCATTGGTGGGGGAAGTTGGGGCACAGCCATTGTAAAAATTCTTTCCGAAAACGAAACAAAGATCAAGTGGTGTTTGCGTAGTGCCGAGACAGTCAATTTTATCAAGCATTTCCAACACAACCCCAAGTACTTGAGCGATGTACAACTCAACATGCGAAAGGTGAAGGTAGATACCAATGTGAAGAAAACCGTGCAGGAGGCCGATTACGTAATCTTGGCGGTGCCCGCTGCGTTTTTGAAAGAGGCCCTCAAACCATTGACTTCCGAAGATTTCAAAGGCCGCATTGTAGTATCGGCAGTGAAAGGCATCATTCCCACCCAAACCCACCTGATTACCGATTATCTGGAGCGACATTATTATATACCAGACGATGATCTTTGCGTAATCGGAGGGCCTTGCCATTCCGAAGAGGTGGCCTTGGAGAAACAATCTTATCTCACCATTGGCTGCAAAGATTACAACACGGGCATTCAGTTTTCCAACCTCATGACCTGCCGCTACGTAAAGTGCAACGCTATTACCGACATTTATGGGGTGGAATATTGTGCCATCATGAAGAACATAATATCGATACTCACAGGCATCACCCACGGGCTGGGCTATGGCGACAATTTCCAAGCCGTACTGATCTCCAACGCCATGCAGGAAGTAAAGCGATTTTTAGAAGTAGCACACCCCATGTCGCAACGCGATTTGTTCGGCTCTGCTTATCTGGGCGATTTGCTCGTTACATCTTATTCGCAATTCAGCAGAAATAGAATGTTTGGCAGCATGATAGGCCGGGGCTATTCAGTAAAAGCAGCCCAAATGGAAATGAATATGATAGCAGAAGGCTACTACGCAGCAAAAAGTATGTATGAAATCATAAAACGCTACGATATTGATATGCCTATTCTGAAAGCCGTTTATCATATTTTATACGAAAAAGTTTCGCCTGCTGTCGAAATAACTATCCTGAAGAATCTGTTGAAATAGCGAGAGAATAGCTGACAATTGCTTAAGAAATGTGATTTATAAGCTCAGGTACATAATTTAGCACCTTTCCATTGGTTACTGCTCTTTCAACAAACGGTCGATGTCAAACATCATTTGGTTTACTTCGCTTTCCTTTGTGCCATCGTAAAACCCACGGATGTGCTTGTTTTTGTCTACCAAAGTGAATCTTTCGGTATGAACAAAATCGTCAGCTCCGCCATCGCCTTGGGTAGCGGTGGCATAGTATTGCTCTCTAGCCAGTTTATAAATTACTGCCTTTTCTCCGGTCAAAAATAGCCATTTTTTATGGTCAGTTACCCCTTGCTGCAAGGCATACTCATAAAGTATTTTCACCGAATCGGCCTCAGGATTTACCGTATGCGACACCATTTTCACTTTCGGATTACTGGCATAAGCCTCGTAAACTCTGCCCATTTGCTTCGCCATTTTAACGCAAATTCCCGGGCAATTCACAAAAAAGAAATCTGCAACAAAGATAATGTTGTCTAGATTTTTCTGTGAAATGGTATCTGACTTTTGGCTTATAAGATTGAAATCTCCTACTTTGTGCCAGACAGTATCGTTTTGTGCCGAGATGCTATCGATGCCGAAAAATGGAAGTTGCGGTGTTTTTTCCTTGTTTTGAGTGGTCATAAAAAACACAAACCCAATCATGGCAATGGCGATGATGGCAATGGCGACTATGTTTCGCATACTTTTTGGGGAAATAAACTTGGGATTTTGTGTTTGAATTATTCAAATCTACGTCTTAAGTTTTCACTTCTAAACCTAAATTCTTTTGATGCTAGCGCCCAAATTGTTCAACCGAGTATCTATATATTGGTAGCCTCTGTCTATTTGCTCTATGTTGTGAATGGTACTAATACCTTCAGCACTCATGGCAGCGATCAGCAGCGATACTCCCGCACGAATGTCGGGTGAAGTCATGGTAATGCCTCGCAAATTATAAGATCTATTTAGGCCTATTACGGTGGCACGGTGCGGATCGCAAAGAATGATCTGCGCACCCATTTCTATCAATTTATCAACAAAAAACAGGCGACTTTCAAACATTTTTTGGTGAATGAGCACGGTACCTTTGGCCTGAATTGCTGTCACCAAAACTATACTCAAAAGATCTGGCGTAAACCCTGGCCAAGGAGCATCGGCAACCGTGAGGGTAGAGCCATCAATAAAAGTGTCGAGGGTATAATGGGGTTGAGAAGGGATATAAATGTCGTCTCCTTTTATCTCAAGATGGATACCAAGTCTTCTAAATGTGTCTGGAATCATACCTAACATATCAACACGGGCATTTTTGATGGTAATTTCCGATTGGGTCATAGCCGCTAAGCCAATGAAACTGCCTATCTCGATCATGTCGGGCAGCATAGTATGCTCAGTTCCTCCCAAATTATCTACCCCTACAATGTGCAGTAAATTAGAGCCAATGCCTTCAATTTGCGCACCCATTCGCACCAGCATGTGGCAAAGCTGCTGCAAATACGGCTCGCAAGCAGCATTGTAGATGCTAGTTTTGCCTTGAGCCATTACTGCCGCCATCACTATATTGGCTGTGCCTGTCACAGAAGCCTCATCCAGCAACATGTAGCAGCCCTTTAAAGCATGGGCATCAATTTCAAAAAAGTTATCTTTTGTGTCGTAGTTGAATTTGGCTCCGAGCTTTTCAAAGCCAATAAAATGGGTATCGAGCCTTCTTCTGCCTATCTTGTCTCCGCCTGGCTTAGGCATTTTAGCTTTTCCAAATCGTGCCAATAAAGGGCCTATTATCATCACAGAGCCTCTTAACGCAGCTCCTTTTTGCTTGAAGTCTTCTGTCTCCAGAAAATCTAGATTTACATCTTTAGCAATGAATTTATAGTCGTGATCATTAAGTTTTTCCGCCTTTACACCCAAGTCCTGAAGTAGTTCGATCAGCTTCATCACATCACGAATATGGGGAATGTTGCGGACAATTACGGGTTCGGCAGTAAGCAATACAGCACAAATAATCTCCAAAGCTTCGTTTTTAGCTCCCTGCGGCTCTATTTCACCCTTGAGCTTATAACCACCTTTTATTTCGAAAGAAGACACTTAGTTTAATTGGGTTGGTTGCGTGATTTGTAACAATAAAGGCCTGTCGGGCTACTTATTTTCTCCTTTTGTTATTGTTTCTGGGGTTGTTGTTTCTGGGCGCATTGCTGTTGGGCTGGTTGCTCCTGCCATTGCTGGGGTTTCTGCCATTATTGTTTCTATGGCGATTGCTATTGCTAGGTATACTTTCTGCTCTGTTGTCCAGTTTCAAATTTCCTGCTAGGTCAAGCAGGTTTTCTGACTTTATCTTTTCTAAGTCCAAGACTATTTTCCCAGAAGAAATCCTGTACAGTTGCTCTTTAATAACTTCATCTTCCACTATTTCCTTGTTGTATTGGGCAAAGAAAGACTTCATCAATCGGGCCACATAAATAGTGGCATTTTGCTTTTCATCTTCATTTTCAATCAAAGAAATTTTGGCCACTAGGTACTCAATGTTTTTGCCATAATGTTTAAGTTTAGGCTGCGAAAATCTATATCCGAGCGGAGCAGGCTTTTTGTTGATGATGGTTTCGTCTGGAAGAGGAAAGGGTGCATCTACATCCAACTTGAATTGTGAAATTATTAATATGTCATCCCAAATTTTGTGGGTTACATCGTTGTTGTCTTTGGCTCCTGGTTGCACAAACTGACGCATTAATTCCACCAACTGGGCGGCTTGCTTTGTACGCAGCTCACGATTTTCAATAATTAGCAGGTTGGCAACCATTACTTGGATATTCCTTCCATATTCTTTGAGCAAGATCTGTTGCCTTTGGGTATTATAATCCATTATTAGGTGAATATTAAGTGAAATACTGGTTCACTGTATGATTTTAAAAAAACAAAATTAATTAAGAAGTGAGATGCCAAAATGATGGGGCGTTTCAAAAGCCAGTACATCTATAAGTATAAATTTTAGCAAAAAAGACTGAGATTTTGGGGATAATCTCAAATCATTGTTGACTTTATTTTCACAAATTTAGCATAATAATATCGACTTCACAAAATTGATATTATTTCGATTTGCATGCCAGAGCAAAATACTTCAAGTGCCAAATGAATTGCTATTTGCAGTTGGCGATAAAAATTGACTGTGCCAATCTCATCACGTAAATGTATATCGATTACCTTATCAAAAATAGTGGCTGGCATTACCCAATTACCTTTAGCGATATTCCAGCTGGGGCTTTTACGTAGTCAAATACCCTTTTCCCATTCTCCAAATGCCATTTTACATCTATTGTTCCTCCGTTTGGATGCGGAAATTTACCCTCCACTTGTGTTATGTTGTCGGTTTGCACTTTGATTTCTACATAAGATAAGTCAGGTGCTTTGGGAAACCGCACGCCCAATACATTGGAAGAAAGGTAGTACAAAGGGCTGGCGGACCAAGCATGACAAAGACTGTTTTGTGTATTTTTCTCAAAATATTCGGGAACAGTCATGTAGCCTTGCGACAAAGCCCAACCCCAACCGTCTTTCATTAACTTTTCAGCCACACCAGCCATATCGGCCTTGTACAAGCCATCGAAGATATAAAAGCAAAAACTAGGGGAACTGTAAATGCCTGCATCCGGACTAAACCCATTTACAAAAAGAGATCGCAACTCGTATTGCACATATTTTTTAATCCGCTCAATTTGCGACTGCGAAGCAATGCCAGCTCGCACCGCGAATAAACTCGCATGTGCCGAATAGGAAGTTTTATCAATATTATCAGCAAAGCATCCCTTTTCTTCATCCCAAAAAGCAATGTTGATGGTTTTTGAAAGTATCGCTATGCGTCTGCCCATGGCCTCGGCATCTTTGGTTTTGCCAATTTCTACAGCCATTGCAAAGGCATCTTGCAGTGCAAGAAGATAGGTACAACTGAAAATGCAATGAATTCCTTTAATGGATAAATAGCCTTTCTTGATACCTAAATCGCCATGAAAACCGCCATAGTGAGCTGTTATGCCTTGTTTGGTATGCCATTCTGCATCAAGGAGCAAGTCGGCAGGCCTTTGGTCGGCCAATTGATCGAACCAAGCCATGTTTTTCATTATGGCTGGCCAGTATTGTATCACCAAGTCTCTATCGGCTGTATGGTTGTAGTAGGCTCTAAACCCTTCTACGGCATTCAAACAAAAATCAGATATAGTATAATTGCCAGTATTGGGAAACACAGCCCTAAATTTTCCGCTTTCTTCAGGCGATTGTCCGTAAAGTTCAAAGCACCTTCGCATTAAAGCCTGATCGCCAAATACTGCCAGATTATTGAAATATTGGATTACAGTATCTCTAATGTACATTCCTCGTTCTCTGCCTACGCAATCCACATAGGCATCTTCCATGGTAGTAGATTGTGTGCGAAGGCACATTTGCCAAATTTGATTCAAAAGTGGATCAGAAGAATTAAATTCACCTAACTGCACTACAGGATAGTTGGCCGATTGCAGCGTAATATTATCAAACTTTACATCTTGTTGTGCATTTCTTACGGTAAGGCTGATGTAGCGTGCACCTCGCGGATGTGGTGGCATCCATTCAATCACATCTTCACTACATACTATTCTGTCACCATTTAGGTAGTGGTGCATGTGAAATAGATGTTGGTTGTCGGAGGTAAGTTTCTCGCTATTACAAATGTCGATGATAGCGCCTTTAACGCCAGAAAATTTAATCGTAGGGTATAGTAGATGGGTATAACTGAGGTCGAGCAAAATACAAAAACCATTTGGATAGTCAGATTTCCTAAACGTATGGAAATTCAACGAAGCAAAGTCGAGTTTCTCACATGGCTCATCGTAGCTGTCCCAACAGGAGCTGAACACAGGGTTTTGGCTTATGTCCTTGGCGGTCATATTCATCCACCCGCCTATTTCTTTTAGTTCATCGTTTTCAGCATAAGGCAATATTTTTCTATTTAAGTACTTGTCAAAAACTGGCTTTTTGAGCAACGGAGTTCTTTTGAATAGCATACCAGAGTCAGGATTTTTATCTGCAGACAATTTGATATTCAGTTCTTTGGGGAAAGCAAGGAATATGCTTACTAAATCAAAATAAGTTCCTACCTTTCCCATATAGTAGTTCCAGCCTTTTTTAAGATTGAAAATGCGGATTTTTCTGAGGCTTTGGGCTTCAGAATATATGCCTCCGTCTATTTCTTCGCCATTCAGCCACGTCTCAGACCAGAATGTTTTTACGGGTACTTCTTGGTCTTTATCAGAATAGATATATGATTTGAAGGCGATATAAGCACCATCTTCATTGTTGTCATTAAAAAAATCGGGGACTTGGACAGAAAACGAATACTGATCTTCCTTATCGGCTAATGGCAGTACTGCTGTTACCTCCGCAACATTTTCCAAAGTCTTATATTTAAAATAAGGTATTCTGCGCACCGAAAGTATTCCCCATGAAGTTTGCTGGGTCAATTCGGCCGCCTGATTCCACCCTTTGGCATCGTATTGGCCATTTTTCCAACCTTTGTCTTCCAAACTTTGGTCGTAAAAATCTGCAGGATTGAGTGCAAAGCTTAGTTTATTTACATATAGAGAGCGTTCCCCTGCAAGTTTTGCCTGCCAGTTTATTGCATTGGTTTCCATGGAAATTAGCTCCAGCTCAGTCTTTACACTCCCCCAAGCTATAAAACCGCCTTTGTTAGGAATAGACTTATATGTTTTCATACCAAAATAGTTTGCCTGAACAGCAATCACATTTTCTCCAATTTTCAGGTACGGAATTAGATCAATAGCATCGTAAACCGGAAATCTTGGGTCGAAGCGAATAGGCCCTTGATTTACAAACTGGTTGTTGACAAATAATTGATAACTTGTGTCGGCAAAGAGATTGAAAAATGCCTCAGTTGGTATGCCTTTGATGGTAAACGACTTTCGGAAGTTCACATATACATTCCTGCCTTTTCCTTCCTTATCTACCCAAATATATTTTGCTGACTTTGGTTTCGGATCGGTATTGTAGTCTTTCTGTTCGAAAAGGGTGTGTGCAACGGCATCGTTGAATAATAAACCCCCTGCCAAACCGATACCTGAATTAGTGATGAATTCCCTGCGCTGCATTAAAAGTGTTTATGTTTAAAAAACACAAAAATAAATGAATTATGTTATAAATATCAATCAAAAAGCCTCAATTAAAAAACGCAAAACTGAGGCTTTTGCTAATAGCCCTCGATTTTAAAGGTGCTTTATTTTACCACTGAAAAGAGCCTCTTCCACCTAATTTTTTCTATCAAGTTGGCACTGTAATCGAGTGATAGCCAAATAAATACCGCTTTACCCACAATATGGTCGGAGGGGACAAAACCCCAAAACCTTGAATCGAGCGAATTATGTCTATTATCACCCATCATAAAATAGTAGTCTTGTTTAAAAGTGTAGCTTTTTACCTCATTATCATCAATAAAAAGCTTTCCCTCTTTCACTTCTACTTTGTCATTGTTTTCGTATTTTTTAATTACCAATTCATAGACCGGTAAAGTAATGGAGTCGATGTTGATAGTCATGCCTTTGGAAGGAATCACTAAAGGCCCGAAATTATCTGCGTTCCAATGGATTTTCTCTGGAATACTAGGATATACTCTCGGGTCTCCCTGTCCTGCTGGCTCTTTTTGTATTTCTACGCCATTTACAAACGGGAATTTCTTTATTTCCTCTACTGCAGTATTGGTCGCAAACATCAAGTAGCCATTTTGGTAGTGCCTAGTGTCGGTTTCATTTACGCCCATTTTTCTGAAAGTACGTTCGCTGATTACTTCATTTGTTTGCACGAAGTAGTCGTATTGCATCCCATTGGGGTTTTCTGCAGCTTTTTGATTTATAAAGACCTGCATATCTTTGATCTCAATGGTATCTCCGGCAGTGCCAATACATCTTTTGATATAATTAGTTTTTAAGTCTGTAGGATAGCCTTCATCTGCGGGCCAATTAAATACTACGCAGTCGCCTTTTTTTACTTCAGAAAAGCCAGGAAAGCGGTAAGATCGCAATTTGATCCAATCCAAATAAGAGGGAATGGGCGTTCCCCATATTGTCTGGTGAGTTAAGGGTACTTGCAAAGGCGTAATAGGAGTGCGTGAACCGTAATGTAGCTTGCTAACAAACAAGAAATCGCCAACCAAAAGCGACTTTTCCATCGAAGGGGTGGGAATGGTATAAGCCTCGAATGTAGCCCAGCGAATAAGTGTAGCCGCTACCACTGCAAATAGTATCGATTCGCCCCACTCTTTAAAATGTTCTTTGATGGTAACGGGTTTAGTTTTGTAAGGGTCGTAGGGAATCCATAAACCGAGAGAGAGCATTACAAATACCCATTCCCACCATTGCCAAATTTTTTTTTGCTTCTTTTCCGCCACTTTTTTTAGATTTTTGAATAATGAATTTTGAAATATTTACAAACTAAGCACATCTTTCATTGAGAAAAAACCTTTTTTTCTGCTTATGAATTCTGCTGCCAGCACAGCTCCAGTTGCAAATCCTTCTCTGTTAAATGCTGTGTGCGTTAATACGATGCTATCGATTGCAGATGTGTACAGAACGGAGTGTGTGCCAGCCGCATTGTGTTCTCTTTTATGATCAATAAACAATTCCGTTTGTGTTAGCCTTTCCCTGTTTATGGTCCAGCTTTGCTTTCTGTCGATATTTTCCACGATTGCCTCGGCAGCAGTAATGGCAGTCCCAGATGGAGCATCTTTTTTATATACGTGGTGAATTTCTTCCATAGTTACATCGTAATCTTCATGCAAATTCATGAGTAAAGCTAATTTTTCATTCACCGCCCAAAATACATTTACACCGATACTATAGTTAGATGAATAACATAAAGAACCATTTTCAATCTGCCTCAGCGCTTGAATTTCAGGCATTTTCTCGAGCCAGCCAGTGGTTCCGCACACAATTGGAATTTTGTTTTCCAAACAATAGGTGAGGTTGCCGAAGGCAGCATTTGGATGGGTGAACTCTATAGCAGCATCTACATTCGTAGCATTGAATTTTCCCAAATCTGTAGCATTTTCCACATCAATTTTCCCCACCACTTGATGCCCACGTTTGGCGGCCACCCCTTCTATGGTTTTTCCCATTTTCCCATAGCCTATTAAAAGTATTTTCATCTTAATTAACGCCCTTAAACCCTAAAGATGGCATATTTATCGATTTAATATTCAAGGGTTGGTGAGCAAATGCTCATGAATATTTATTTAATTGATCTTGAATTTTATACTTGCATATCTACCCTCCTGCAATACTATATTGTGTTAGAAATCAGACAATTGTACAAGAATGAATTAAGTGATCGTCAATTCTCAATCTTTGGTTTTTTGTGCGTATCTGAAAAACTAAAATTTAGATTGAGCCCAAGTTGCGGTATACCATTTGGCGATAGAAATGAGGGCTCGACCTTCATCGAAAGCTTGTCAGATACATCAAATTTCGCAAAGTGCGCATCTACAGAAGCATCCATGATGTTCATAACATAGGTTAATAGGAAAAAAACTGCCATCCAGTCGCGGGTTCGCCTAGCATTATCTCTGTTAGATTCTAAAATTCGAAAAGCCCTGCTATTTGCTACCGTATCAAAGGGCAAGATTTCATTCGCGTATTTTACGTAGATGCTGTTGTACTTGCTGATGGCTTCGATTCTCGGAATATCTTCTTTGAAATCGTCAGGATTTTTTCCTTGCAGATACACATAGCCGCTCCTAAAATCTTGGTACCGCGTATTGTTGTTTACCACTAAATAACCAAATGTGCCCATTAGAGTCCAAAAAATAGGTATTTTCCAAAATTTACCATTGTAAGCCTGGCCCAAGCCGGGCAAGATGCTGGAGGCTACAGAGGCAATAATTGGATTGTGTTTCCAGCCATATTTTTCTTTTATTACTTTGGCTGTGTCCTCGCTTGTGGTATCTACCGCTAAAGTGCCTTGCGGATTGGTGTTGTACTGCGATTGAGGGTTGGTGTTTGGGTTGTTGGGGTTGCCTAAATTGTTGTAAGGGTCGTTGTAATTTGGTATTTGCTGTGCATTGCCTGAAATTATACGCAACAAGCTGAAAATGAAAAAGAAATACAGATGGCAACTTTTCACTATATTAATGCTAGAATTTCTAATATTCTGTTGAAATCTTCAGTCGAGTAGAATGGAATTTTGATCTCACCTTCGTTTTTATCGTTCACTTTCAAGTTTACTTTCGTTCCAAAATGGTTTGAAAGCGTGCTTTGCAGTTTTCTATACTCATGCTGAGGTGGGTTGGCTGGTGAGCTTATTGTGGGTCTGGCAGGCACTTTCGGAGCCGACAATTCCCGCACAAGTTCTTCTGCTTTGCGTACGGAAAGTTCTTCGTTCACAATTCTTTTAAATACTGCCAATTGATTTTCTACGCTGTCGATAGAAATGATGGATCTGGCATGGCCGAAGCTAATTTTATTATCCCTTACAGCAATCTGAATATCGGGTGGCAATTTCAGCAACCGCAAGTAATTGGCCACAGTAGCCCTATTTTTACCCACTCTTTCACCCAATTCCTCTTGTTTTAGGCTGCATTCTGTCATTAGCCTTTGGTAGCTGAGCGAAATTTCAATTGGGTTTAGGTTTTCCCTTTGAATATTTTCAATCAACGCCATTTCAAGCATTTGCTGATCGTCTGCCACACGCACGTAAGCTGGAATAGCAGTCAAGCCGGCAAGCTTCGAGGCTCTATATCTTCGTTCGCCTGAAATGATTTGATATTGTTTTTCAGCCAATTTACGTACCGTTATCGGCTGAATTATACCTTGCACTTTGATAGAATCTGCAAGTTCTAAAAGCGACTCTTCGTCAAAATAATTTCTGGGTTGGAAAGTATTTACTTCGATTTGGTCGAGGGGAATATCGTTGATGTTGGAAGTGCCACCGTGCGGATATTCCATTTCAGCCTCATCGGCATCTGAAATCAATGCCGCTAATCCACGACCTAGTACACTTTTTCTTGGTTTGTTCTCTGCCACTTATTGGGTTGGAAATTAGAAATAACGGGGTGATTTCCCTTGTGTTAATAATTACAAATTAAATTGCAAAAACTGAATGCAGACTATTCTGGGTCTTTGGGAAGTCATTTGAACCTTCGAAATCGAACAAAATTTCTTCAGCACTCTTTTAAACCCTGATTTCCATATTCAATTTTCCAAAAATTTTGATCTTACGAGCTTGAACTTCAAGTGGTTTAGGCTTTCATTTTCGGCTCGTTACCTTTTTTCTTTCGCCTTATTCCGCTCCACTACTTCTTTTGCCAAATTCAAATAGGCTATAGCACCTTTGCTTTCTGCATCATACACTATTACAGGAATGCCAAAGCTTGGCGATTCGCTTAATTTTACGTTTCTAGGAATGATAGTTTTAAATACCATTTGAGGAAAGTTTTTATTTACCTCTTCCACTACTTGGTTGCTCAGCCTTATTCTCAAATCGTACATCGTAAGCAGCATTCCTTCTATTTCCAGATGTGTATTCAATCTCTTTTGAATCAACTGAATAGTTTTCAGTAATTTACCCAAGCCTTCCAAAGCAAAATACTCACACTGAATGGGTATGAGCACTGAGTGAGCGGCAGTGAGTGCATTTACTGTAATTAATCCCAATGAAGGAGAACAGTCTATCAATATATAATCGTATTTATCATTTATGGTTTTGAATGTTTCGCGCATCCTGTCTTCTCGGTTCTCAATATCAGTGAGATCGAATTCTGCACCTACCAGATCTATGTGTGCAGGAAGAATGTCTAGAAAATCTACTGAGGTTTTCTTTACTGCCGTGGCTGCATCCACGCCTTTAATCATACATTCGTAAATGCTAGCATCTTTTACTTTAGGGTCGAAACCGAGTCCTGAGGTAGAATTGGCCTGTGGATCGGCATCTACGAGCAAAGTTTTGTATTCGAGTGCAGCAAAACTAGCTCCAAGGTTGATTGCGGTGGTAGTTTTACCAACACCGCCTTTTTGATTGGCAATAGCAATGATTTTAGCCATTAGTTGTGGTATAAGGATTTAAGATTAAGAATTGGCACTAAATATAACCTACAAATTAATAAAAAATGAATTTTCATTGGTGTTGTTAATTCTCAATTTCACATTTCCCTTAGCTTTGCAAAGATATACTTTTACAAATATAATTTCAGCGAATAATGTATAAGTTGGGTTTTAAGATCTGTAACCTATTGATAATCATTAGTTTATGTGCTTGCACTAGCAGAAAAGACACCAAAAAGTACAAGATATTTCGCTACAATCAAAATGATGGCCTCACCACTTTGGATCCTGCCTTTGCCAAAGACATGCCAAACATGTTCGCCACAAATCAATTGTACAATGGTTTGGTAGAGCTAAATAAGCAAATGAAGACTATACCGGCATTGGCCGAAAGCTGGGACATCAGTGCAGATGGAAAAACCTATACCTTTCGTTTGAGAAAAGGCGTAAAATTTCATGATAGTGAAATTTTTGAAGCTGCAAAAGGGAGAGAATTTATTGCAGATGACATAGTTTTTAGTTTCAAACGCATTATAGATACGCTCACGGCCAGCCCTGGCGCGTGGATATTCAATGATAAAGTATTGAGAGAAACCAGTGGAAAAATCTCCGATACATGTTTCAAAACCGTTGATAGCCATACCGTTAGAATTTATCTGAAAAAACCGTTTCCACCATTTTTGCAATTGCTGGCTATGCCTTACGCCTTTGCGATTCCTCGTGAAGCAATTGCCAAATATGGCAAAGACTTCCGAATTCATCCTGTTGGTACAGGGCCTTTTCAATTCAAATTTTGGGAAGAAAACAATGCCCTGATTCTAAATAGAAATGTTGATTACTGGAAAAAAGATAGTAGTGGAGTGCAATTACCGTACCTAGATGTAGTGCATGTTTCTTTCGTCAGCGATAGAAATGTCGCCTTCATGACTTTCAGACAGAAAAAATTTGATTTTATTAGTGGCTTGGATGAGAATTCCCGCGACATCATTTTTAATTATGATGGGAGCATTAAAAATGGATTTTCAGATAAATTCGATGTACAGAAAATTCCCTATTTGAATACCGAATATTTCTCAATTAATGTAGATGCGAGCACTTATGAAGACAAAATGCACCCACTTTTAGATAAAAGAGTGAGGCAGGCCTTGAATTATGCCATCAATAAGGAACAAATGGCACAATTTATATTGAATAACGTGGGAAAACCTGGTAATAATGGCTTTGTGCCGCCTATTTTATTTCCAAACACAAAGCAAACAGGCGGATACAAGTATAATGTTAAAAAAGCCCAACAACTTTTAAAAGATGCCGGATTTTCAAGTGGCAAAAACATGAAACCACTGAAAATATATACAGTTGCTCGGTTTCCATACAAAGAATTGGCTGAATTTGTACAAAGGGAATGGGCTAATGTGGGCGTAAAAACCGAAATTGAAATCAACACATTTGCAACCCATCTACAACTTTCGGCCAATAGCAAACTTCCGCTATTCCGCAGTTCGTGGCAAGGCGATTATCCAGATCCTGAAAACTACTTGACGTTGTTTTATTCAAAAAGTTTTTCGCCAGATGGGCCAAACCGTACACATTTTACAAACTCAACCTTTGATCAGTTGTACGAACAAGCGCAGCTGGAACAAGACAACACCAAAAGATTTGACATTTACAAACAAATGGATGCTATCATAGTAGAAGAAGCACCTGTAATCGTGCTCTGGTACGATGAAGTGGTGCGGCTAACGCAGAAAAACGTGAAAGGATTGGGTGCAAATGCAATGAATAATTTGGTGCTCGAGGGCGTAGATCTTGTAAGCGAATAAATAATTTTTTAAATGCTATTTTTACGAAACGATCCTTCGGACATTCAAGCTAAAAATAAACGAGTTGTTATTTTTAACATCTAAAGACATCACGAATATAAAAGTTTCGTCAACCGCAGACATGCGATTTTGAGACTGAAGTCTGACCCCTCAATGGCGCAAGTAAAGGTTGGTAATTTAGGCTGCAACACAATCAACCAATCGAACTTTTAAATGCGGCAATTACGAGGCAAAAATTAGATTATTTACAATCCAGTTAAAGCAGGTTCTGTAGAATTGCCAGAAGAATGTCTATTCGGCAGTGCCACAGATTATTATGGAGAAAAAGGCTTACTTAAAATTATTTTGATTGCATAATTTTATTATAAAGATAAACTTACCCTGATAGATCTGATAGTTTTATTGGCAGAGGCATGCGCGAATGTAAAAGCGGTAAAAGGTGTGTAGTGATATTGATTTGAACTATCAGAAGTCAGCCGAAGCCGCAGTAGTGTTTTTTTTAGAGCACAAGCTGACGCATGGGTCGGTAGGGGAACTTCGAACAGAATTTGGAGGATTTCAAATCAGACTGATAATGGCACCCAAAGGTTTTCTAAAGAAGGTTGAATAATGAAATTGAACGAGCAGAAAGATTGAGCGAAAAATATTTTGAAAACAAACCAAAAAAGTTATCGAAGAATTTATCTAAGTCCAGCTCTATTACATGCGTTTTCGCTGCATTAAGATAACTCGGGGCTGGTAATACCGCTTGGTGGGCGTTTCGCTGTGGGCGAAAACCATAACTGTACCTTGAAAAATTAGGCTCGTAGTGGTGAATTAGCCATTGGCTAATGCCTTGTTGAAGAAGCCTGTCTACCACCGTGGCAATGCCAAGC